>Ga0315277_10008022_pt1 | contig 13622 bp, 9 predicted proteins | sample YL17G05_15_MG_FD_203695 | JGI IMG/M metagenome (GOLD analysis project Ga0315277, IMG submission 203695) | Sediment microbial communities from Yellowstone Lake, YNP, Wyoming, USA - YL17G05_15 | ecosystem: Environmental > Aquatic > Freshwater > Lake > Sediment | place: USA: Wyoming | collected...
TCTTCTTAAAAACTCCTCGCCTGAAAATTTTTTAAAAAATCGGGAAGTTTGAGAACTTTTTGGTCTGGACAGCCGGGAGCACCTCAAGTATCCTTTATGCGAAAAACCAGAACCCGTGGGCCAGCGCGAACCGGATGTGGGAGATCATGAAGGCGCTGAAGAGTTACGGCACCGCTGCCCGTGATGTGCTGCCGGAGCTTAGAGAAATGGCGACGTTATGCAGGAAGGAGCGGAACTTCCTGGAGGATTGCAGGAAGAAAAAGACCGCGGCCGTGGAGGATGCCATCAAGGCCATTGAAGAGACCAAAGACCAGCCGCAATTGCGCACCATCGCGTCGTTGCTGCCCAGGGAGGGCAAAAACAAGTGACAGATTCGACCATGCGACACGACATTCCCACCATACGCGCAGAGGGCCTGCTGGCGCTGGCGGCGTGCCTGTTGGCGCTGGGACAACCAGTTTTGGCACAACAGGCGGACCCTGACGATTCGAAGGTCCTCCTGCCAGTGAAAGATTTTGGCCTGAAAGAATATGTGCATGTCTCCAAAGACCTGCCTCATGCTGAGGATGGCCCCTGGAAACTGGTCTGCACGATGCCGTACAATTGCCATTTTCAGCCCTGGATTTTAGTCGAGGCTCCCGCCGGAAAAATTATCAAATTCAACTCCAGCAATCCACTGGTCCTCTATCTGACGCCAACCGAAACGTGTACCACAGAAGCAGGCGAGCACACCTATGAGGCGAAGAATTGGGTGAGCGGAGAAGGAGCAATTTATACCATCCCGGCGGGAGTGACGGTAAAAACCGCAAAATATCGTGAAACGGGATACGATACGGCACTTGTTGGTTCGTTTGAGTGCAGCGATAATGACTATAATTTTCTGTGGAAAAAAGCGGCCCGGACCTGCTATATATGCATGCGCGACCATTTTTATGACTGCCCTGACCGCGAACGGGTCGGGTTTTGGGGCGATGGAACGGCGGAGTTGAACCAGTGCTTTTACCTGTTTGATAGTGCCTCCCATCAGCTGTGCAAAGACCTGGTGCTCCGAAAACTTCAACCGAAGTTCTATCCGGGCCAACACCTGGAATTTCTCGGCGAGTACGGCCTGTGGTTTTATTATCTGCAGACGGGCGACATTGAATCCATCAAATCTGTTTACGACTCGACCAGGGAATTCTTGCTCGACACCTATAAGTTCGGTAACCCGCACACATGGTTCGATTGGGGAAAAGAAGTCAAAGATATCGCCGTCATTGAAACATGTTTTTACTTCATCGACTTGAAAACACTCAAGAAAATGGCGATGGTCACCGGGCATGAGGCAGATATCCCCGTGATTGACACAAAACTTGACAGCATAAAGAGCACTTTTGACAGCAATTACTGGAAGGGTAATTGCTACATGTCAGCGCAGGTATCCACTCCGGACGACAGGGCGAATGCGATGGCGGTCAACGCCGGACTTGCAGACAGCTCCAAGTGGGACTTGATCTATGACAATGTTTTAACAAAAAAGACCTATGCGAGCTGCTTTTTTGACCGTTGGGTGTTTGAGGCCCTTTGCACCATGGGCAAGCAGGAATACGCCTTGCTCAGAATGTACAATCGATACAAGACCATGATCCCATGCAGTTTTACCACATTGTGGGAACATTATGACCGGTGGTGGGCGTCCCACATTGATGCTTTTGACGACGCCTCGTCGTTGAATCATGGGTGGAATCCGCCGGCTCTCCTTCTTTCTCAAAGCATCGCAGGGATTTCCCCCGAGGCGCCCGGCTGGAGCACGTATCATGTTTTTCCCAAGGAGGCATTTCTGACTTCGATCACGTGTGTTGTCCCCTCCATCAAGGGAAAGATAACCGTAGAGCTACATAAGACTGCTTCGGAGTATTCATTGAGCTTGAATTTGCCCTCAAACACCACGGCTATTGTTGGCATCCCAAAGGGCTCATTCTCGAAGCTGGAAACCATCAAGGCTAATGGCACCACGATCTGGTCCGGCGCCTACAGCGGCGGGGTCAAGGGCCTTACGTGGAATGGAGAGGACGCCAATTACATTAAATTCAATGCAGAGCCAGGGACATGGAGATTCTCCGGCTTGGGAACACTGCCAATCACTTCGCCCAAGCCATCGTCTCCGCCGCCGGCGAATGATGTGGCGCTCGACAAGAAAGCATGGACCGCTACGGCGTCGGTGGCAGACGGCACGTTTTTTTTCAGCGGGGCGAAGATTCCAATCGACGTGTCAGCGGCTAATGCGATTGATGGCGATCATTGGACCGGATGGCGGGACATGACGAAAAAGCAGTATGCCGGACAATGGTTTCAGGTGGACATGAAGCAGGAGCAGTCATTTCACCGAATCGTTCTCGATAACACCTGGGCCTTATGGGATTCGCCGGTCGAGTATTCAGTATCGGTATCCCAGGATGGCACGAACTGGGGAAAGCCAATCGCCACTGGTTCCGGAGAATTGGGAATTACGAGCATTATTTTTCCGGTGCAAACGGCGCGATACATACGGATAACCCAGACCGGAACGAGTAGTACCTATAATTGGTCAATTTATGAGTTTGATGTTTACCGAGAAGCGCGCCGGACGCCGTGATGCTGGCGCAGGATATCAAACAGCCGGTGTGGCGAGCGGAAGCCGGGGGCGGGATATTCCACGCCGGGTGCTGGATTTGCGACGACCCGGCGTCCCGGAGCAAGCCACAATGAAGTTCGGAAGCAGGCGGTTCTCATGCTGGAGCTATTTTTTCATCGACATGAACAATCTTCTTGCGGCACCGATTATCATCGGATACGTCGTTTTTCTGGCGGCATCACACGTGGCCCCTGCCCGGCAGGCAGAGCAGAGTACACCCCTGAAACAAGGGGGCAAGAGCCCTATCACAGTCTTCATTCTGGCCGGCCAGTCCAACATGGAGGGGCAGGGCTGCGCCGACCTCGAAGGCAAAGACTACAACGAGGGCAAAGGCACACTGAATTACCTGATGAAAGACCCCGCCAAGGCTCCTCTCTTCAAACACCTCAAAGACGAGAAAGGCCAATGGACGGCCCGAGACGATGTCTGGGTCTGGTACAGACCTGAAGGCGCGCCCGTGAAATCCGGCCCGCTCTCCCTCGGTTTCACCCCGTACGAAGGCAAGCACCACTTCGGTCCCGAGCTGCAATTCGGCCATGTCGTTGGCGACTATTTCGCCAACCAAGTTCTGCTCATCAAGACTGCCTGGGGAGGCAAGAGCCTCTACCAGGATTTTCGTCCACCAAGCTCCGGCGGCAAGGTTGGCCCTTACTACACAAAAATGATCGAGAACGTCCGCGAGTCGTTGGCCAGGCTCAAAGACACCTTCCCCGGCTACGACGGCGGCGGGTATGAGCTGGCAGGGTTTGTCTGGTACCATGGATGGAACGACGGATGCGACCCGGAGAATGCTGTGCCGCAGTATGAAACGAACCTGGTGAACCTCGTCAAGGATATACGCAAGGACCTCAAGGCGCCGAATCTGCCGGTCGTGATCGGCGAACTGACTGGCCCCTGGGTGAAAGCGGAAGGTCAGTGGGCGACCGTCAGGAAAGCGCAGGCAGACGCGGCGGCAAGACCGGAATTCAAGGGCACGGTGTTGTTTGTCGAGACCCATGATTTTGTGCGGAAACCGGAAGACTCGCCCTGTCCTGGACACGGACATCACGAGTTCGCTAACGCCGAGACCTATTTTCTGGTTGGCAATGCCCTGGGCGAGAGCATGAAGAAGTTACTCATGGAGGCGCGGGTTGACGAAAAGGCCGAGCCGCCAAAACCCACCTCGCATACGACTCGCAATATCGAAGGCTGGACCGTGCGCGTGGATGACCGTCTGCTCCAGCCGACAAACGAAGTGGTTCTTAACCGCTCCCTGAAATTCCTGGAATCACGGCTGTTTGACATCAAAGCCGTCGCTGCCCCTGACATCGTGGCCAAACTGCAAGCGGTGACGATCGTGCTCGACCAGACGCACGGGCAGCTTCGCACGATGCAATATCATCCGGATGCCGGCTGGCTTCAGGAAAACGGTTATGCGACTAACCTGGTTAAATGTTTCCATATCCCCGAGGTGGCGGATCTCGTGACGGCGCGCAACGTCAATGAGCAACCGTGGGTCATCATGCATGAGCTGGCCCACGCCTATCATGACCAGGTCCTGGGTTTTGACGAGCCGCGCATCCTCAAGGCATACGAAGACTATAAGAAGAGCGGACATGGTGAGCGGACGCTCCTTTATGACGGCACGCGCGCGCGGCACTATGGTTTGACGGATCACAAAGAGTTTTTCGCCGAAATGACCGAGGCCTACTTCGGCATGGACGATTTCTTTCCGTTTAACCGCGCGGAACTAATGACCGCCGAGCCGGAGATCTTCGAGTTGATGCAGGCGATTTGGGGGCCGGTTGCGGGCACGCAAGTCAAATCCACTAAAGGTGCCGGCCAGACCGAGATCAAGCCCATCAGCCAGGCGGAGGCGGCGACCGTCCTGTGGTACGCCAAGCCAGCGGCGAAATGGTCCGAGGCCCTGCCAATCGGCAACAGACGACTTGGCGCGATGGTGTTCGGGCACACAGACAAGGAGCACATTCAACTGAACGAGCAAACCATCTCGACCGGCGAGCCTTACGCCCCGACGAAGCCCGGCGGGCCCAAGGCGCTGCCGAAGATTCGCCGTCTGGCCTTTGAGGGCAAGTTCTCCGAGGCGGAGGCCACGTGTTTAAGGAATTGGCGGGACAAACGCATGGGCTCCATTGCGGATTGCCCGATGGAAGGGTCTGACGGAGGACTTCACCGTAGCAGATCGAATAGAGGATGAATAGATCATAAGCAAATAAACGAATATGAGGACATTAACGTTGTATATGCCGAAGATTGCCCTCAAAGGCATCATCTGCGTCCTGGTGTTGCCCGCATTTTGCAGGGCAGACGTGAAAAGTGATTTTGTCAACCCGCCCCTGAAGTTCTGGTCCAGGCCGCTCTGGTTCTGGAACAATACCAATGTGACCGCTGCCGAAGTCGAGGCTCAGTTGCAGGGCAATCGCGACCAGAGCGGGTATGGCGGCCTGGCACCGTTGCCGTTCGGCGCGAGTTTTGCACCCAAGTATCTCAGCGAGGAATATTTCGCGCTCTATGGCGCGGCCGTGACAAAAGCCAGGCAATTAGGGATGTTCCTGACCATTTATGATGAATACGGCTTTCCCAGCGGAAGCTGCGGCGCCAACATGGGCGACGGTATACCGCGTTTTAAGAACAAGTATCCCGATGCCACCCTGAGACGCCTCGACAAGCACGAAGATAATGTCACCGGCCCCGGTTCCTATTCCAAGCAGTTGCCCCCGGGCAAGCTGATGAGCATCGTGGCCATGAACACCACCACCAAAGAGAGAGTGGACCTTACCACCAAGGCGAGCGGAGGCTGGGTTTTCTGGAGCGTCCCTGATGGCTCATGGAAGATCATGACTTTTGTGTGTGTCCTGGATGGGGATCCGAATGTCGATTACCTCGAACCGGATAGCGTCGCTAAATTCATCGGCATGGTCTATCAGCCGTATTACGACAAATTCGCGCGCGACTTCGGCTCAACAATTGCCGGCGCCTTTTACGATGAACCCACCATGTACCGGGGGCAAGGCCGCTTATGGACGGACAAGTTCAATGAGAAGTTTCTGGCCGCCTATGGCTTCAGTCCGACCCCATATTACCCGGCGCTGTGGTATGACATCGGCCCGGAGACCCAGGCAGCCAGGAATTATCTTTTTGGCTTCAGGACCGAGCTTTATGCCTCTGGCTATATGAAAACCGTCCAGGACTGGTGCACCGCACACGGCCGAATACCACTGCTCGGGCACCAGGACCAGGAAAACATAAAGAACCCGGTGGGCGCCTCGGGGGACCTCATGAAGTGTTACAAGTATCAGGATGTGCCAGGCATTGACAAAATCGGCTGGGACAATGATCCCGAGGGATATTACAAAATTGTCAGCTCGGTAGCCTACAACTGGGACAAGGCCCAGGTGATGACCGAGACGTATGGCGCCATGGGCAATTTAAGCTGGGATCGGCTCCATGCGATCGTGATGGAACAATATGCCAAGGGCATCAACAACATCATTCCACACGGGGTTTGGTATAATCTCAGCAACGTCACCTATTTGCCCGAGCTTTCCTATCGTAATCCCCGCTATGCGACCGGGCTGGCAGACTATAACACCTATGTCGGCAGGCTCAACGTCCTGTTGCAGGATACCGGGCGCCATGTGGCCGATATTGCCGTGCTCTATCCGATAGCAACCTTGCAAGCCGGATACCATTTTGACGGCCCGTTGAGCCCCTATTCCGGCGGCGTGAACATACCAGAGGCGGATTACGTTTACCTCGGGGAACTGCTGAGCACCAGGGTGTGCCGCGATTTCACCTTTCTGCACCCCGAAGCCCTGGACGAACGGTGCTCGGTCAAGGGCAATCGGATCACACTCAACAATAAAGTAAACCACGAAGAATACAGAGTGCTGATCATGCCGGGGCATAAGACTATCCGCTGGAGCAATTTGAAGAGAATTAAGCAGTTTTACGACAACGGCGGCAAGGTGATTGCCACCGGACAACTGCCGTATAAATCGGCCGAGTTTGGCCACGATGCCGATGTGGTTGCCACCATCAAGGCGATGTTTCCCAGCGTAAATCAGCAGATCCTCGCCACCGCCTCCACCGAGTGGCGCGAGTCAGGTGCCTATGAAGCTGCCAAAGCCATCGACGGCTCCATGGATACCCCCTGGGCGCCTGCGGATGAACAATCAAAGGACTGGTGGCTCGAAGTGAATTTTGGAATGAACCAAACTTTCAATTCAACTCGTATCACAGAGGCCTTCAACCGGGTGACCGCCTACCGCATCCAATACTGGAACGGCAGCACGTGGATCACTTGCACGTCCGGCAATTCCATCGGGACCAATAAGGTGGACAGATTCGACACGGTTACCGCCTCGCGCGTCCGGCTATGCATTGATAGTGTTACATCGGCCACTCCTTCGATATGCGAGTTTGAGATGCATCTGGATGACGGCCCCAACCTTGCCCATAGCGACTCGTTGATTGTGCAGAATGGCCAGAAAGATTCGGCCGCAATTTACCTTAATTCACCCAACGAATCCAACCTGCGACAGGCTCTGGACCGTGCCCTCAAGGTGTATGATGTGGAAATCGAGAGCAACCAGGCGCTGAGATATATCCATCGCGTGAAAGACAAAGCCGATGTGTACTTTTTCGCGAATATCGGCGACAAGGCCGCAGACGCCTCGGTCCGGTTGCGGGGGAAAATCAAACCCGAATCGTGGGATCCTCATACCGGCAAATTCTCCGTGCCTGAATATTCGCACGTGGTCGAAGACGGTCAGCCTGTCACCCGGATCAAGCTGACTCTGAGCCCAGTGCATTCCTTGTTCATCATCAGAAACTAGCTGGAAGGATCGAGTAGAATGAAATCGGTTATCTAAGGGGGACGCATTTTGGACGCAGAGGGAGTAGTCAGAACCTGTTGCTCCCAGACACAGAATTGCCGCTGGGAGAGTGAGGGATTAGGGATAGGTTTGGATGGTGGTGGACAGGGCTACTGAAAAGGTGTTTACGGTGGGAGTGGTTGGCATAGGGTACGGATTCTAGACGCAGAGATATACCCCAGGAACTACGGTCTTCTCCATCCATGCTTTGCCTTCCAGGTTAGTCTGAACTGTTCGGCGTTGCTAATTGCCCGAAAGACCGGAGCGACGAACTCAGCAATGCTATGTATCACTTGCTCAAAACCCACTTTCAGTTGCCGACGCATTATCAAGTAGTTGAACCGTCGTAGCACCCCCGTTTTTCGCCCCAAAACAGGCCTTCCCCTCAGCCTGCGAACAACTCGTCTCCCGCCCCAAAATGCCAAGGCTCAAGATAGGCCACCCATGTCATTTTCCGGAACCAAATCAACAGAAGCACGTGGAACCCGAAAAACACGAGCAACGGACATAGGCAACGTTGATTGAAAATGGTGCTAAGTTTTGACTTTTCTATAAATCACTGATATTACATGGTTTATGGAATGGGCATTTCTGCCGAATTGGCAGATGATGAGCCTTCGGATTGTAGGCCCGTTGTAGGCTTCGTCCAAGGTGCGGTGCAGCCTCTGACCAGCGAGAATTTGTAAAGAGAGATTCTTTGCATATTGGCGGCGGGTGTACAGGGGTGTGAGGACATTGTTTTCGCATGGCCCATAGTGTACTATGATTACTGGATGGCAGGCAGGAATGGTCTTTTTTCCACAAAGGACTTGAAGACCATGAACCGCATTAGTGACCAGTTTGTTGCACCGACTTGGGTGCGTAATGGATCAGCATTCAAGGTACCCGAGGCAACCGTTGATGCGCTAAACATTATGGAGGTTCGAAAATGATGACTGAGTCTAAGATGATAAGAATGATTGCATGGAGTGTTGCTGGGTGTATCTCGCTGTTTGGAATGGCCGGCCAGCTTTCGGCCGAATCCGCAGGTCCGGCCACAAAATGGTCTGAAGAAAAGGCATGGAAATGGTACGCGAAGCAGCCTTGGCTTTTCGGCTGCAATTTTCTGCCCAGTACCGCCGTGAACGACACCGAAATGTGGCAAGCCGAGACATTTGATCCTAAAACCATAGACCGCGAACTGGCCTGGGCCCATCAACTCAGCTACAACTCCTGCCGGGTCTTCATCCAATACATCGTTTGGAAACAGGACCCCAAAGGCTTCAAGAATCGCTTCGACCAGTTCCTGTCAATCGCCGAAAAACATAAGATCAGCGTGATGCCGATCCTTTTCGACGACTGCGCCTTCGACGCCAGCCGAGACCCCTATCCCGGAAAGCAGGACGACCCGGTGCCGGGGACATCCAACGCCCGCTGGGTGCCGAGCCCCGGGCTGAAGCTGGTTACGGATAAATTCGCCTGGCCAGATCTCGAGAAGTATGTAAAGGACATAGTCGGAAGATACAGAAACGACAAGCGCATAGTGCTTTGGGACTTGTATAACGAGCCGGGCAACTCCGGGATGGAGAACAAAAGCCTGCCTCTGGTCGAGGCGGTGTTCGATTGGGCGAGGCAGGCTAAGGCAAACCAGCCGCTTACGATAGGCGCGTGGGGCGGCACGAAAGAACTCAGCGACAAGCAGATCGAGCTCTCGGATATAGTCAGTTTCCATTTCTACGGCAACTATGATGGTATGAAGAATCGCATCGCCGATCTCAAAAAGTTTAATCGCCCGGTCATCTGCACCGAATGGATGGCGCGGACGCTGGGCAGCAAGTATGAGACAGAACTGCCTCTGTTCAAGCAGGAGAAAGTCGGCTGCTATAACTGGGGCCTGGTCAACGGCCGCACCCAGTGCCAGTATCCCTGGGGCTCGCCGAAGGATGCACCCGAGCCGCAAGTGTGGTTCCACGATCTGCTGCGCCGGGATGGCTCGCCAAAGAATCCTGACGAGATCGCTTTCATCCGCCGTTTCACCGATGCCCCTAGCATAAACCACCTCAAGCCGCTCTTCGACTTTCCGGTCCGTGACACCAGCGTCTGCCTCGGTCCGGATAAGACCTACTATCTCATAGGCACCACCGGCGATCCCAACTGGTGGAAAACCAACGAGGGTATCAGAATGTGGAAATCCAAGGATATGAAGACCTGGGAACCACTGGGCCTCGTCTGGTCGTTCGAAAAAGACATGACCTGGCAGAAGAAGCAGGGAGAGAATCAGGCTATCTGGGCGCCGGAGATTCACTACTTCAACAAAACATTCTGGATCGCCTACTGCGTGAACTACCATGGCACCGGCATATTCAAGAGCTCCACCGGCAAACCAGAGGGACCCTATGTGGATATCAAACCCGACGGCCCGCTTACCGGCGAGATAGACGCTTCACTCTTCCGCGATGATGACGGCAAGGTATACTTCGCCTACCAGAACGGCAAGATCGCGCGCATGAAAGACGATATGAGCGGTTTGGCCGAGGAGCCCAAGTTCCTGAAACCGGCCAATGCCGGCCAAGTTGGCTTTGAGGGGGCGTTCATCTTCAAGGCGAACAACCGCTATTACCTGTCTTGCGCGGACTTCATCGAGGGCCGCTACCACTGCTACGTCGCCAGTTCCAAGGATCTCTACGGTCCCTACGGAGACCGCTACCTAGCGGTTCCGCATGGCGGGCACAATGTGTTCTTCAAGGACACGAAGAGGCAGTGGTGGAGCACGTTCTTCGGCAACGACGGAGATGCCCCGTTCAAGGAAAGACCCGGTCTCCTGCGAATCGAGTTCGGCGCCGACGGTGAACCCCGTCCTTTGGTGATCACACCGTAGTCCATCCGTTAGTAATCACTTCAAAAGAAACGCATGCTTATCGTAAAAAGATTATCCGTTTTCGCTTGTCTTTGCGGGGTCGTCGGCGGCGAGATTCCGATCGAGGAGCAGACCTCGGCTTACGATTTCTACGACAACGAGATCCGCGACGTCTGGGACAACTTCATCGATGTAGACATGTCGCATCACAACATCCGCGTAATCAGAACGACAAGAACAGCCGAAGTCTAAGGAACACGAGCACTGGTCATTGAATCCGTTGGTCTCCCAGGGGATTTACCAACCGGAAAAACGTAATAACAGCAAAAGGATATATAAAATGTTTACGTTTTTTATCTTTTTAGTAACTCATTGATAAAGAAAGACTTATAGAACAAGAATTTTTATAAAATTGGTAGATAACGAGTTCTTTGGTTGTAGTGTGGTTGTAAGTTCTACGAGAGTGGAATTCTGTAATATTAAACGACATCGGGAATAACAATGACGGATGCGAGTGTCTTCGCCTCGCTCGCGATGACGCTTTGTCAGGTGCTGTTAATCGTTATGCCTGGCGCTTCGTATGGATAATTGCCGCTGATACAAAGCATAAGCCGGCGGCAATCGCAAAGCCACAAGCAGCATCAGACTGGGGGAATTCTATATTTACACCGGAGTAGCGCGGCTCAAGTCCAGCCAGGCCAAAACCTGCCAGTGCCCAAAGGGAGGCACGCGAAAGTTGTCGCCGCTTAGCCAGAACGATTACAACTGCTACCAGGCAAATCAGAAGTATGGGAAGTTGTAAAGCCATGCTCATAAAAAATTCCCGAATGAAGTAGATTGGTGAGTTCATATATTTCTCCTGAAATTATACGGTATTAAGCTGCTTTTCTTTAGCGCCCTTAACAGAGGCAACGGTCGGGGACAAGTGTATGCCGGCAGGCATCCATTTGCAATAGTGAAAGCTCAATATGAACCGCAATACCAATTCGAGTGCCGTTTCAAAAAAGTGAGTATCACTTTTTTGTCATTACCGCTCAGGGCTGGCGGCTTCGTTTCGCTCAGCATCACAGCAGCCCTTCGGCTCAACGTACGACACACTACGCGATACGAACACTAACTTCGCCAGGGGCGGGAGCGTTTGAGGTCGGCGAGGATTTTCTTTAAGATGGAAACATCCTCGGCGATTTCAAAGTCGAACATCCCGACAAGGATATGGTCGGCGCCATTTTCAAAGACGAACTTGAAGGCATCCTCGGGCGGTATTGCACCAGCGGCCATTATCTTAAATGCAATCCAGGGCTTTTGGACATTCTTCATAACCTCGATTGTGTCCTGCGGATTTCTGCACCAGTAGCCGGGCACTTCGTTGTAAGGGCCTTTTAGCTCGTTGGGCTTTGGTGCGCTTGGGTAATTGTGGTGATGAAATGTCTTGATATAGAAATCGTTGGAGATTTTATTCTTTTCGCACTCGATAACGACCTTGAGGTCGTGAGCACCGACGCCTGAAGGGACGCCATAATCTTTGGCGACTTCGACCGCTTTTGCGATGAGGTCGATTTTGCCCTCGGCGATGAGCCGGTCGGAATGGACGCCCCAGAGGTAAATGGCTTCGCTTCCACTATCGACAAGCTCTTTGACCTGGTCGGTGTATGCCTTCATATCTTCTTCGACCGGAGCGGTGGGGCAGATAATCCACTGCATTTTGCCGCCGAGCTTGCGGTATCTTTTTAGCATTGCGACGCAGCTGGGCGGATTGTGGATTGAGAGCGTGTTGATGCCGTGGGCCTCGGCCAAGGCCATAGTTTCAAAAATCTTTTCTTCGGTGTTGTAATGTGCGGTGAGGTTATAGACGTATTGCAGGTCTCTGCTGTGGGTGTAATGCGTAAGGAGGTTTCCGCCCAAAAGCATTCGGCTGACTTTGAGTTTGCCGATTTGTCCTGTGGGCAGTGTGTCCTTTGAGTTCGGCTGGACTTTAATGGCAGCAGGAGGTTGCTTGCCTTCTTGTGCGGCGGTATTGGATGGATTTATCTTCATAGCAGCCGCTGCCGCTGCGGAACCCAGAAGCGATTTCTTAATAAGCTCTCGACGGTTAATTTCTTTAGACATATCTGTGTCCCTTTATATAGTTGCGTTTTTGTCCATACAGGTTCGTGCCCCTGTTCATAAGGGTATAGTTCGGTCGGGTATTATTATAGCATACCGGCCCGGAAAAAGCAACCTGTCTTTGGCTGGTCCGCCACGACTGCGGTCGGGGAGAAGAAATACATTTTTTGAATTTTGGTTTGTGATTTTGCCTTCTTGTCCGCCGTACCCCTGGTGAAGGCGGATTGATTTTTGATATGACTCTATTTCGGTATGCATCCTAGCTCACCCTGGTTCACGTTGCAATCGATTAGCCAGTTCGCTGACATCTATGCGAAGTCGTAAAAGTTAACCTTGCAATCATCATTTAAGTCACCAGCAAGTACGAACTGGCAAACCTGCTTTAGGGCAAAACTATGAGACCCTCCTGCGATAATGGCGACAAAATTTCCAGAAGGCGGGGTCGCCTGACCATCATTATTTCTGCCCCAGCCGACATAGAGCCATCAGACTTTAGAGCCAGACTGTGTGAATAGCCAGCGGCTATTACCACAAAGTCGTTTCCGTCAGGCGGCGTGGCCGCGCTTCCCTCGCCCCAGCCGACGATAGAGCCATCCTTTTTTAAGGCGAGACTATGGCTCCCGCCTGCGGCGATGGCGATAAAGTCGTTACCTGACAGCTACGTCGATGAGTTACATTTTCAATAAAATGCCGCGTTTGTCTTGAAAGGTCAAGTTTTTTGGCTACTGCTCAAAGATTTTTCAGGCAGATTGGTCACAGAAAAATGAACGATCTTGTCTTGACCATACCTTTGGTGCATTGCGATATCTGAGTTCTGCTATTTTAGCTCGTCAGGACCCACATCCAGGCGGGTTTTTAAGAAAATCCTTAAGATCAAAATGAGTTTTAGCTTTTCTACTTTGTCGAAGTGCAAAATAAAGTGACGCTAAGTTATGGTGAATATAACTATCGAAATTGCGGTTACGCTTGTGCCCGTAGCGAAGTATACTCTCATAGATCTTTATAGCATCCTCAAAGCGGCCTTCATATATGGCTTCTTCGGCTCGGTGTATAGCCTTTGTCGGATGTTTTTTCTTCCTTCCATAAGGCCATCCGCCTTTTTGAACAAATAGCTTCGGGTCAAAAGTTGTTGTGGCTTCAGCCTGCCATATAG
>Ga0315277_10008023_pt1 | contig 13620 bp, 9 predicted proteins | sample YL17G05_15_MG_FD_203695 | JGI IMG/M metagenome (GOLD analysis project Ga0315277, IMG submission 203695) | Sediment microbial communities from Yellowstone Lake, YNP, Wyoming, USA - YL17G05_15 | ecosystem: Environmental > Aquatic > Freshwater > Lake > Sediment | place: USA: Wyoming | collected...
TCAGGGAGAAATTGGCTAGGGCGGTGCCTCCTGAGAAAACATTCACTGTCAAAGACGAGTTTTGATAGCCTGCTTTGCTAGCTACTACCACATAAGTGCCTGGAGGCACATTGGCAACAGTATATTTGCCTGATGCATCCGTAGTTACCGTCCTGGTCCCAGCGCTCACCTGGGCTCCAGATATAGCTGACCCGTCTTTGGCATCGGTTACTGAGCCAGTGATGCTGCCTGGAGTGAGAATCTGGCTCAAAGAGAAATTGGCTACAGCAGTGGTTTCTGAGAAAACATTTACCGTCAAGGACGAGCTCTGGTAGCCCGATTTGCTCGCGGTTACCTGATAAGTGCCCGGCGGGACGGCGGTTATGGTATATTTACCCGATGCATCTGTAGTGGCTGTCCTTGTACCATCGCTCACTGTTGCACCGACTATGGCCGCCCCATCTTTAGCGTCGGTTACTGACCCAGTAATGCTGCCGGGAAGGATAATCTGGCTCATGGAGAAATTGGCTACAGCAGTTGTTGCTTGGAGGACACTGACTGTGGAGAATGAGGTTTCATAGCCTTCCTTGCTGGCTACTACCTGATAAGTGCCTGGCGGCACATTGGCGATGGTATATTTCCCTGTCGCATCTGTAGTGGCTGTCCTGGTGCCATCTCTCACCTGGGCTCCAGATATAGCTGACCCATCTTTGGCGTCGGTTACCTGACCACTTACGGTTCCTGGGGGCACAAGGGCACTGCTCACAGCTCGGGCTGCGTCGATGCGGCCATGGCCAATGCCAGTTACGCCGATATCATCGCAGGTAGATTCTATTCGGCTGCGCACTTCATCGTTGAGCTTGCCATCGCCATTGGTGTCAGATACAGTGGTGAATACCAGAGCAGCTAAGCCGGCGACATGCGGCGAAGCCATAGATGTGCCACTCATGTACCAGTAGCCACCATTTGTCATCGTGGAATAGACGCTCACTCCGGGGGCGGCGACGTCTACCCAGTCTCCATAGTTAGACCAGGACGCCTTCGCGTCATTGGCGTCAGTAGCAGCGACGGCTAGGCAGTTTGGGTAATATGCCGGATAAAATGGACTAGAATTGCCATTATTCCCGGCCGCAGTTATTACAACCACGCCCTTGTTCCAGGCGTAGTTTATAGCATCTTCAAGAGTCGACGATGTATCTGAGCCACCCAGACTCAGGTTGATAATCTGGGCACCGTGGTCGGCAGCCCAGATAATACCTTGGGCGACCCAAGACCAATAGCCCACACCATCGTCTCCCAGCACCTTCACATTCATAATGCTAGAAGAGTAACCCAGCCCGGCAACACCAATACCGTTATTGGTTATGGCGGCAGCTATACCGGCAACATGAGTCCCGTGACCGTAAACGTCATTCGTGGTATTACTGCCGCTGAAGTTGATATTGCTTACTATCTTACCTGCCAGATCAGGATGGTTTGGGTCAACCCCGGTATCCAAGATGGCGATCTTGATACTACTGCTGCCCGTGGTCACATCCCACGCCTGTGGTGCCTCCACTTTACTCAAGCCCCATTGATAGCCAAATAACGGGTCATCAGGACTGCCCACAGCTTTAGCTACAAAGTCAGGCTCGGCATAAGCTACCCGGACATTTGCACGATAGGCTTTCACCTTTTCGTTCGCCTGTCCTTTGGGCACCGTCACCACCTGAACCCCGATGTCAGAGATGGTCTCCCTGACCTGCCCGCCTAACTGGCGATGGATCTGAGTTGCCTCGGGCAAGCCGGTACCGGGTCTGAACTTGACCAAAATTCGCTGTGATGACGAGAAGTCTGAGACAGGGCCTGTATTATCCGGTGGAGCGGCAAAAACAATTGTCGGGAACGAGGACATTAGCAAGATAGCTATCGCTAACGCTACTATCGCTTTCCTCATATACAATTTACACCTCCGTTTGCAACAGGAATTCACCCTGCTAAGAGTGTTTTCCATTACTTCACAGTCTATATTTGAGCGAACGTGGCTACAATGACCAGAAGGTACTGTTTTGGTACTATTTCGGGGAGAAAATGGTACTAGAACGGAGGGATGATGAGATGAACTACTTCTTGTTCAACGCAGTGAGCCTGCACCAAACATCATTGAAATAGGTTTCGAACAAGCGATAGGAAGCAAAGGAGGCGAGGCTCTTAAGAGCCTCGCCTCCCAGTGGCTTTCCGCTAGAGGGGCTTCCATTCCCTCCGCACGGAGTTGCTATCTCACTAACATTTACAACATTGTTGTTTGTTGCCGAAATACACTGTTGTTGTTTTGCCAGAAGCCACTGTGACATTATTGAGTGGGTTACCGGTGGTGCATATCCAGCCAGTTTTGAGGGTTTCCTTAATGGTGTACGCACCGGGGGCAAGGTTAGAAATGGTTACATAGCCACCAGCACCGGTAGTGCCTGACCAAGACTTGCCCTGGGAATCAGTGACATTAAATGTCCAACCTGAAAGGTACGACTCGCCCCAATCTTTCTTGCCATTGCCATTCTTATCGTTATACTTATATATCTTGATGTATCCGGGGCACGGCTTCTGGTTACCGAAAGTCACCGTTGTTGTTTTGTCACAAACCACCGTGACTGCGCGAGGGTTACCGGTGGTGCATATCCAGCCAGCTTTGAGGGTCTCGGTAACGGTGTACTCACCGGGGGCAAGACCGCAGATGGTTACACAGTAGTCAGAGCTACCACAAGATCCACAAGCTACGCTGGCACCGCCGGTGGTGACCAACTGGGAATTGCCCTGGGAATCGGTGATATTAAATGTCCAACCCGAGAGATATGACTCGCCACAATCTTTTTGGCCATTGCCATTCTTATCCTCGTATTTACATATCTTGAGACATCCGGTGCACTGCTGCGATTGGCCAAAGTAGTTGCCCGGATCGCTATCAGTGGCACCCTCAGCACTCGTAACATTACCCACGTTGGTATGCTGTCCGGCAGCTGCAAGAGCAGTCTTCGTAAAGGTCTGGGATGCACCTGCTGCCAGGGATGGGATGGTCCCAATGTACCCCAGAACGTTGTCGTTAACCACTACGGTGGTCAGAGCAATGTTCCCGGTGTTGGTAACGTTGAACGTGAAGGTAACGGTAGAGCCTACCGCTACTACCGGACCGGTCGGACTGTCCGCATCATTACCATTGACATATTTCTCCAGGTCTATGGAGGGATTAGTGCCGAAGTAGCTGGACGCGTCATCGTCTTCGACCAGCGTTGTGCCATAGTATCCGTCTACATAGCCAGTATTGGTATACGTGCCTGCTACGGCGGTGCCACTGGCTTCAAAGATCCAGGTCTCAGTAGTTTGCAGGATGTTATCACCATCATCGCCAGAAACATACGCCGGGGTTACGCCCGCATGGCTATCAGTTACCGCAATATTCGATAGCGGGACGTTGCCACAATTGGTGACAGTGTACGTCCACGTGACCGGGCCTCCCACCGAGATATTGAGACCATCACCACCATTGGTGGTCTTCTCGATGTGAATACACGGGTTAGTGCCGAAGTAGCTGGACGCGTCATCGTCTTCGACCAGCGTTGTGCCATAGTATCCGTCTACATAGCCAGTATTGGTATACGTGCCTGCTCCCGCGGTGCCACTGGCTTCAAAGATCCAGGTCTCAGTAGTTTGCAGGATGTTATCACCATCATCGCCAGAAACATACGCCGGGGTTACGCCCGCATGGCTATCAGTTACCGCAATATTCGATAGCGGGACGTTGCCACAATTGGTGACAGTGTACGTCCACGTGACCAGGCCTCCCACCGAGATATTGAGACCATCACCACCATTGGTGGTCTTCTCGATGTGAATACACGGGTTAATGCCAAAGTAGCTGGACGCGTCATCGTCTTCGACCAGTGTTGTGCCATAGTATCCATCTACATAGCCAGTATTGGTATACGTGCCTGCTCCCGCGGTGCCGCTGGCTTCAAAGATCCAAGCCTCACTGGTTTGCAGGATGTTATCACCATCATCGCCAGAAACATACGCCGGGGTTACGCCCGCATGGCTATCGGTTACCGTGATATTCGACAGGGCGACGTCGCCACAATTGGTGACATTGTACGTCCAGGTGACCGGGGCTCCCATCGGAATATCGAGACCATCACCACCATTTGTGGTTTTCACGATGTGAATACACGGGTGTACGATGTCAATCTGTGCCCCCCCGGTAGCAGTATAGGGAAGCTTCGTAACAGTGTCAGTCGCATAGGCTGCCGCGTTATCAATTAAAGGATCGTTATCCCCCGCGTCAACTACGTAGGTATACGACACCGTCACAGAAGAACCGAACACGAGTAGTACAACCGGCGAGGACAACAGATTTCCCGAACTGTTACTCCCAGATTTGTGATATACGGTATCCACGATCGAGGTTACGTTCATTGCGTCACCCGAGTTATCCAGACTGTAAACTGTGATGGTCACGTTGACAGTTTCGCCTTCTAAGGCTACTCCCTGTCCAGTTGGTCCCGTTGCAGACTTTGCTATACCAATGCCGTGCGCAGCGGGCCCCACCCCCGCGGGCGCCAGACCACCAGCAGCCACTGGCAAAGCCATGCCAAACGCGGACGCCAGCATAGCAACGATCACCAGTATTGGTAAAAATATTCTTATTCTTTTTTTCATTCTTTTTCTCCTTTCTATTACTTTTCTTTGTATTCCTTATTTCTGTTGCTTTATGCCCTCATCGACCCCGATCCAGATCACACTACTGGCAGCGCATAAAGTTTTCGTTGAGTTGATTATTGCTTACAGTAAACCTCCACTCCCGTTCATAAATCAGAAAACCGACTTATGTAGAAGTCGGTTTCACTATTGGCTCCCCACGACCCAAGTGACCACTTTAAGGACGTAGTTCAGCGCCTCTTCCTTACTTAGAGACTTAACATTTTAGCCCATTAGAACACTGATGTCAATATACCAAACTTAACTTTTCTTACCAATCGGGACTTTTTTCCCATTACTATTTTCTAAAAAAATTGGTACCTTATGGTGATTGTGCGGTTAGTTGAAGTGAGTTACTCTTAAGATAGGTTAATTAAAGAGGAGATGGGAAAAAATATGTCAAATGGTGAACATATGAGTGATATGCTGACAGTCAGGGAAGTAGCCCGGCTTATCCACGTCCACCCCAACACCCTGAGGCGATGGAGTAACAACGGAAGAATACAGGCATACCGCATTACCCCCCGGGGTGACCGCAGATTCGAGCGCGAGGAAATCGCCCGCTTTCTAGCGGAATTTAACGGCCACGCCGACGACTGGCAAGAAGCCGGGAAAACACAGCAGTCACACTAGTCAACAAGATCGCTACCCCGGCTGCCTGGGGAGGCATCGTAAGAGACTAATCTTATCTTTCCCTCCGCAGTGATTCTGCTCATCCTGCCTTCCATTGTGCAGACATAGTCAATCGCATGAATCCCTACTCGCTTCTACCTGTCATTGCGCGGCTTGTCCCCCTGTGATTGCGAGGCACGCTAGTGCCGAAGCAATCTCGTGGAGGGGAAATGAGATTGCCACGCTTCCTGCCACGCCTTTGGCCCGCAGCTTCGGCTCACCGCAATGACAGGCAGGAGTTGCCGACTCTATGTATAGTCAGCTTTCAGGTGGGGTCAGGCGCAATTAGAGGGTAGTATTTCCTCCAGAACCTCTTTCCACCTGTCCCCGAGAAGCCTGGTGTCTAACTTGATTTGTGTGACGCCTATTTTGACTGCGCCATCGTAGGTTTTGCTCAGAGATTGCTTCGCTCCGCTCGCAATGACAGTTTCGTGGGGCCTTATGACAATTTGCCTTCCTTGTGTGGAAATGGAGCTTACCTTAGCCCGCATAGCCAGAACCTTGATTTTCACAATGTAAAGGAGATTGTCCACAGGCTCAGGCAAAGGACCAAATCTATCCTGGAACTCCCGAGTCAAGTCCTCTACCTCCTCGATATGCTCCACCTTGGCCAGTCTGTGATAAAGGCTTAATCGAGTATTTAGATTGGGAACATATTCTTCCGGTATGTGGGCGGCTAAGGGCAGGGATATGTTGGGCAATTCCTTCGCTTTCCTGACAATGACCTTCTCCCTCACTTCGCCAGCTTGCTTTGCTTTCAACTCCTCTACTGCCTCAGCCAGCAACTGGCAATAAAGGTCAAAGCCCAAGGCGGCGATATGCCCGCTTTGCTTGACACCTAAAAGATTGCCCGCCCCCCGAATTTCCAAGTCCTTCATGGCGATACCAAATCCCGAACCCAGTTCAGTAGCCTCGAAGATAGTCCTGAGCCTCTTATAAGCCTGGGGGGTCAGCTGCTTACCCTCTTCAAAGAAGAAATAAGCATAAGCCTGGTTGATGCCCCGCCCCACCCTACCCCTCAACTGATAAAGCTGAGCCAGGCCGAACCTGTCCGCCCGGTCAATAATCAGCGTATTAACATTAGGCATATCCAGACCTAACTGGATAATAGTGGTGGTCACCAGAATGTCATACTTGCCAGCGATAAAATCCGTCATCACCTTTTCCAATTGCTCTTCAGGCATTCGCCCATGAGCTATGGCTATTCGAGCCTCGGGCACTAAATCCTGTAATTTTCTGGCAGCTAAAGCGATGCTTTGAACGCGGTTATGGACAAAGAAGACCTGCCCATTCCTCTCCAGTTCACGCAATACCACCTGTCTGACCAGAGTGTCATCATAAGCCCCGACATAGGTCTGGACAGACAGGCGTTCTTCAGGAGGTGTTCCCACGATGCTCATATCTCTGATTCCGGTTAAAGACATGTGCAGGGTGCGCGGGATAGGAGTAGCGCTGAGAGCCAGGGTGTCCACTTCCTTCCTTATCTGCTTGAGTTTTTCCTTCTGCACCACGCCAAATTGTTGTTCCTCATCGATTATCGCCAGTCCCAGGTCTTTGAATGTGACGTCTTTTTGCAACAGGCGATGAGTGCCAATGCATATATCTACGATGCCATTGGCTAAGCCTTCCAGGATTTCCCGTTCTTTCTCCGGGGGGCAAAAGCGGCTCAGCATTTCTACTCTTAGGGGGAAGGTCTGCAACCTCTCAGTAAAGGTAATGAAATGCTGCTGGGCCAGCACGGTGGTCGGGACCAGAATAGCCACTTGTTTATTGTCCATGACCGCCTTAAAGGCAGCACGCAAGGCTATCTCGGTCTTGCCATAGCCCACGTCTCCACAGATGAGCCGGTCCATGGGCTTAGCTTTTTCCATGTCCTCTTTAACCGTCATGATTGCCTCAATCTGGTCTGGTGTTTCCATATAGGGAAAAGATGCCTCTAGCTCCTGTTGCCATAGTGAATCTGCAGAGAAAGCGAAGCCCGGAGCTACCTCTCGAACAGAATAAAGGTCGAGTAGTTCCTGAGCAATTTCTGCCACTGATTCTTTTACCCTGTTCTTGGTCCTTTGCCATTCCGGAGTTCTCAAACGGCTCAAGTGTGGTGCCTGGTCGCCAGCACCGATATAGCGGCTGACGCGGTCTATCCGTTCCGTAGGCACATAGAGCCTGTCACCAGCGGCATACTCTAAAACAAGGTATTCCCTCTCAACTCCATCGGAGGACATCCTGGCCAGACCGTGGAACCTGGCGATGCCATGGTCAACATGGACGACATAATCTCCGGGGGCTAACTGAGGAAGGAACCATTGGTGAGGTATTGGCCTCTTCTTGCCTGCTCGCGGCTGCTTCACAAAGCCAAAGAGCTCAGCATCAGTGATAAGGGTCAGCCTGTCATCCATCGCCCAGCCTCCATCCAGTGAGCCCTGGAGCACGGTGATTGAACCGGGCGGAGGTATCTGTTCTATCTGCGACGTCGGCGAAGTATGAATGTCCTCTTTCTGGAGGAGTTCAGCCAAACGATTTGCCTGATGGCTGACTACGAACACGCGCTGTCTTTTTTCCACCATTTGCCCAGCTGTTTTGAGGAACCTTTCCAGTTGGCTGCCATAACTCTGAGCTCTGATGAAGGGCAAAGCCTGTCCAGAGCCCTGGGCGGCATCCCATGTTGCCAGCGCCAGGCGATGCCTTTCTTTCATCTGCGACTCTAATTCTTCCCAGGTGAGGTAAGGAGAGGGCAAGTCTTCAGGCAACTCACCGCTTTCCATCTTTGTGGTTCTTAATTCTTGAGTTTCCTCGTTCAGCCTGGTGACGGCAAGCTCAATTCCTTCAGGGTCATCGAGAACAAGCAAGGCATCACCGCCAAGGTAATCAAATACGCTTCCAGTCACCACCTCAGAGCTATCAGCCATGGGTATAAACTCTCTGGCCGGGGTGATAATCAACGAGGATCTGGGGCTGGTTGAGCGTTGGTTTTCCGGGTCGAAGCACCTCATGCCCTCTATCTGGTTGTCAAAGAACTCTATGCGAACTGGCAACTGGCTGCAAGGGGGAAAGACATCAATAATGCCACCCCGTTTGCTCATCTGTCCGGGCACCTCGACAACGTCCTCCACTTCGTAGCCCATGCCTTGCCATCGACGCAGTAGCTCCAGAGGTTCAGCAGCCATGCCCGGCTTTAGAATGTGACAAGCAGCCACAAAATCCCTTCGCGGAATGGTTTTACTCATGATTGCCAGGGCCGAGGTCACTATCAAGGGAGGTTTATCGCTCTCTTCATAAAGGGCTAAGGTGGCTAATGCCCTCAACCTCTCCAGCATCTGATAGCTAACAGTTGATAGCTGAGAACTATCATAAGGCAGGAAGTCGAGCTCAGGGAGACGATGCAACTCGGCGGAAGGGGAACACCAGGCTCGAAGCTGCTCATGAAGCTTTCGGGCAGTCTCAGGCTGACCGCTCACCACCATGATGGGCAAATTAAGCTCTTCGTAAAGAGCGGCTATAAAATAGGGCCTGGCGGCATCAAGTATGATTGCTTTATGCTCACCCTTTACTGTGGACAGCTCCCCCACCAATTGCCTGTAGGCAGGCATTTCTTTGAGCAAAGAAAGCAAACAAGAGAGATTCATACAAAAAATACCGATGCCCTCGTTAAGCTGATACTATAACTTCTTCCTGAGCGAATCCATCTTCGCCTTCATGCCCTGGGCCTTGTCTCGTCGGTCATCAATTTTAATCGTGGTCAACACTCTAGCAACTCCTTCCCCAAAGGTCCCTTCGTGCATCTTCTTGACCACCGCCAGAATTCTGTCTAAGTCACCTTCTATGATTGTCCCCATTGCGGTTATCTCGTACTTTATGTCTTTTTCCCGTTCCAGGACCTTAACTGCCCGTGCCACATATTGGCTGACTGAAGGAGTCTTCGTTCCTAACGGGACAACGCTTACCTCGGCTATTACCATTCTCTCCCCTCCTGACGCATCCAGATTTTTATGTCAACTAAACAGGCGCCCTTTCGCCCCACTCATCGGAGGACCTCTATGCTTAGTGCTATTTTAGCAGCAATGATAAAATAACTAGAAACATATGAAGGAATTAATTGAGAGCCTGGCCAGAAAGGCTGGCGATACCCTGATGAAGCATTTCCGCCAGGACTGGGCTTTGCTTAAAGAGCGAAGCCCTGCTAAGGAAGCAGCCACCAAATATGATAAAGAGGTGGACAGGTTAATTGTTGAAGAGATTAAGAGACATTATCCTCGCCACAGCCTGCTCACTGAGGAAGGCGGTTTTCTCAAGGGCGACCCTGATTGGCTCTGGATTGTAGATTCATTGGATGGCACAGGTGATTTTGCCAACTTCAACCCCTTCTTTTCCGTGTGTCTAGCCCTGATGCACCACAGTGAACTTCTACTGGGGGTAATCTATGCCCCGGCGATTGATGAGTTTTACCTTGCGGAAAAGGGCACAGGTGCTTACTTAAATGGGGTAAAGATTCAGGTATCCGATGTATCAGAACTCAGCCAGGCTTACATTTTCTACTGTGAAGGTGGCGAGAGAAATCGGGGAAGAACAGGCAAGCTTCTGCATAAGGTTTACCCCGGGGTTACCGACATACGCAAGCTAGGTTCGGCTGGGCTGGAAACAGCCTGGGTTGCCGCCGGCAAAGGAGAGGCTTACTTCACCACCAAGATTGAGCCCTGGGATGTTGCCCCGGGTGTCTTATTAGTTCAAGAAGCTGGTGGCAAGGTCAGCGACTTTCAGGGCAATCCCTGGAAGCCCCAGACAAGCGACCTTTTATTCTCCAACAAAAAGCTTCACGAGGAGATATTGAGTTTGATTTCTTCGCAATGATATAAAGGAGGGGGAATGAGCGAGGCGAGAGTTTTCATCGTTGCCCGGTCTCAAGAAAAGGGCTATGTTAAGCTGGTATTCAAGCCCGGAATCACACCTGACGAGCTTGAGCTAGAGGGGGCAAGGTTCGGACAGTGGCTATTGGATAACGGTTCGACTTCCTTCCTGAAAGGTCTGCACCACTTGTTCGACGAAGCCGAAATAACCAAGAAGATAGGCCTGGGTTATTAGCGGACTCTTATTATGTCCATAGAGAAAGCAATTATAAAGACAATAGAAGGAAAAGAGATTACCATAGCAGCACAAACTCCTATCCCTTGTTTTCGCTGTGGCATTTGCTGCACCTGCTATCAACCTCCGCTTACCGCCGAAGATATAGAGAACATTGCCTCTGCGCTGGGAATATCAGGAGCAAAGTGCATCTCTAAGTATGCCGTGAAGGTGCCAATAAAGGAAGGTTACCTTCTCAAGCAAATAAAGAAAGGCTGCATCTTCCTGGCCTGGGATGCGGATGGGAAAACCCGCTGCACCATATATCCCTCGCGCCCTAAAGCTTGTCGGGAATGGACCTCCAGCCTGTCCAAACCCGAATGCCTCGAAGGATTAGCTAAACTCAAGTCCGAAGGGCAAATAATGCTGCTGGAGGAATTCTTCCCGTCCTATGAGGAGAAAAAGGAGCTATACCTGTCTCTGGAGAAGGTTCCTCCTCAGTCATAACCTCCTCGCCTGCTCAGGCCTGTCCTGAGCGAAGTCAAAGGAATAAACTCCACGTAACAATTTCCATCCCCAACAGCCCCACCGAGATTGCTTCGGCTGACTAAAGTCAGCCTCGCAACGACAGGGGGTATCATTGTGAGCACACTTTCTTTGTATTGTCATTGCAAGCCTCTCCCCTTGTCATTGCGAGCCCCGACTTGTCGGGGCGTGGCAATCTCTGAGATTGGCGGCGCCGCCCGTATTGCGGTTGTGCGCTTGTCGGTGATAAAGTTGTTTAAAATCAACACTCAAGTGAAACAGAGTCTGACATTAATTTAGTGAGCAAAGAGGAGGCCAAAGATGAACACGTTTGCGGGAAAAGTAATACTGGTAACCGGCGGGAGTTCCGGCATAGGCCGCGCCACGGCAGTTAAATTTGGAGAACGGGGTGCCAGGGTAGTGGTGGCCAGCCGCAGGGAAAAGGAAGGGAAAGAAACGGTGGAGATGATAAAAAAGGCCGGTGGTGAAGCGATGTTTGTCCAAACCGATGTGCGGATTGCCTCACAGGTTGAAAACATGGTGCAACAAACCGTAAAAAGATATGGCCGCCTGGATATCGCCTTTAACAACGCCGGAGTAGGAGGCATAATGGCTCGGCTGATACGGACGACCGAGGAAATCTTTGATGAACTGGTGGATACCAACTTCAAGGGCGTCTGGTTGTCCATGAAATACGAAATACCGGTGATGCTGGAACAAGGTGGCGGAGTCATTATAAATAATGCCTCCATCGCTGGAGTGTCCACCGCAGAAAGATTGGCCGTTTACAGCGGAAGCAAACACGCTGTCGTGGCCATTTCCAACGCAGCAGCGAGCGAGTATGGCAGGGACAACATCCGGGTAGTCTCCATTTGCCCCGGGTGGATCAAAACCCACATGACTGAAGACCTTCGTGCCCGAAAAGACGCTGATACCATGATTCAGGGCAGCGTACCTCTAAAGAGAATGGGCGAGCCTGAAGAAGTGGCGGAAATGGTGATCTGGCTGGCCTCGGACGCTGCCTCCTTCGTTAGCGGCGGCGCCTTCATCATCAGCGGAGGGTTCAACGTCTAGCGCCCTGCCAAAATTATTCTGGTAAATGTCATCCCCGCTGATACTTTCCCAACAAGGTCAGACTGTCCAACAAAACCTGAATTACCTTGCCGGATAAGAAGGATGGAGAACTCACACATCCGCTTATTCTGTTAGTCCCAAGATTTTGGCGGCGTTGCCGCCCATTATTCCTGCGATTTCCTCGTCTGTAAACTCGATTCCTTGCTCCTTCACCGAGTCGGGAATTTCGGTAAAGGCTTTGACCCACCTTTCTTGATTAATTAATAGTTTCAGAAAGGGGTAATCACTGCCGAACAACACTCTCTGCCATGAGACTGAGTCCAACAATGTCCTCAGAGCTCTGTAAAATTCCAGAGGACGGAGAAGCCGTGATTGCCATACAGATAAATCGAGGTAAACATTTGTGGCGTTGTTACAGATGGCCACTGCTTCCGAGTACCAGCATCCGCCGGTATGTGCCAGAATGATGGGCAGGTCAGGAAAGTCCATGGCTACCTCCTGCGCATAAATGGGCTGGCAATATTTGAAATGAAGTGGTTTCATCACTTCCCCTGTATGGAGCAGAACAGGAACCCCATATTCCAATGCCTTCTCATAAATGGGATAACATGCCTTATCGTTGGGATAGAAACCGGCAGCCGAATGGAATTTAATCCCCTTCATACCCCATTCCTTGAGAAATCTTCCAATCATTTCGGCAGCTTTATTTCTTCTAGGGTCTATGCCGGCAAAAGCAATTAATCGCTGGGGATGTTTCTTCACCGCATCAGCATAAACTTTGTTTATCTTCTCAATACTTAGCTTGGGTTCACCAAGGTGGCGAGCCAGACCCCAATCAATCGCCAACAGCACACTCTTATCAATCCCGGCAGCATCCATATCCTTGACTATCATGTCACCGGAAATATCCCAAAACTCCGGCAATCGTCTTTGTACCTTTTCCAACGGCCTATTAACCCTCAGCGCCGCAACCTCTGCCCAACCATCCCAAAAAGGTTGGGCAACACCATCATGATTACAAAGGTGAGTATGAATATCGATGATCATATCGTCCTCCTCTAAGGCGTTTTGTGTTTTCTTGATTATACCATCACCCACCCGACAACCTTAATGCGGATTTTCGGTATTCATCCAGGGCTTTCATCATAGCCAGGTAATCCGGCTGTCCTGAGTCTTTCTTTTCCCCCAGCCACTGCTCCAGCGCCTCAAATCTTATTATATTGTGCCTGATAAATCAGGCAACTACAAATGCCTGGTTTTGCTGCAAAGACCAAAAAAATTTAAGAGGATATCCCCTTAACGAAATCCTCTATGGCTTTATTGACCGCTTCCGGCTTCTCAGCGAGGACAAGGTGGGTAGCCTGGGGAATAATCACCACCCTGGAGTTAGCGAGCTTGGCTCCTAAGTAATTAGAATATTTCACAGGGGTCATTGCATCCAATTCACCACAGATAATAAGGGCCGGTAGTTTTATCTCTTGAACTTTGTTCATGAGGTCAAACTTATCACAGCACAGGAAGTCATTGAGCATGACGGCAGGACCAATAGCCTTCTGTTTTTCTATGACTTCCCTTTTATAATCCTCCGGG
>Ga0315277_10008024_pt1 | contig 13620 bp, 10 predicted proteins | sample YL17G05_15_MG_FD_203695 | JGI IMG/M metagenome (GOLD analysis project Ga0315277, IMG submission 203695) | Sediment microbial communities from Yellowstone Lake, YNP, Wyoming, USA - YL17G05_15 | ecosystem: Environmental > Aquatic > Freshwater > Lake > Sediment | place: USA: Wyoming | collected...
TTGACGTGCTGGAACTCGATGATCTGGAAGATGCCGCCATCGTACTCGATGGTCAAGCCGGTCCGGAAATCCGCGGTACTGATCGGCACGAAACAGCCCTCCATCGTGGGGCACGCTGCCAGCGTGCCGCTGTGGTCTGACGGAGGGATTCTACTTGCCAGGGGAGGGGGAAGTCAAGGCGGGGGTCTGTCAAGGCAGGCCGCCGCTTAGCTACCGGATTGCCCCCACAACGTACGTGAGTCAGTGATACGGCGAGCCCGGAGCGGCTCGCCGTGTTCATAGCGCTGCCAGGCTAAGCCAGGAGGCTGCTGCCGCGCCGACTGCTAGGGCGTGGGCGCGGGGCGGTCGGAGCAGCGCTATCTACGCGGGCCCGGCGCAGTGGTGACGGGGGTCAGTAGCGATCTTGCGATCCGCTCTCCGTGCCGTCGGGCCACGCAGTGCCGCCTTCGGCCGCGTAGGTGGCGATGATCGGCTCAAGCATCTCCGCCACCTCTCGCTCGCCGCCGAGGACTTCGGCGCCGATGAACACCACTGGCATCTCGTTGTCTGTGTCCTGATACTTCTTCTCAAGGTCAGTCAGCTTCCGCCAGTTCGCCATGTCCTCAATGTCGAAGTACCTTACGTCCAGCCTGCAGCCGACCTTAGCGGCGATCGCCTGCATGTTATCGTTGTCAGTCAGTTCACAGTCAGTGCAGCCTTGAGACCTGAAGACAAAGACACGGACCACTGGACTGCGCGCAGCGGCATCACGCGTCGCTTCACCAGAAGGCTGATCCGCTGCGGTCCCTCTTCGATCCTCGACCAGCGCGTGTACCGGGATCGCGACCATCGGCTGCAAAGGGCTGTCGGTGTGGAAGTGCACTTCACCTTTGATCAACCCGGCTGACGCGGTGTCTTTGAGGGTGACAGTGGCGACGTACTCCCTTCCGGGATCCTTCGGCCAGATCTCGACCGCAAAGAGGTCAAAGGACTTGCAGACTTCCTCTATCGCGAACACTCTCGCTGTGCAAGCGCGGAGCGTCACGCGCTTGCTGGCAGCCTGGCCTCTTGTCACGAAACCCAGGAACAGCGCTTCCGGAGACACCTCTATATCACCTTTGACCATGGCGAAGACAGGTATCCGCAGCTCCGGTTCTTTCGGGTGATTGGAGATGATGGTGATGCTCCCCTCGAACGCGCCCACAGGGAGTCCTGGTTTGAGGGTCAAGAGAACCGGGAAGACGCGATCCGTTCCTTCGAGGCGGGCCGTCTCAGCAAGACGGACATCGAGAAGCTCCGAGTCTGACACCACCTCTTCGACCTTCAGCGAGCCGTCGCCAGGGTCCTTGACGAATATCTCGCGCTGGACACCCACATTCACGTCAACATCTCCGAGATAGACCCGGCGCGTCGAGACCAGCAGCTTCGCCGGCCTGATGGCCGCCGCGACGTGAACCTGCACCAACGGAGATACTGGATCGTTCGACTCGATGTACAGGGCGTAGGTCTGAACGCCCCGCAGACCCGTGGCGTCGAATGTCAGCGCAATACTTCCGTGCCCGCCCGGAGGCACGGTCTTGTCGGCCAGCTCTGCCCTCAGGCAAGTGCACGAGGGGCGGACCTGGGAGATGGTCAGGTCTTGCTCCCCGGCGTTCCGGAAGCTCAGGGTTCGCTCGATCTTGGTCCCTTCATACAGAGGACCAAGGTCGTGGGTGTACGCCTCGAAGCGCAAGTCCGGCCGGCGAGGGTCCATCTGGGGGAGAATGATAGGGTCTCTGGAGATCAGTAGCGCAAACCCAGAGTACAGCGCCTTGAACTCGTCCACTGGAACCGCCTGGCCCGGATCGCGAGCTGATGGGTCCGTCACCTTGAGCCCGTTGGCGTCGGACTGCACCACCACAAAGTGATCGCCCCAGAGGTGGCAGATTGCGGGCGCCGACCAGGCGGTTAGCTCACTGAGGCTGATCTTCAGGCCGACCGCGTGGAGGCCCCTGCCCTGAGCGGCTTTGTGCAGGCCGGCCATGGTTGTCCCGCTCTCATCCATCTCAGAGAGCATGGCCAGCTCATCGAGGTCAGTCGTCACGCCAAGGTGTGTACAGACGAGGAGAAGGGCCTTCGGCCCGCAGAGGCGGTCACCCGGTGTACTCCCGCAGTTGCCGCATGTGGCCGACGCAGGTTGCGTGGCAAGCAAAGCCAGCACAGCAAGCCACTGGACTACGAGCCGGACATGATGCAACTTCGCCCTCCTCCCCCACTCGCCAGATCCGTCCCCACTGGGAATGAGCGGCCGCCGCGGAGGCGGCCGGCATCAGGGTACGGTGTACTCCGCGTCAATCAACTCATTATGCACCTCTGTGCCTGAAGGCAACGTCAGCGTCAGGTCGCCATCGCTTATCGGCACGTTCAGCTTGAAAGCCGAATCGTACGTGGTAACCATCTTCTGCGTGATCTCGCCTTTGAGGTCGTATTGCTGATACGTAACTTCCTCCGGACCCCACACTCCAGTTTCATACTGGCGAACAGTGGTATTGATCTCTGTAACGAGAGTCTTGGCGCCATAGACACTGCCTTCCGACCAAACCTGCGTTCTAACTATTGTATAGCCCTTCTGCGGGTTCACCCATTTTCGAGCGGTGTCGGTTACGGTTATGGTACCTTCCCCAGGCTTGGGCAGATGCACAGTCGTAACAACGTCAACCATGATGCATTCGTCACCATTGATGGTCTCCCGCCCTGCGACCTTGACGCTCGCTAGCTCAACAAACGATGGCAGAACCCCTGGACGGGGAACCAGATAAGCAACCCCATGGCCCACTATCGCAACGTGGGACTTATACAGGTTGATGCTGTTTTTCCCACGACTCCCCGTTGGGTCGCATATCCTGGCCTGTGCCTCGAGCGAGTCGAACTGGTCAAGGATCGTCACCTCCTCCAGGTCATATGACGTAGCAGCCGTTCTCATGGTGGGAGATGGCGGCTCGGAGGGACCTTTGCCGGAGACGAGATCATCTCTCAAGTACTTCACATTCTCGCGGAGCAGGAACTGGTCCCCTTTAAACTTCAAGTCGTCTTTGGCCTCCGTTTCCAGTATGCGTCCATCGGCCCCTTTCGACCAGAAATATACTGTTGCTTGCCCACTTCCACTGCGTATCGCGGAAACCGCATTGGCGCAACCTTCTTGCAGCGCGGCCAGAATGCCTTCATCGGTCTCTCCCGCGCTAGCGGCACTGATAACTATTGGCCTGTGTCCATGAGCAACTAACCAGATTCCGCCTGTCAAAAGGCAAACCGATAGGACTATTAGCGTTACGATACGTTTTTGCCACATGATTCCTCTCCCTTCTCTTTCACCTAAGTGGTTCACAAGAGTAGCAGTTTCTGTTATTGACATGGGTAGTAGTGTCTATTGTAGACGGTAGTAAGGGATCTCTCGCACTCGTAGAGCCCTAATGCGACGTACAGACAGTTACAATGGTATATCGGTCCACATCCTTTGAGGGGCCCTTGAGTGCACGGGTCGCCGGTATTTGTCCCGTTCAAGCAACGCGGTTTCGTCTCCGGATTTACCATGTCATTATCACAGGTGAGATAGGGAATGCCCGGATCGCACAAACCGTGTAACTCCCAGCAACCCGAGCGGTATGGTGCGGCGCAGTCGAAGTCTTGACACCACAGTTGTACCCATCCACCCCTCACCGCGCTCATCTCCTCCGCGGTTAGGATTGGAGAAGCCACTGCGCCACTCGCCGCGAGAGTCGCCAGCAGCGCCGCGATCAAACAGACCGCCTTCAGCCAACTTGTCATTGCTTGCTTCCTCCTATCAGTCATATTCCGCATTGCAGCCCACCGATTGGGCCTCCGGCTCACCATCTTGGTGGCTGCGGGGCCGGTCAATGTAGACATCTTTGCAGTCTATGTTGAAAGCCATCTCCTTCCGAGGACCGCGATGGCCTGTAGGGCGGGCGTTCCCACGCCCGCCTCGGCTGGCATGGGAATGCCAGCCCTACAGCACATGTGCATGATTGAACGCGAAGATGTTCAGCGCTCTCCCTGGATAGTGCGGATATAGCGCTCGCACCGGGCGATATAGGTGGACTTCGGAAACCGTTCCTTGAGTTTCCCCAGAGCCTCGATCGCCTGCGCCTGCTGGCCCGCTTCTACCCTGCTGCGGCACATCTGGAAGAGGGCGATCTCCTCCCCCGGGTTGCCTGGCACCGCGAGACGCTCAAAAGCCCCAGCGGCCTCCTCCCACCGACCAAGCCTCTGGTAGGCCTCCCCGAGGGAGAAGACCGCCAGGCGGCGCGTGGAGGCAACAGTGCGAGCGTCATCGAGCAATCGCCCGGACGCGCTGCGGTGGCCGATCAGGTCTATGTCTGGCAGCAGCCGCTCCAGCGACTGGGCCGCCTGCCCAAAGTCTCCCTCAAAGAAGGCGCGGGTGCCCATGGTGTACCGAAGGTCCGCGAGGCGGGGACGGACTTCGGGGGCGATCTGACAGTTCGGTCGCTCGGCCAGAAGCGCGGCCCATTCCTCTTCCGCCTGTTCCGATAGCCCCGCTGCGGCGCAGAGCTCTCCGATGTAGAACCGGGCCGTGTCCGCGGCTCTCGTTCCGGCGTGTTCCTCGGCGATCTGGCGAAGATGCGCTCGCGTTTCTTCGTGCGAAGCCTGTTCGTGCATGAGGCCAAGCCACCTGATCACTTCGCAAGCGCGAACGGCGAGATCGCCGTCGGGCGCGAGGTCTATCGCCATCTTGCACACCATCACCGCGCCCTTCGGATTGCTGTGAAGACGATACAGCTCCACCATCTGAAAGAGCGCCGACCGCGCCTCCGGACGGCCGGGGTAGCTGGACACCACCTGCCAGTAGCACTGCTGGGCCGGTTCGAGCAGGCCCGCCCGCTGATGCGCGTGGCCGGTCCAGAGCTGCGCCCGCGCCGCCTCGGCGGGGTCTTTGGTGGTGGCTGCGATGCGCTGGAGGCGGGTGACCTCGGCGTTGTAGTCGCGGTCCTCTCGGTTCACCTGAGCCAGCAGGTCCTGGCACACCTCGGGGGAGACCAGGCGCAGCCGTTCGGCCGCCTCGCGGGCGGCGGCGAAGTCGCCTTGGTGAAGGTGGGAGAGGATGATCATGACGACGCACTCGGCGCGGGCGGACGAGTCGTCACTTGCCGAGATCAGATCCTGAGCCAGCTTTCGACATTCCTCATAGCGTCCGGCTCCGAAGGCGGCGAGCGCCTCCGCCAGCCGCGGGTCTATCTCGCCCTGCTCGCGCGCCGCACCGCTGTTTCGGAACCAGTACTTCTCGCTCGGCTTGTCGGCCGTAGCTGCCGCGCTAGACACAGTGCTGTTGCCTATCACCAGCACCCAAGCGATGCTCGCCAGGAGCCATACTCGGATAGCGTATTGGTCCGCGCTCCTCATCTCTCTGAGCATCTCGCTCTCTCGACCCATCCCTACTCTAGTACAGCGGAGGGACCCCCTGTCCAGGGGCGGGCGCGTCTTTGGTTGGTCCCCAGGGCTTGTAGCCCCGCAGGTGCCCCCGCTGGGGGTTGCCTGCGCTCGGCGACTCCGCAATCACTTCCTCCGAGTCGAACCACTTGGCGTGGCCGTCCAGGAATCCGATGTTCACACCGCCGAAATGCCGCGCATAGGGCCGGCGCAGCTCGGGGTCCACCTTCATCGCGGCGGTGGCGCCGCACTCCCGGCTCCAGGGGCAGTTGCCCCAGTCTGCCATCCATCCCCCCAGCCCCGCGCACTCCAGCCCGCACAGGTCCGGGTAGGCGAGGGTGCCGGTCCCGAAGTCATCTATGGTGGCGCCCCCGTCCGCACAGATCACATACCACTCCGGCTGCTCCACAGCCAGCGCGGTGCCGGCGTCGCTGGCACTGGTGTTCACTCCGATAGATTGCAGGAACATCCCCTTCGAGGTCACTCGCCCCTTGGCCGTCATGGGAACGGGAACCCGCTTCTGCGTCAGGGAATCCGTGACCTCACCGCCCCACCCCGCGGGCCAGCTCACCATCGGGCAGAAGCCGGTGCTCTTGCCCCACTTGCCCTGGCGCGCGCGGAGGTGGTCAAGCCACTGATCACCCCCTCCGTTGATGAACGACGCGCCTCCCTCCAGACGCGCGCTGGGGCACCGCCACACATCTCTGGAGATCAGGTACTGGTCGAGAACCACGGGCCACCGCAGGTAGGGATTCGCCTGTGTTGACCGGTGGCAGTAGGCCGAGCCGTCCCGGGGCACCTCCTCCCACGCCAAGGTGTCTCCTTGGCCCGGAAAGCGGTTGAAGTAGGCCACTACGTCGGGGTCTGTCTCACGCGGCGGGAAGTGCGCGTCCCAGTCGGCGAGGTACATGCGGATGGCGAGCGCCACCGACTTCACATTCCCCAGGCAGATGGCCTGCCCGGCTTGCGCGCGGGCCCGGGCGAATGCGGGAAGGAACAGCGCGGAAAGCACGCCGATGACGGCGATGGTGGTCAGCAGTTCACCAGGCGTGAGCGCCGGTCGTCTCCGTTCTCGCAAACCAGGACCCCCTGTCCAGCAGTAGTCTGGACTGCCACTTCCTGGTTGGCGAACCACTCAACGGGAAACTCGGCGCCACTGCCAACCACGCTTACTCTACCACGGGCGGGGGCCGAGGAGTCAAGACCGTCTCAACCTCCCTCTGAGCCGCCAGCCGCGGTTTCGCGGGGTCTATGCCCGCGTTGACCTTGCGGGGCCTCCGTGCTATCATCCCCTTGCGCCGGGGTGTAGCTCAGCTTGGCTAGAGCGCACGGTTCGGGACCGTGAGGCCGGCAGTTCAAATCTGCCCACCCCGACGTCTCTGCTTCTTCCTCCCTCGCCCGCCGATCAGTCCACTCTCGGCCCCATCTCCTGCGCGCACAGGCAGGACCCTTTGCGGCCCTGGCACTTGGGGCAGCGCTCCACGTTCTGCGCGCTGGGGAAGCCGGGCGCGGCGTCGGGACTGAGGATTGTGAAGGCGGCGGAGAAAGGCTTACCCTGCACCCTCGCCGAGACCGTGATCCGCTCCGAGCCGGTGAACTGCGCCGCGGTGATGGTGAAGGCACAGCCGTCGCTGGTCTGGGACTGAAGGCGCCAGCCTTCGGGGACGGTGACCTCGATCTGCGCGTCTGCCGCCGGCGCTCCGCTGCGCAGGCAGTCCACCGTCATGGTGCGAGCAACACCCGGCTGGAGAACCGGGTCCCCGTGGTAGTGCAGCACGAACTCCAGCTCGCGGTCTCTTGCCACCGCCGCGCGGAGGTCGCGCCGTATGGCGGCGACCGCCTGCTCGCTGCGATGCAGCAGGGAATCGAGGCCATCCGGCAGCTCGGCGCGGTCGCCCAAGGACACCTCGTCCTGAGCGAAGCGCTCCGCCACTGCGGCGGTGCGCGCGGTCAGCTCCTCGATGGTCTTGGGAGAGTTGAAGGGGAGGGTGAACTTGTGGAGCACGATCGCCGTGCCCACGGGATCGCTCCACTCCGCGGGGATGCCCGCTCTCCCGCCGAGGATGCCGAGGAGCGCGCCCAGGGTCGCGCCGGTGCAGTCGGTGTCATAGCCGCAGTTCACCGCCCGGCAGAGCCGGTCTCCGAAATCCCGCCCATACAGCCAGCCCAGCACGATGAAGCCGTGGTTGGGGACGGCGTTGCAGGGCTGGCTGTGGCCGTACGTGCACACGATGCACTCTCTCGCCTCGTGCCAGGGCACTCCGTTCTGCGTCAGCCAGACCGCCTCGCGGATCACCCGCGCGATGCTGGACGACGGCGGGATCATGTTGAGCCCAATGCGGATGAGGGTAAGGGGATCGTCCAGCACGAAGGCGGCGCTTTCCACCGCCGCCCAGAACATCTCCCCCCACATCCCTTCGCCGCCCGCGTGGTCCATCGCGGAGTCCATCCACGCCAGCGCCGCCGCTCGCTGTGGATCGGCCGGGGCCACACAGGCCCAGATCTCGCTGCGGATGGGAGAGCCCATCTCGTCTACGTAGTAGTTCTCGAACCAGCCGCTGACGGGAGGCACGAGGCCGCGTTCGAGGTTGCGGGCGCAGAAGCCGTACTCGTTCCAGGGGTAGACGGACAGATACCGCTGCCAATACTCGGCGAAGTCCGGCAGGCCCACCTGCGGCCCCCGTTCCTCCAGCATCTTCAGCCACACCAACTGCAGGTCGAGGTCGTCGTTGGGCGACGGCTCGGTGGGAACGGGCCGGTAGTAGGTGAGGTCGTTGACGTACTTCTGCCCCTCAAAGGGCGCGCCCAGCGTCCCGCCGATGTTCTTGCCGAGCCAGCAGGCGTGGACTCTGTCGAGGTACTGCTGCCGGTTGAGCACAATGCCCGCCATGGGATGACCCTCGCATGATGTGATTCGCAGCGGCTGTCGGCTCGCCATATCTGCTCAGGGGCGGGAGACGATCACCATCTGAAGAACACGCCCAGGCACTCCTCGGGATGGTGGTAGACGAACTCGTAGGCCGCCTCCGCCTGCTCCGGCTTGAATTCGTGGGTGATCATCGGCTTCACCTTGAGTGCGCCCGAAGAGATCATGTGCAGGACCTGGGCGGCTTGCTCCGGCGTCTCGCCGCAGCTCGATGAGAGGGTGAGGTTCGCGCCAAAGAGCGTGCTCGGAAAATGGATAGGAACGGGTTCTATATACATGCCCTGCCCGTGCACCCACCCATCCGCGCCCACCATGCGAAGGGCGAGCAATAGAAGCTGTGGGTTGCCGGTCACCTCGACCACCAGGTCGGGCCCCCGTCCATCGGTCAGCTCCCGCACTGCCTGCACCTGGTCAACTTCGGCGGCATTGACCATCTCCTGGATCCCTACGGCCTTTGCGATCTTGAGCCGGTTGGCGCTCACCTCAGTGGCGATGACCCTGCACCCATGGGCTTTGGCTAGCTGGGCCCAGAAGTTGCCGATGATCCCCTGACCGATGACCGCGACCGTCTGGCCTGGCTTGGGGTTCGCCTTCTCAAACCCGTGGAGGGCGACCGCGCCCAGCACCGCGAACGCCGCCTCTTCATCGGAGACGTTCTCCGGGACCTTGACGGCGCGGCGGGCGCCCAGGGGGTGGCTGTGCTTGCTGACCACCACCCTTTCCAGATGGCCTCCCCAGGCGCAGCAGTAGGGGTCCTCGAACCCCGAGAAGAGGTTGGAGGAGACGGCGCGGTCTCCCTCTCTGAGGTGCGTCACACTCTTCCCCACCCGTTCCACCGGGCCTACCGGCATGTAGCCGGGCAGCATGGGGTACCACTGGTTGCGGCCGTGAAACTCCGCGTTGTACAGGTCCAGTTCCGTGCCGCGGGAGATCCCCGAGACCGCGGTCTTGATCACCACTCCATCATCGTCCATCTCGGGGAATCCGACGCCCTCGTGCAGGGCGGCCTTCAGCGGCCTGGCGAAAACAACGGCTCTTCCTCTCATCCTTTCGCTCATCGCCTACGCCTCCAAGAGTGGGTGCAAGTTCTCCAGACTCCGCCGGGTCCCGTCCGCGGCATCCTCTGCCCGCTCGTATTCTATCGCCCCGTACCCGCGGTAGAACGCGCGCAACCCGGCAAGAATGGGTGGCCAGTCAATCTTCCCCTCCCCAAAGGCGCAGTACTCTGGTCTGCCGTCGAGACTCCATCTCACATCCTTGAGATGGCAATAGGTGACACGTTCGCCAACAGCCGTGAGGCCCCGGAGCGGGTCCGCACCACCGTAGGCGAAGTTGGCGGGGTCGTAGGTGAGACCCACGGTATCCAGATCGCCAACCAGGTCGAGCAGCTTGGCGCAAGATTCTCCCGTCGCCGTTACCCCCCCGTGGTTCTCGACCCCAAGCACCACGCCTCTCGTCTGCGCATACTCCCCCACCTCGCGGATGCCTCCGGCGGCCCGCTGGAACACGGCGTCGTCAAGCTCCTCGGCCCATCCCGCGAAGATGCGCACCACTTCCGCCCCAGCGGCCTGGGCGAGGTCAACCACATGTTTCACCGCTTCCACGTGCTGGTTCCACGTGGCCTCGTCGGCGACAGTGAAGTCGTTGCTAGCTGCGAGGGCCACCACCTTCACCCCGATTGAGCTGGCAAGATCGGCCATTTCCCGCGCGTCGTCAAGTGTGCCCTTGGGCGACAGGTGCTGGGGGACGTTCTCGCTGCAGTTCACCTCGACAAACCCTATGCCCAATGCAAGCGCCTCCTCGAAGTACTTCCGCAGCCCCATCTCCCTGAAGCCCCATCCCGCGCATGCGATCTTCATCTCTGTTCGCCTCCTTTGAGACTATCCAACCAGAGTACAGGGTAACACACAGCAAGTGAGGCGCATAGCAATGCGCCTCACTTGCTGGCAAGGGCCCAGCGTCGGCAAGTCTCAGACTTGCCCTATGGGTTACGGCACGGCGGTGATCTTCACCAGGTCGGTGGAGTTGCTGAAGGCGGTGCTGCCCGTGCCTCCGACCTTAACGCGCACTTGCACCGTGCCGCCGGAGATGTACTGCGACGGGTTGGACACCGTCGGGTTCACGGTGCTGTCCGTGGTGGTCAGCGTACCCGTGGCAATGGAAGTCCAGGCCGCGGTGCTGTAGTTATAGGCGTACACCGTCAGCGGCTGGGTACCCGTGCTCACCTTGCCCTCGGTCGTGACGACCAGGGAGGAGAGGGAACCCAGGCCCGTGTTGATGGTGTAGCTCACCTGGGCGGTGTACTTGTTGCCCGACTTCGCCGCGGTGATCACCAGGTAGACGTTGTCCGAGGTGTGGACGCTGGTGTGATCCCCGGAGGCAATCGTGCCGTTGTTCACCGTCAGTGACACGCAGGTGTAGTCCTGCGCCTGCACCACGGTGATGTAGTTGGTCTTGGTCTCGGTGTCAGAGCCCTGGGCATTGGTGGCCGTCAGGCTCACCGTGTACTGGTTCGCAGTGTTGTAGGTGTGGCTGGGGTTCTGCGTCCCAGAGCTTCCACCGTCCCCGAAGGTCCACGACCAGGAGGTGGGGCTGCCGGAGGAGGTGTCGGTGAACGCCACATTCAGCGGCGCCGTCCCGCTGGTCGGGTTGCCGACGAAGTCAGCCACAGGCGGAGCGGGGGTGCTGTCACACTCGTAGGCGCCGATGTCGAAGCTGCCACCGAGGGGACGAGTGTTGTAGTCGTAGTCGAAGGCCGGCGCGCTGGTGGAAGACCCGTGGTTGATGGCGATGGAGCCGCCCAGGAGGTGGAAGTCCCCGCCGGCCGCGTTCACAAATCCTGGATCGCCCTCGACGTAGTCCGTGCCTTTGACTTCATCAAGGACGCCTTTGAAGCCATCTATGAGATTGTGGTCAACGGTGATGTTGTAGACGTAGGGGGCATTCTTCACCCTGATCTGGACTCCCACGTTCTGGCTGCAGATGTTGTTCCTGACCACGATGTCGTGCACGGAGCCGACCGTCACACTAAGCCCGACGTCAATACCGCCGTAGCTCTCGTCCCACATGTTGCTGCCGTTGTTGTAGAAGGTGTTGTTGATGATGCTGCAGTTGCGGATTTCGCTGGTGCTGGTGCCCTCCCCGTTCCCGACAGTCATGGCCGAACAGGGGCCGTTGCCGTAGACGATGTTGTTGTAGAAGTGGACGTTCTCCAGGGTGCCCCCTGCCTCCACTCCCATGCTCATGGCGGCGCAGCACGTCGTGTTGTTGAACACCAGGTTGTTGTAGACGTTTATGTTGGCCTGGTAGAGAGCATAGGCGTCAACGTAGATGCCTACCATGCGGACGCCGGTCACGATGTTGTCGTGGACTTCGACGTTGGAGGAACCGTTCTTCACGTCGATTCCCTCCCCGCCGTACCGCGGGTTGCCGACGCCGTGGACGTAGTTGTTCATCACATCAATGCCGTTGCAGCCCTCCTGGATCGTGAGGATCTCCTGCGTCTGCTGAGTGGAAAGGCAGGAATTCTCTATTTCGTTTCCGTCCACGATGCAGTTGTCGCTCGCGCTGACAACTATCCCGGAGTTCTGGCTATTGCCGACGTAGTTGTTCCGGAAGACAATGTTGGACGACCGTGTGGGAGGCTGCGGATAGTGCCAGTTGGCCCGCATGCCAAAGTACTGCGAGTTGATCACGCGGAAGCCGGAGAACTCAATGTAGTTCCTGGCGTACAGGATATCCACCAGCGCGGTCCAGGACTTCAGCCTGACGTCAGCGCCGTCAATCGTGACGGTGTGACCGGGATAGGGCAGGTACTTGATCCAGGCGCCCTCGGCGCCCGAGTTGACGGGCACGACCCGCTCCGCGTACGTGCCTGCCTTGACATAGACCGTATCGCCAGCCACCAGTGTGTTGGCGGCCTTGGTGATGGTCAGCCAAGGCTGGGCTTCGGTGCCCGGATTGTTGTCGTTGCCGGTCTTGGCCACATAGTAGGTGGCGGCCGAGGCCGCCGTGGCAAACGACATCACCAGTAGAACTGCGGCGAGCGCGCAGACCATGCACATCCACGCCGCTCCCATCCCTGCTCTGCCCGTCTTGCTCATCTCCTCCTCCTGTGTGGGGAATTGGGCCACCAGCCCTGGTTGATTATCCCGCTGGGGACGGTGGGGGTCTATTCACAGGTGGGACTTGTTCCTGTACAATTGTGTCATGAGGAGCCGGGGACGAGAGCCGCAGGCCACGGCGCGCACCCAGCTACCAGAGGGGCTCCCGTCCAGCCACCACGAGTGGCTTGCTGAGGTCCCGCGCGATCGGATGCCCTTCCCGGCGATCGCACCGATCTATGTCGAGGCCCAGACCCAGGCCGCCGCGCCGCTCGACACCCACATCCATGACGCCCTTGAGGTGGGCGTAGTGCTCGCCGGGGAGCAAAGGCGCTTCTCTGAGGGGTTCACCTTCCGCTCCTTGCTCGGAGATGTCTGGCTGATCCCCATGTGGGAACCACACGGCTGGGAGGTCGTCCGCGAGAAGACTAGGATCGTCATGATGAACTTCCTCCCCGATCTCCTGGGCAATGAGGTGATCGGCGACGCCTCTTGGCTCAGGGGTTTCGCGGTCGCTCCTCACCTCCGTCCTCGGGTGAGTAGCCCGCAGATGCGGAGACAGGTTATGGCGATCGCCCGCGAGCTGTGGACAGAGATCCAGGATCAGGAGTACGCGTGGGTCACGGCTGTGCGGGCGGGGCTGCTGAGACTGCTGACCATCCTGTACCGCTCTTGGCACGGCCCTGAGAACGCCGGCGCCGCCCCCCAGCTTCACGCGAACAGCCTGCAGCGGGTCATGCCCGCTGTTGCTGCGCTTCAGCAACAGTCGGGCCGACGCATCACCGTGTCGGAAGCGGCAGGCCTGTGCGGCCTGGGCCGCCGACAGTTCCACCGGATCTTCTCCCAGACCATGGGAGTTGGGTTCCAGACATTCGCCCTGCGCGCCCGCCTGGGTCACGTCCAGCGTCTGCTGACAGCCACCGACCTCCCCGTTGAGACCGTCGCCAGAGAGTCCGGATTCTTTGACCTCCCACACCTGCACCGCCACTTCGTCAGACACTATGGCTGCACTCCAGGCGCCTTCAGGAGCCGCACCAGGGACAGGTAAGCAGTCTCACCCGCCTGCCTCGACCCTGTCGAACCCTACTCATACCGCCTGTCCGGGACACTGAAGGACGGCAGGTTAGGTCTGCCCACCCCGACGGTTTTGCTGCGGACTGGGGGACGCAG
>Ga0315277_10008025_pt1 | contig 13619 bp, 18 predicted proteins | sample YL17G05_15_MG_FD_203695 | JGI IMG/M metagenome (GOLD analysis project Ga0315277, IMG submission 203695) | Sediment microbial communities from Yellowstone Lake, YNP, Wyoming, USA - YL17G05_15 | ecosystem: Environmental > Aquatic > Freshwater > Lake > Sediment | place: USA: Wyoming | collected...
GGGTCCTATTTTTTCTTATAAGTTCGTTTAAATTTGATGCTCCAATCGATGATGACACCATGGGTCTGTCTGAACTGACATAGTAGGCAAACAACTCCACCGTTAGAAGGATAATGATTATCCCTATAAATGATATGAAGGCGATTCTCTTAATCATCTCCCACCTTCTTTGGAATAATAGAGATGTCATCTTTTGGGGAAGCAGTCCCAACAATGGCCACAGGGGTTCCTAATGGAACTAACTCAAAGACCTCATCCATATCCCTGTTTTTTAGACTGACACATCCATAGGTCATACCTTCCTTCCCTCCGCCATGGATCTCTATCAACCCACCCATACCAGCCCTTCTGGGGATGAGTCCCATCTTCTTAAGTCTGAAGAACTCCCTTCTATCTTCATCGTTAGGATAGTTTAAAAGCAGTGCCTTACGGTATCTACTCCTGGATAGTTTCTTTACAACCCTGTAACTCCCCTCGGGAGTTGCTCCATCACCGGCGAGTAGTTTATCCGATAAACCATTCCTACCTATGCCAATCTCATAGGTCTTAGAAGGTTTACCGTGCTTATATATAGTCAACCTCCTGTCAATTTTACTAACTACGATAGCAGGGGTTCCTTTCTCTCGTGATTCAGCAGCTATCTCATCTACCCACCTTCTCCACTTCTCGATAAGAGTCTTGTCAGTGTAACGATTAAAGATGGGAACCAATATTTCCTCTGAAGTCTTGATATAACCGGATGCCATTGTCAACCTGGAAGCTGCCCCATCATAATCCTCTCTTTCAAGGAAAAGGCCAGCCTCCTTTATCATCAGACTTGCCTTCGTAAGGCTCCTCCTCGCAAGCCTTCCCTCATTTATGGTAAGGCTCACCCTATCAAGACCCGTTAACCTCTCCTCTAATTCGGAAAGTTGTCCTGTAGTATTTACTCTTTTTGCCTCTTTCCGCTCCTGAACCTTTTTGAGTATCCCCTCCCCATCCCTCAAGACGGATTTTAACCTTCCTGCAATGGGTTCATAGTCCCTGAACCAGATAAACCTTGCCTTTTCCCTTATAAGATTATCCATTATGTTCTTGAGGGTAGTCTCATAAGATTTATATTCCTCAGGCGCATATACATGGGCCTGGGCCTTCCAAAGGTCATGATTCAACCTTTCTGCCAACCCCACCGCCGGGGGTAAGGGAGGTGGGCTGCATCCAGGAAGGATTAAAGATAAGAGAAACCCCAAAATAACTAATATCTTGGGGTTTCTCTTATTCGAATACGTCGGAAAGGCCATACTTAATTCTTAGCCCCCTATTTACCCTTAACCTTCTTCATGGCTTCCTTTATTTGATTGGATACACCATCTGCTTTCTCTTTAATAGCTTTGGCCTTATCAATGGCCACCGCGTAATCCTCCTTATCTATCAACCGCTGAAGCTCTGGTACACTATCCTCAAGCCCCTTTATATCGCCCTTCAGGGCCTCTATATCTGCCCTTGCGCCTTTCCCCATGGGTGCCTTTGCCAGAAGGGCCTTGGCCTCCTTAACAGAGGCTCTTGCCGCCTCCTGACCAGCCAGAGCATTCTTCTTCGCCTCCTCCTTCTTGACTACTATATCGGCCTTCACCTTTTCAGAATCTGCCTTCACTTGAGCAAGCATCTGTTTTGCTTTATCATAGTTTCTAGTTAGGGCAAACTTACTATCCTGGGCCTTGATTTCGTTCAGGGCAGCGGCCAGACTATCATCCACCTTTTTGGTATCCTCTGGTATGTATTTCTCAGCACCCGTGCCTTTTAGATCCTCCACAGCCTTTTGAGCAGCACTCATATCCTCAGTTGGCTGTTTTGCGCATCCGGCAAGGATGAACATGACTAACAATCCGTAAGTAAAATACTTTAATAGTGGTTTCATCTCATCTCTCTCCTTTCTCTATTTGGTTTTTGGTGAGGCCTTCATTTTGGCGGGGGACTTCTTCTCCACCTTTGCCTTCAGTTCTTCGTTGACCTTGGACAACTCATCCATCTTTGCCTTAAGCTCTTCGTTAACCCTAGTAAGCTCATCCACCTTTGCGGTCAACTCTGAGCCCTTTGATGTAAACTCCCTTACCTGCAATTCCAGTTGGGCCTTTTCGCGACTAAGGGATTCTATTTGTTTCTTCAGACCCTCATTTTCCTGCTTAAGATTGCTTGTATCACAGGCAGACAGGAATGGAGTTGTCAGAAAAACCAGTAGCGCCAGGCAAGTAATCACCCTCTTCATAGCATTATCACCTCCCTTCGTTATCACCTTCTTCACAGTCCTGGAATAATCAGAATGATGACTGCCTCCCTCTTAGCTATATTCGAAGTGGAGTTCAGAATAGAATTAAGAGCTACACCCATTAAGTGTGTTTTCTATCTTTACTTCTTTTTTGGTTCAGCGACCTTGATCGCTACGGCCACATTCTTGTCTCCATCCTTATTGTACTCGATGGAGACATTCATTCCCGCCTTCAGATCCTCGAATTTAAGAGTCTCTTTGCCCTTTGTAATCTTTGTATCGGCGGTGACCATAAAGTTCTTTTCGTCCTTCCCTTTGGCAACGACAATGCTTTTTGCCACTACATCCCCACTCTTAATTTTACCGCCGAACTTTTCCAATTTGGCAGGAGGAGCTGTTTTAGTGACAGCTGGTGCAACCGTGGCAGGGGCTGTTGTTTCCTTCGGAGGGGCTGCCGCGATGACCCCAGAAACAAAAGCTACCAATGTAAGAAGGCCAACCAATAAAATCAGTTTTTTCATTTCATCTCCCCTCCTTTCTATAATGAAACTTCAACTTATCAAAAATTAAGGAACCACTCTGAACTCCACTTTCCTGTTTTTAGAACGCCTTTCTTTAGTTCGATTGCCAGCAATAGTCCTTCGCTCCCGTAACCTTTGACCATCATTCGATCATCCGGAATGTTGAATTTATCCTGGAGGTACTTCTTGGCACTTAATGGTAGGCTAACCAACTTTGGTGGCGTGGGGGCAGACGGTGCCTTGCAAATCTTGATCGCTTCTAAAGATTTTTCTCTTGTGATTCCAATCGCTGATTTTAGATGGCCATAATACTCATCTTTCTCTGCGATCTTGTGATATGCATTAGTCAGACAAAGATCAGCTATCCCGTACTGATTTGTCCTACATTTCTTTGCACGCGCAAGCGTCGCCTTCGGGAAGGCATTCTCTAATTCTTGGTATATCATCATCGTCTCTTTACTGAAACCGAATCCCGAGACGATCATCACTTCCAAAATGAGTATTAGATCGTTCTAACATTAAGGGGCTATGCCTCTTGGTCAAACAGGAAAGTGACCTTCACTTTTTCGGCTTCCATGATTTCTACCAATTTTTCAACTGATCTATAGATTAAAAAGAGTTCATCCTTTTTCAACTTCCTCAACCCATAAATCATTTTCCCTTGAATTGGCTTAGGCGCTCTTTTCGCCAACCTATTCCCTTCGGGAGTCAATTGGACATTAATGACTCTTCGATCCTTTTCAATACGATTTCTCAAAACATATCCCTTTTTCTCAAGTCTATCCACAGCTGCTGTCAAGGTGCTGGGATGTAGATACATCCTTTTGCTCAGCTCACCAAGAGGCAAGCTACCATTTTGGTATATGGTTTTAAGCACCCAAAGTTGAGGGCCAGTAATTCCAAAATGGCTGTATACCTTTTGAGAATAGTTTTGAAGGGACTTAATAATACGTCGCAGACACTGCGTAATCCCTAAAATCGTTTTGTCGTGATTAGCTTTTTCAACCATTTTATATCGAAATGTTTTAACTAAAAATATTTATACTAAAAATATTCATATTTGTCAAGTAAATTTTTTTAATGTAAAATTTCTTGATGATTTCAAATCAGATATATCGAAGGAAAGAAGATGCCAGCGAGTTTGCTCTCTTCGTGAGAACAAGCTTTAGTCCATGGCGTCCTAATCGGTAGTGCCATGTTAAGGTAAAAGTCCCCTTTTGGCACGGATTAAAGGAGGGGGATGGAGATTAAGGAGAGGTTTAAAGGAAAATACTTCCCGCCTGACCTATCTGACTAAAGCAGGAGAGGGTAGTTGGGTGAGAACCAGTCCCGAAGACAACACAGGGATCTAAATGAACTGATATTTCCCCTTCTCCGATCACACAATTCTCCTAGGGAGGACAGGTGAAGAGATTGCCCACCTGAAAAGGTTTTAACTCTTCTCCAGGCTGCCAAGTCTTATAGTCAAGGACATTTTTCGAGAGGAGACGAAACCCCTTCTAACCGATCAATGTCTCCACTTCCTCGTCTTTGGGGCGGGAGAAGAAAAGGAATGAAACCTCACCTTCATTCCAGCAACCGATGAAGTCTTTTTTAAAAAGACCCCTTGAACCTGAAATCTCTACTGCAATCTCATAGATATAAAGAATTTGATAAGGGACCATCATCAATAAAATGACAAAGTTCAAAGTTCAAATTTAATCCACTTATGAAAATTTTTTGAGTTTGAACTTTGATGGTCTTGTAAAAAGTCCCAATCTGTCACCCTGAACTTGTTTCAGGGTCTCGTAAGCCCTTAATTTTGTTGGATGCTGAACCAAGTTCAGCATGACATTTTCTCTATTTTTCGACTTTTTACGAATTCATCAACTTTGATATTCATTTGAAATTTGAGATTTGACATTTGGCATTCTTTTTATAACACAAGGCTTTCCCCCTTGACAATTTCGTGAAAGATATTATCTATTTAAGCGGAGGTTGTCTTCTATGCCCACTTATGCCTACCGGGCTATTGATCCGGATAAGAGTTGTGATCGCTGTCGACAGGGTTTTGAGACCATCCAGAGGATCACTGAGCCTGCTCTCATCAAATGCCCTCATTGTAAAAATCCGATCTCCCGTGTTCTCTTCGCCCCAGCGGTGGTGATCAAGGGAAGTCCGATGAGCGAAACGGACCGGAAGATCAAAGGGTATGAAAAAGAGGGAAAGTGGAGCCATGCGGCTGAACTGGCCGATAAAGAGGCTGAAAAGACGAAGCGAGAGGATTTGAAGGTCCGCGCCCTGGAGGATTACAAAAAAGCAGGATATGATTTCGATAAGTACGAAACTTAAACCCCCCAACAATCCATGATCACGCTCAATCATGTGCAGAAGCAGTTCGGAAGCAGGGTCCTTTTTAAGGACTGCTCCCTCCAGATCGGAGCAAGAGACCGGATCGGTCTGATCGGTCCCAATGGTTCCGGTAAAACCACCCTCTTCAGGATGATCCTCGGGGAGGAGTCGATTGACGGAGGAGAAATCCTCATTGCCAAGGGAGTAAAGATCGGCTATCTCCCTCAGGAGGTGATTTCTTTCAGAGGCAATACGGTTCTGGACGAAGTGTTAAAAAGTTTGACCAATATCACTTCCCTTCAGGATAAGATGAAGATCCTGGAGGAAGAACTTTCATCCATCCAAGATCCAAAAAAACAGGAGAGGTTGGCAAACGAATATGGAAAACTCCAGGAACGCTATACCCTCCTCGGAGGATATGGCCTGGAAGCGGAGGCAAAGAGCATCCTTCAAGGATTAGGATTTAAAGAAACGGATTTTTACCGGGCGACCGATGAGCTGAGCGGTGGCTGGTTGATGCGAATAGCCCTGTCGAAAATTCTTTTCCAATCTCCTGACCTCCTTCTTCTCGATGAGCCGACCAACCACCTCGACCTTGAATCCCTCATCTGGCTTGAGGAATTTCTGGTCAATTATCCTGGTGCGATTGTCATCGTCTCACACGACCGGGTCTTTCTCAACCACCTCATCGATCGAATTGCGGAGATCGAAGGCGAAAAGATCGACCTCTATTACAGCGACTACGACCACTACCTCGAGGAGAAGGAAAACCGCAGGGAGATTCTTGAGGCGACCTACAAGACCCAGCAGAAGAAGATCGAGCAGACCGAAAGGTTTATTGAGCGATTTCGAGCCAAGAACACAAAATCGAGTCAGGTTCAGAGCCGGATCAAGATGCTCGAAAAGATAGACCGGATCGAACTGCCTAAAGAGAGGAGAGAGATTCGATTCGAGTTCCCTATCCCTAAAAGAAGCGGTCACAGGGTCCTGGAGGTGGAGAATCTTCATAAGAATTACGGAGAGACCGTGGTCTATCAGGGGATCGACCTCACCCTCTTCCGGGGAGACAAGGTAGCCCTGGTCGGGCCCAATGGGGCGGGCAAATCCACCCTGTTAAAAATATTGGCTGGTGTGCTCGATTATGAGAAAGGGGAGGCCGTCCCCGGGAAGGACGTGACCCGTGCCTACTTTGCCCAGCATCAGTTCGATCTGCTTCGTCCTGAACATACCGTTTATGAGGAACTTCTCTCCATCGCCACGGATGAGAGCCAGACTCAACTTCGAACCCTCCTGGGAACTTTTCTCTTTAGCGGGGATGAGATCGAGAAGAAGGTCTCTGTTCTGAGTGGCGGCGAGAAGAGCCGTCTGGTTCTTGTAAAGATGCTTCTCAAACCCGCCAACCTACTTCTCCTCGATGAGCCGACCAGCCACCTCGATATTCCATCGAGAAATGTGCTGGAAATGGCTTTGAAACAGTTTCAGGGGACGATCTGTCTCATCACCCACGACCGCCATCTCATCAATGAAATTGCCAATAAGGTGATTGAAATTGACAAAGGGATCCCTCATCTCTATCCGGGAAACTATGACTATTACCTTTATAAAAAGCAGCAGATCCGGATGGAGGAGGTTCAAAAGGATGTAAGGCCGGCGCCCTCCGGGCCAGAGGCCCCTCCGGGCCGGCGGCAAGCATCGCCCTCATCTCAAAAAAAGAAACCCTCCGTCAGGATCAAAGAGGAGAGGCGAAAGAGAACACAGGAGATAAACCAATTGCGGAAACAGCTCTCCGGCCTCGAAAAGAGATTCGAGGAAGCTGAGAAATCCCTTCAGGAGGCCACACAGAAACTGGATCATCTCAATCAGAAATTTTCCGATCCCAATCTCTACCTCAATCAGAAAGAGACTTACGAAACGGTCCAAGCCCATAAGCTGGCCAAGGAGCAGGTCAGACAGCTCACCCAGCTCTGGGAATTCCTTGCCCTGGAAATGGAAGAGATGAAGATGATGCATATCATGTCAAACGCCGATGAGTAGAGTTCGAATTCGAAGGCAATCCAAAACTTAGAAATTAGGATAAGGCGGTGAGGTTGGACGAAGTCATTTTAAAAGGATATAGGCCAGGGGTTATTGGTCGAATGGCTGAACTCCATGCGACCTATTACTATCAAAACTGGGGATTCGACCTCTTCTTTGAAGCCAAAGTGGCAACCGAACTGTCTGAGTTTCTCAGTCGATATGACGAGTCTCGGGATGGCTTTTGGACCCTCTCTTTGAACCATCAGATCAAAGGGGGTATTGCGATCGACGGCATCCAGGCAATGACCGATGGGGCGCACCTCCGGTGGTTCATCCTCTCGCCGGAGGTGCGGGGGCGCGGTTTCGGTCGTCGATTAATGGAGGAAGCCCTCTCCTTCTGTAAAAAGAATGATTACAAACGGGTCTACCTCCACACCTTTGAAGGACTTAATCCAGCTCGCCACCTCTATGAGAAATTTGGTTTTGAGCTCGTCCAACAAGCTGAAGGGATGCAATGGGGAGCAGCAGTCATTGAGCAAAAGTTCGAACTTAACCTGTGATAGAAGGTCTTGAATGAAGAATAGGGAAATGATGGATGGGGCGGGTGATTAACCCGCCCCCTTACTTTCTGATTAATAAGCCGGTGGCATGGGTGGACCACCTGCTTGCTCCTTTTTGGGTTTCTCGGCGATGACCACTTCTGTGGTGATCAACAGCGAAGCCACGCTGGCCGCATTCTGAAGGGCCAGACGGACTACTTTCGTCGGATCGATGATGCCGGCCTCGATCATATCGGTATATTCTTCCTTGTCGGCATCGAACCCGAAATTTCCCTTTTCCTCTTTCACCTTCTCCGCTACTACAGAGCCTTCCAGACCGGCATTCTCAACAATCTGCCGGATCGGCTCCACAAGGGCCTTCTGAATGATATCGACGCCGGTCTGCCGATCACCCTCAAGTTTCACCTTCTTTAATGATGGCAGACACCTCAGATAGGCGACCCCGCCACCAGGAACAATGCCCTCTTCCACAGCGGCCCGAGTCGCATTCAAAGCATCCTCAACCCGCGCCTTCTTCTCCTTCATCTCGGTCTCAGTGGCCGCTCCCACTTTGATTACAGCCACACCTCCTGCCAGTTTCGCCAGCCGTTCCTGAAGTTTCTCCCGATCGTAATCGGAGGTGGTCTCTTCGATTTGAGCACGAATCTGTTTGATCCGACCTTCGATCGACGAGGAGGAGCCTGCTCCTTCCACAATCGTGGTATTATCCTTATCGATGACCACCTTCTTGGCCCGTCCCAAATCCTCGAGCTTCATCTTTTCGAGTTTGATTCCGACATCCTCCATGATAGCATTGCCACCAGTCAAAACGGCGATATCCTCGAGCATCGCCTTTCTTCTATCACCGAACCCGGGGGCCTTGACTCCCGCACACTTCAAGGTTCCGCGAAGTTTGTTGACGACTAACGTGGCAAGGGCCTCTCCTTCCACATCCTCTGCCACAATGAGCAGAGGGCGGCCGGTCTTTGCGATCTGCTCCAGAATGGGAAGAACCTCTTTCATATTGGAGATCTTCTTCTCAAAAAGAAGGATATAGGGCTCATCAAGAACCGCCTCCATCTTTTCCGGATCGGTCACAAAATAGGGAGAGATATAGCCCCGATCAAACTGCATCCCTTCCACCACTTCGAGGGTGGTCTCCATGCTTTTGGCTTCTTCAACCGTGATGACCCCCTCTTTTCCTACCTTATTCATAGCCTCGGCAATGATGTCGCCAATGGTCTTATCATTATTCGCTGAGATCGTTCCGACCTGGGCGATCTCCTTCTGCTCCTTGACAGGTTTGGAGAGTTTCTTTAACTCTTTGATAACCTCTCCTACAGCATAATCAATCCCTCTCTTTACATCCATGGGATTGGCTCCAGCCGCCACCACTTTATAACCCTCACGGTAGATCGCCTGCGCCAAAAGGGTGGCTGTTGTCGTCCCATCACCCGCTGTATCAGAAGTCTTGCTCGCCACCTCTTTGACCATCTTGGCGCCCAGATTCTGAAAATGATCTTCCAGATCGATCTCCTTTGCCACGGTCACTCCGTCCTTTGTCACCGTTGGAGAGCCGAAAGACTTTTCCAGAACCACATTTCTACCCTTGGGGCCCAGTGTCACTTTCACCACATTGGCCAGAATATTGACCCCTTCTAAAATCGAATTTCTTGCTTCCTGATCGAACTTCAATTCTTTTGCCATGAGACTCCTCCTTTTTCATTTGCTCCACTTTTAGTTAGAAAATAAATGTCAAGGGTCAAAAGGTAAAGGTTAAGATGCCCGTTTCGTCAAGGGGTTACGTGTATCGCCTGCCTGCGCGAAGCCGCTACGGCGAAGGCAGGTCTTAAATTCTTACCCTTACCCTTTGACGCTAAACGATACGGGCCTCCTAACCCTAACCGTGACCTATGCCATTTTCATTGTTTGTGAGTGGCCTAACGACCATGGGCAATTGCCCATGAATTTATGAATTTCTAATCAATCATTTCTCAATGATTGCAAGGACATCATCTTCCCGCATCATCAGATGCTCTTCTCCGCTAATCTTTACCTCTGTGCCCGCATATCTGGCAAAGAGGATCCGATCGCCCTTCTTCACCCCCAACGGAATCTTTTTCCCGTCCTTATTCAACTTTCCTTCTCCGACAGCGATCACTTTACCTTCGATCGGTTTCTCCTTGGCCGAATCAGGGATAATGATTCCTCCCTTCGTTTTTTTCTCCTCCTCCAACCTTTTGACGATGAGCCTGTCATGAAGCGGCCTGATTTGCATAGAGATTGACTCCTTTCTCATAAAATTCCGCAAAATGTATAATCATCAAATCCTGATTTGTCAACCCTTCTGCTTGAGATTCTGAAAAAGTCCAGAAATCTCTTTTAAGTATTATCAATGAGTTACGCCTCTAAAGAGGGGGGAGTATCTATAGAATCCCATTGATTTTTCTAAAAAAAAAGTTTATGAAAACCGTATGGAATTTAAAGAGTCTTTCATTGCCACCGGGATCGGGTCTTTTCCTCATAAGGAGGAGGGAGAGGCAATCTCTCTCATCCTGCGGGATTTTCCTCATATACCCTTCTGGCCCCAGTTGCCCAAACGCTCTTTCCTTGAAGGGATGGTAGCCCAGTATTCCGAGGGTTTCCCATCCCTGAGGCTGGACAAAAAAGACCAGAGGCTCTGGGTCGATACCTCTTCTGGGTTTGAAGAGGAAGTGGAAAGATTCTATCAATCGATTGAGAGGGGAGATCTCGAATCCTTTCGTATATCCGAGGATTACGCCAGGGGTCTTTGCCTCCTTAAAGACTTCTCCCGGGAGGAAGAGCGAAAAAAGATTAAATACATCAAGGGTCAGGTTACAGGTCCCATTACCTTCGGGCTTTCCTTAACCGACCAGGAAAAGATACCGATCTTTTACGACCCCACCTTAAGAGAGATACTCATCCATCACCTCTCATTCAAAGCCCGATGGCTGGAGAAGAGATTCCATGACCTCTTTCCCGGAGTCCCGACGATCATCTTTTTCGATGAACCCGGCCTCTCTGCCTTTGGCTCCGCTTTTTCAGGCCTGAACAAAGAGGATGTGGTTCTCTCGCTCAACGAATGCTTCAACGCTGTCGAAGGATTAAAAGGGGTCCACTGTTGCGGAAATACGGACTGGAGCCTTCTCCTCTCAACCAGACTCGATATCCTCAGTTTCGATGCCTACGGTTATCTGGAAAACCTTTCCCTCTATCCGAGGGAGTTAAAAACCTTTTTGGAGCGAGGAGGAATCCTGGCCTGGGGTCTTATTCCGACCAGCGAGGATATTCAAAAAGAGGATGCTCAAAGTCTGGTAAAACGCTTCAAGAAGGGAGTGGAGATTCTTTCGAAAGAAGGGATCGATCCGGTGCTTTTAGAGAGAGCGATTCTCACCCCCAGTTGCGGAACGGCTTCACTTCCCATCCCTTTGGCAGAAAAGGTTTGTCGGATTACAGCAGAAGTCTCCAAAAAACTGAGAGGGGGATAGGGGGATGAGGGGATGGGGTGAAAAAAACGTTTTAATATAAAGTCCTCGTAATCTTTAAATCATTCTCCCCATCTTTTACTAATATTCTAATGTAGTGCGTCATAAATCCGTTTCCTTTGATTGTCATTCCGGACTTGATCCGGAATCCAGTATTTCTAAGCTGGATTCCTGCTTTCGCAGGAATGACACCTTTGAAATTAATGTAAAGAAGTGTTAGACGCACTACACTAACGGCCGTTAGGAATCCAATTTTGAGAGGGGAATGCCACCCCGGCCGATATTTTCTTTTGGGACTTCGTTGAGGATAATTCGAACCTTTTCTGCTGGAATCTGAAGTACCTCGACAATAGCATCCGTCACTTTCTTAATGAGCTGTTCCTTCTTCTCCGGCGTCCTTCCCGCAATCATGCTGATCTGAACGATAGGCATTTTTTAACTCCTTTCTCTCAATAGGATTCAAGGATTCGAGGGGTCAAGGGTTCCGGTTTTTTTCTTAATAATTTCACTTGAACCCTTGTATCCTAGATCCCTTGAATCCTTTTTCACGGGCGAAACACTTTCCACCATGGATTCCTTCCGCCACCAAATTTTTCTAAGATCTCAAGGGCCAACTGGATACCATTTGACACATTTTCTTCTTCAATTCCAGGGGCGGTGAAAACATATACTACGATATTCTTACTTGACGAATCGATCCTGGTTTTGAAATCAGGCCCCTGAAAGAGGGAGCAGACAATCTCTTTCTCGTCGCGAAGGACGATCTCGTCTTCCTTGCAGAGGATCATCCTTCCTGAAACAGCCTTAAAGGTTTCTCCCTCACTGGCAAGGTCGAGCCTCCATTCGCCCTCAAACCGATCCAGATCCTGAATGGCCATCAGGATCCCATGATCCATCTCTGCCATGATGTGGGTATCGATATAGAGGTTAACAATTGGAAACCCCCTTTCGACGGTTCCCTTCAAATGGCTTGGAAGGGGACAGGGATATTCCCATTCCTTAAAAAATCGATCGTAGAGATTAACCCGTTCTTCGATTTGGGCAAGGTTGGCCCTCCTTCTCATCTTTCTGAGAACTTCCCTCTTATAGATTTTGAAGGCCTCACTCTTTTCAAAATAGATGCAATCCCGGATCGTCCCGATTCCAAAACTCAGTTCGGGAAATCGTTGGCAATAGGCATCAGTGATGGTAAGGGAAACTTCTCTTTGCATCTCAGCTGCTTAAATCTGGTTAGTAGTAGGATTAACAATAATCCAAATGAGTGTCAAGACAGGCCTGAGTGAAATTGGCTTGAAGAGAATTTTGGATTGAGATAAGCTGTTTAGCATGATTAGGCTCTATCTCTTTCTTCCCATTGGTATCATCGCCATCTCGACTGCTTCGATCTTCATCAAACTCTGTGATGCGCCGGCCCTGATCATCGCAGCCTACCGGATGACCCTGGCCTCTCTACTCCTCCTTCCCTTTGCCGGTTACCAAAGGGTCTGGAAAGGATGGAACGGATCCGAATTGCGATGGTTGATTCTCTCCGGCATCTTCCTTGCCCTCCACTTCGCCTTCTGGATCGCTTCTTTGAAATTCACATCTGTGGCCAGTTCGGTCGTTCTCGTCTCCACCAATCCCCTCTTTGTCGGAATAGGAGCCTGGCTCTTTTTCAAAGAACCCGTGGGACTAAATCTCATCCTCGGAATTGCCCTCTCCATTTTAGGAAGCGGTGTGATCAGCTTTGGAGATATGTCCATCTCCAGTGATGCATTGATGGGAGATGGATTGGCCCTTCTGGGCGCTGTCACTGCCTCTGGATACCTTCTCATTGGAAGAAAGATGAGGAAGGGGCAGGATCTCCTTTCATACATCTTTCCTGTCTACTCAGCCGCAGCAATCGTATTGATCATCCTCTCTCTCATTTCTCAAAAACCCTTCCTCGGATTCTCATCATCCACCTATCTCTATCTCTTTCTCCTTGCCCTTGTCCCTCAGTTGATCGGCCATACCACCTTCAACTGGGCTCTGAAATACCTTCCCGCCTCGATAGTTGCGATCGCCATTTTAGGCGAGCCCGTGGGCTCGACCATCCTGGCTTTCTTCGTTCTCGGAGAAGGATTGACCTCCTTAAAGATCATGGGGGGGATCCTCATCTTCGCCGGAATCCTGATCGCCGTTAGAAAAGGGGGGAGTAGATGAAATTCGTCGTCCATGAGCATCATGCCACTCGTCTCCATTACGATTTCCGATTGGAGATTGCCGGAGTTCTTAAATCCTGGGCTATCCCAAAGGGACCCTCGATGAATTCCGGAGATAAGAGGCTTGCCGTGATGGTGGAGGATCATCTCTTCGAATATGGTGACTTTGAGGGAATCATTCCTCAAGGTCTTTATGGAGCCGGCCCGGTCCTCATCTGGGATTCCGGAGAGTTCGAAGCAGAAGGAGACCCCGAGACCGCCTTGAAACAGGGCAAACT
>Ga0315277_10008027_pt1 | contig 13618 bp, 10 predicted proteins | sample YL17G05_15_MG_FD_203695 | JGI IMG/M metagenome (GOLD analysis project Ga0315277, IMG submission 203695) | Sediment microbial communities from Yellowstone Lake, YNP, Wyoming, USA - YL17G05_15 | ecosystem: Environmental > Aquatic > Freshwater > Lake > Sediment | place: USA: Wyoming | collected...
AACCCCTCCACAAAGACGCAAAGGCGCGAAGATTCGCAAAGGCTCATCTGGCTCAGACCGGACCGTTCAGGCAGTCCTTACTGGAGTCAAATGCATAGCCCCATTGCCGAATTCGCAATGCCAGCCATTTTCCCAACTGGAGCTGTTCACGTTGCAACGGCAGACTCAAGCCTTGCGTGCTTGACCCATTGACGGATTTGTCTCCTTACCCTATTCTAGGTAAGGAGAACTGTGAGGTAAGGAGGTTCAAATGTCAATCGGCACGTTAACTTCGAAAGGTCAGATCACGATTCCCAACGACGTTCGGAAACGTTTGAGGCTGAAGGCGGGCGACAGAATCGAGTTCAAAGTGGAATCAGACGGCAAGGTAACCCTGCAGCCAATTGTCTGCAGAACTGCGGAGGTTTTCGGCTGTCTGGCTGCAAGCCGGAAGAGAAAAAGCGTTTCGGTCGAGGACATGAATCTGTTACTGGCTGAATCGTTCAGACGAGGCAAGCGGTGAAAGCCCTAGATACAAACGTAATTGTAAGGTTTCTTGTTGCTGACGATGCCGGACAAGCCGCCCGGGTTCGAGAGCTCTTCCAATATGCCGAAGATCGGCGGGAAGCGCTCTTTGTTCCCATCGTGGTGATGCTGGAGACCATCTGGGTATTGAGCGCCGTTTACGGCATTAGCCGGGTGGCCGTTCTCGATGCAGTCGCGAAGCTAGCTGGTCTCCCCTTTCTGCGGTTCGAGAACGCAGGACTGATTATCCGCTGGATCTCTGCGGGAAGGCAGAGCACTCTCGATTTGGCTAACCTGATCATCGGTCTTGCCGCCAGGGACAACGGATGTTCCGTCACCGTAACGCTGGACCGCAGGTCGGCTCGCAGCGAGCTTTTCGAACTCCTGTGAGTGCGATCCGGGTGCCCGGCGTTAACTCGGCGTCGTCCCCTGTTTCCCGACGGCTACATACTGAACTCCAACCGCGTGAATGCGGCATCGACTCGCACTTTTGATTGCCCCCCACGGCATGACGTAGTTGACTTTGCTCTTCTTCTGTGGGATTGTCCCACTATGCCGACGACAACCGCCGACAAGAAAAAGCGTGTGGTGATTCCGATAGCCCGTCCCGGAGATGTCTTTGACGTGCAGCAGCAGAGTGAGGGACGATTCCTGCTGGTTCGCCTCGTCCGCCCGCAATACAAAGCCCGGATTAGCCGGGCCGAGAGCCTGCGGGCCATGGCTACTGCGCCCCTCCGTCCAAAAATCAAATGGAATGAACTCCGCAGACTCACCCGCGAGCCATGATGCTGCTGGACACCAACGTTCTGATCTACGCCTCAGATGAGCGGTCAGCCCTCTGCAAATGGGCCAGGCGAACGATTGCCGATTCGGTGGCCGGCGAGGGGGCGGCGCTCAACGCGGTTAGTCTGGCTGAGCTGTGCGTGGGCGATGCTGAGCCGGAAAGCGTGGCCGACCGCATCCGCAGTTGGGGTGTGGAGGTGCTGGACATTCCCGTCGCTGCAGCCGAGGTTGCCGCACGGGCTTATATAGCTTACCGGCACCGCCGGAAGGCAGATTCCGACAAGGACTCTCCCCCCATGCCTTTGCCGGATTTCTTCATTGGTGCTCATGCTCAAATCATGGGCTGGACTTTGGCGACTGCCGACGAGGACCGGTATAAAGCCTATTTCCCCAAAATCCAACTCAAGACCCCGTAACCAGAGCCGATCTGTCTTTGGCATTTTTGCGCGAGCCCTTAGGATAGCGTCGAGATCACCAAGGGAGGATGATTGCCTTGGCGCAGCCATTAAGCATCTGCACCAGAAACCGGTACGTCCGAGGGGGAGAATAGTAGGTGCGATGGGCCGCCACTCACGGGAACACCCAGATTGCCTCGCGTCGCAGAGTGCCGGCCAGATGGCTCTTGCCGGCCATGAGTCGGTCCCATTCAGCGAGGGTATAGACGAGCAGATCCGCTGGAACCGGCAGGCCGTTCAGATTCCAGTTCAGAGAGCGCCGGTGAAAAGGCTCCGTAGACTCCTTCACAATGGCAACTAGATCCAGGTCACTGCCAACCCCCCAGTCGCCGCGTGCATAGGATCCGAAGTAAGCCAGCTGGCACAGCTCAGGATGACTGGCGGCCTCTGCCCGAATCCACCGGCGCACTGCCTCATCCACCTGTACCCGGTTCGGCCATTTGAGCACCGACGAATTCAATGATCTCACCGGCATAGCGAATTGCCTCGTCACTTTGTATTTTGCCGTAGTGCTCGAAAGGAGGGCCCTCTGGATGACCGTTGGCATAACGGGTCGGCATATAGAAGTTATCCAAAACCATGCCCTTGCTTATGAGATCCTGAGGAGCAGCAAAAGGCAGTTCCGAGAGCAATCTGGAAACTACATGGCCCCAGGCTTCTTGACCCAATGAAAGATGCAGTGCCTTGACGGCCTTTTCAGCGGCCTGCTGAGCTGCGAAGCAAGCCCATTCATGTCGTCCTTCCACTTGCGACGAGTGAGCCTGGTCCAAGTCGCGTTTTGACTGTGCGAACCAATCCTCAGCGCGATTTGCCACTCCGCACCTCTGAGTCCAGTTTGACCTGAAGTTTCAGACACGCTCATTCTCGCAGAGAGGGGGGACAAAATCAATTTTGAGCTGGGGTTAGTCCCCAGCCACCTCGCGTGTATAAAATCCTGCCGCAGAGGCACACAGAGATAAATCCTCTGAGTTCTCTGTCTCTTTGCAGTGAGACCGGTTGTGCTGGTGCGTGGCGATTCGGTAGTATGTTCGCATGAAACGTCATCTCTCGTTCCCCAAGGAAAAGATCAGGATTCTGCTGCTGGAAGGAATTCATCCCACTGCCGAGGACAGCTTCCATGCGGCTGACTACTCGCGCATAGAGGAGCAGAAGGGCGCATATTCGGAAGAACAGTTGCTGAAATCAATCCCCTGCGTGCACATACTCGGCATCCGATCCAAGACGGAAATCAGCGCACGTGTTTTCGAAGCTGCGCCGCATCTTCTGGCGGTCGGCTGCTTCTGCATCGGCACGGATCAGGTCGACCTGGAGGCAGCCACACGGCACGGCGTGGCGGTCTTCAATGCGCCGTTCAGCAATACGCGCAGTGTGGCCGAGTTGACCATCGCGGAGGTGGTCATGCTGGCGAGACGCGCCGTGCAGCGCTGCCTGGACCTGCATGCCGGCCGCTGGAAGAAATCGTCGGAGGGGTGCGTTGAAGTCCGTCAAAAGACCATCGGGATCGTCGGCTACGGCCACATCGGCCCGCAAGTCGGGCTGCTGGCGGAAGCGCTCGGCATGAGGGTGGTCTTTCACGACATCGTCAAAAAACTTCCACTCGGCAACGCGCGGCAGGTGGGAAGCCTCGGCGAGTTGCTCAGGATCTCCCATTTCGTTACGCTTCACGTCCCCGAATCGCCGCTGACGAGAGGCATGATCGGCCGCGAACAGATCGCGTTGATGCCCGCCGGAAGCTTTCTTCTGAACCTGAGCAGAGGATCCGTCGTCGACCTCGATGCGCTCCGGCATGCCATCGTCTCAGGTCACCTGGCCGGCGCCGCCATCGATGTCTTTCCCGAAGAGCCGAAGTCCAGCACAGAGCCTTTCGTCTCTGAGTTGTGCGGCCTGCAGAATGTTATCCTGACCCCGCACATCGGCGGCAGCACAGAGGAAGCCCAGCACAACATCGGTATCGAGGTTTCGGAGGTGCTGATCAAATACGTCGACACCGGCAGCTCAAGCGGATGCATGAATCTGCCCGAGGTGGAACTGCCGTTGTTGCGGGACAGCCACCGCGTGCTGAACATCCATAAGGATGTTCCGGGCGTGCTTAGCCGGATCAATGGTTTGGTAGCCGCCATGGGAGTCAACATCCAGTCTCAGTACCTTAAAACCCGCAATGGGGTTGGCTACTTGATCATGGACGTGGAGCGGAGTCTTTCCAGGGCGGTGAAGAAGCAGATCGAAGCGCTCGACACGAACGTCCGCACCCGCCTTCTGTTTTGAGATTTCGCGGCAGGCCCCTTAATTCACCGCATTTTAGTGGTGCTCTTCCGGCACATAGAGCAAGGGGACATTGTAGCGCTTGACGACCTCACCGAAGGCTGACAAATCGGTTTTCAAGATGCTTTCCAGCTTGCGGAGTTGTTCCTCCAACCGTCCGTTCAGCATCTTGAACACTTCGTGCTGCTGCTGAGTCGGGGCTGCATCTGCCGACTCCACACTCCATGCGAAGGAATCGAACTCTTCATTTAGCATGTTTGCAAAAGCCAGGTTCGCTTCCGACCCCTTCATGTTCACCTGGATCAGCTGTTCCTCCACAGGCGCCAGCTTCTTTTCCAGGACATCGGCTGCGTCAAGAACGGGCTTCAGCTTTGCATCACTCTGGAATCGGTTGCGCATCGACTGAATCTGGGACTTGAGATCGCGAATTCGATTGATGGCCTGGTGTGTCCTGCTGACGTCTTGATACACCTGGCGTGCAAGCTCGAATTGCTTCTCCAGATCGCCGGGGGCGGCCTTTGCGCGTGGATCGGCGGTTATCTCCAGGGGCGCCGATCGGGTCTGTCCATCGGCAGTCAGTCTGAGCTCGTATTTCCCGGGAAGTACGAGCGGACCTCGCGGTCCTACGCCGCTGTAGAATGCGCCCGGCACCTTGACCGGATCGTCGTAGCGCAAATTCCAGATACAGCGGCTCATGCCTTCGGAAGCTGGGATGGTCTTGACCTCCTTTATCTGGTCAGGCCACTCGGGCGGCTGTTCGTCTTCCTTTTTTCCCACGTTGGATAATGTTCGGACCAGCTTGCCGCTGCTGTCGAATATCTGCAACCTCACCTCGCCTTTTGGCTCGGCCTTGAAGTAATAGTCGATGATGGCGCCTGGCGGCGGGTTTTCTCCGACGGGAAGGTGCCGGTCGACCTCGTCCGGGTAATGCAGCCGTTGAGCCTGTCGGGGAGTGAAAAGAAACATTTCGGCACTCGCGGTCTTTGCATCAATTTGGCGCAGAGGCGTGATGTCGTCCAGCACCCAGAAGGATCGGCCGTGAGTCGCCACCACGAGGTCGTCGTTCTTCACCACCAGATCATGAATGGGTGTCGTGGGCAAGTTCAGCTGAAGAGGCTGCCAGTGTTCGCCCTCATCCAGGGAAAAGAAGACGCCAATTTCCGTGCCCGCGTAGAGCAAGCCCTTTCGCTTGGGATCTTCGCGCACGGCATGGACATAGGCGCCGCCGGGAATACCATTCACGATGAACGACCACGACTTGCCGTAGTCGCCGGTCCTGTAAATGTATGGACGGAAGTCGTCGAGCTTGTGCCGGTCTACTGCAATGAAGGCGCTTCCGGCATCGTGCGGAGAGGGCTCGATGATGCTGATCATGCTCCATTCAGGCAATTGCTTGGGAGTGACGTTGGTCCAGTTCTGGCCGTCGTCGGTCGTGAGGTGAACCAGACCGTCATCCGTTCCCGCCCACAACATTCCTTTTTTCAGTGGTGATTCGGCGAGTGCGAAGACTGTGTCGTAGTACTCGACGCTCGTGATGTCCTTGGTCAGCGGGCCGCCAGATGGTTTCTGCTTGCTCCTGTCATTGCGCGTCAAGTCGCCGCTGATGGCTTTCCAGGTGCTGCCGTGATCGGTTGACTCGAACACTCTCTCCGCCGCGATGTAGAGCACATCCGGATTGTGTGGCGAAAGGAACATGGGGGACGTCCATTGAAAGCGGTATTTCAGGTCCTCGGCTCCGTGGCCTGAGACGTCCAGCGGCCAGACGCTGATGTCGCGCGCCTGTTCGCTCCGCTTGTCGAAGCGGGTCAGGAGCCCCTCGGCGCCGGCGTAGACGATGTTGCTGTCGCGCGGATCTACTGCGATATAGCCGCATTCTCCGCCTCCGACCTGGTACCAATTCTGGCGTCCGATCACACCATCATCATCCATGCTTGCGATGCCAACGGTGCTGTTGTCCTGCTGCGCCCCGTAGATGTAATAGGGAAAGCGGTTATCGGTGGTGACATGATAGAACTGGGCAGTGGGCTGGTTTTCCAGGGAAGTCCACGTCTTGCCGCCGTCGATCGAGATTGTGGCCCCCCCATCGTTGCCGTTAATCATGCGCTGAGGATTGGTCGGATCGATCCAAAGCGCATGATGGTCGCCGTGCGGCGCCGGCAAGAGATTGAAGGTTCTTCCTCCGTCGTTGGAGCGCAGGAGTCCCGTGTTGAGGACGTAGACCGTGTCTGCCGACTTCGGATCGGCAAAGGCATGGGTGAAATACCAGGCCCGCTGGCGTATCCGGCCGTCATCGCTCACCTTTGTCCAGGTCTCGCCGGCGTCATCGGAGCGATAAAGGCCGCCTTCCTTCGCCTCGATCAGGGCGTAGACACGGTTTGAATCGGCGCCGGAGACCGAGACACCAATTCGGCCGAGAATCCCGCCGGGGAGGCCATTGCCTTCGAGCCGTTTCCAAGTCACGCCGCCGTCGGTGGACTTGTACAATCCGCTGCCGGGGCCGCCGCTCGAGAGGCTGTAAGGCGTGCGGCAGACCTCCCACAGTGCTGCATAGAGAATGCTGCTGTTGCCGGGATCGAAGACGACATCAATCGCGCCGGTCTTATCGTCCTTGTAGAGCACCTTGTTCCAGGTGTTGCCGCCATCCGCCGAGCGAAAGACGCCGCGCTCCGCGTTCGGCCCGTAAGCGTGGCCGAGGGCTGCGACAAAGACCACGTCGGGATTCGCGGGATCAACAATAACGGCGCCGATGTGGCGTGTGTCCCGGAGGCCCATGTTCTTCCAGGTCTTGCCGCCGTCGGTGGACCTGTAGAGGCCGTCGCCGTAGGAAATGTTCCCGCGTATACAAGCCTCTCCACTGCCTACATAAATAATGTTGTGGTTCGAAGGGGCGATCGCGAGACTCCCGATGGAAGAGACGGATTGTTGCTCGAAGAGCGGTGTCCAGGTGTTGCCGCCGTCTGAGGTTTTCCAGACGCCACCCGCCGCCGCGCCCATGTAATAGACGTTCGGCTCGCCGATTACGCCTTGAACCGCTAAAACCCGCCCGCCGCGAAACGGACCGACCAGCCTCCATTTCATCGCTTGAATAAGCTTCGGTTCGACCTGCGCTGTCGTGGAATCCACGCTGTGGACGGCCTGTAGAGGTAATGAAGCAGTGCACAACGCGGCGACACAAAAAAGCAGCCAGAGTCTCCTCATGCCGCGTCCCTCCTGCTGTCGAAGATCCTGTCGTCCTCGAACTTGCCGATATAGTGCACTCTGACGGTATCAGCGTCTTTCGCCTGTGGCATGATCTTTCCTTTGTTGCCGATTGTGAGCAGCTGAAGGGAGTATAACAAACCCCATCACGGAGACACAGAGGCTACGGAGTCTCTGCGTCCTCCGAGCCTCCGTGGTGTTCTTTTTTATCTTTCTTTTTCGGAAGGACTCTTTCATCTTGGAGTGGGAGGGCAGACATGATTATTCGACGGTCTTTTACCCTTACAATCGGTTGCACTCTTCTTGTCGTGTTCTCGCTGGCAGCCCATCAATCCGAAATCAAACGGCCAGCTTTCCACTGGCCGGAAGGGAAACGCGCCGCCCTCAGCCTGAGCTTTGACGACGCTCGCCCCAGCCAAATCGATCTGGGCCTTCCGCTCTTCGGCCGCTACGGCGTGAAGGTTACGTTTTACGTCTCGCCGTCCAACCTGAAAGAGCGCCTGGAGGGATGGAAACGGGCCGCAGCCGAGGGCCACGAAATCGGAAATCACTCCCTGACTCACCCGTGCACGGGCAACTTCGCCTGGTCGCGGCAAAAGGCGCTGGAAGACATCACCTTGGAGCAAATCCGTCAGGAATTGGTCGGCGCGAACAACGCGATCTTTCAACAACTCGGCGTCGCTCCCAAGACGTTTGCCTACCCCTGCGGGCAAAAGTTCGTCGGCCGTGGGCGGAACCTCAAAAGCTATGTGCCGCTTGTCGCCGAATTGTTTGCGGTGGGACGCGGCTGGCTGAACGAAGCACCCAACGACCCGCTTTTCTACGACAGTGCGCAAACACTGGCTGTCCCGAGCGACAATGTGGATTTCGAGCGCATCAAGCCGCTCCTAGAACAGGCTCTGGAAAAGGGATTCTGGCTCGTGCTGGCCGGCCACGATGTCGGCTCGTCGGATAAGCCGCAGACCACGCAAGTCTCGATGCTGGAGGATCTCTGCCGCTATGCGCGGGATCCCGCGCGCGGGTTGTGGATCGACACGGTCCAGAACGTCGCGGCCTACATCGAGAAGCAGCGCGGCGGCGTCAGCGCCGCAGAGATCCCGTTTTATCTCGACTCCAGCCAGCCTACGGACCGCAGAGTGGAGGGACTCCTCGCCCGTATGACGTTGGAAGAGAAAGTCGGACAGATGAACATGCCCTGCGTCTACCAGGACCAACTGGGCAAGGACACGCGAGCCAAAATGGAGGCCTGCAGGAAATTCGCCGAGGGAACCTATGAACCGGGAATCGGGCCGGGCGGCGGTTTCTTCACTCTGGCGAACACGATCCTCCAGGAAGGATCGCGCCAGCAGGCCGAGTACTTCAATGCGCTGCAGAGGATCGCATTGGAGAAGACACGTTTGAAGATACCTCTCCTGCAAACAGAAGAAGGCACTCACGGGGCGATGTGTTCGGGAAAGACCATTTTTCCCGAAGGCTTGGCCCTCGGAAGCACCTGGAACATGGATCTGTTGAAGGAGATCTACACCGTCGCCGCCCGCGAAGCAAGGGCCGTCGGCATTCATCAATTATTCACGCTGGTGGTTGAGCCGAACCGTGATCCGAGGCTGGGCAGGAATCAGGAAGGCTATAGCGAGGATCCGTTCCTGTGCTCGCGCATCGCCGAAATGATAGTGACGGGGGTTCAAGGTGACAACGTGAGCGCACCGGATAAGGTGGTTGCAGGATTGTGCCACTATCCGGGCCAGAGCCAGCCTGCGAGCGGTTTGGAGCGCGGCGCCATGGAGATCTCCGACCGAACCCTGCGGGAGGTGTTCTTGCCGCCCTGGGTCGCCGGCATCCGAAAAAGAGGCGCCTTCGGCGTGATGGCAACCTATCCCGCCATCGACGGTATCCCCGTTCACGCATCGGAGAAGATCTTGACCGAAATCCTCCGTCAGGAATTGGGCTTTGATGGCCTCGTTTTGAGCGAGGGCAGCGGCATTTCGACTTTGATCTACGAAGGGCTGGCGCCGAGCCAAAAAGTCGCCGGAGAGCTTGCCATCAAGGCCGGCGTCGACGTTGGGATTTCTTACGAGAAAGCCTATATGGGAGATCTGATCGAGAATGTTAAGGAAGGGAGAGTCCCAATGGATCTTATCGACAGGTCCGTGCGCAGGATCCTGCGACAGAAATTCCGGCTGGGGCTGTTCGAGAATCCCTTCGTCGATCCAAATCAAGCGGCAGCAGTTTCGCATGCTCCTGCCCATGAGGCGCTCGCACTAAGAGCAGGCCGCGAGGGAATCGTGCTTCTGAAGAACGAAAAGAATCTCCTGCCGCTCAGCAAGACTGTCAAGACGATTGCCGTCATCGGTCCGAATGCGAATGACATCCGGAATCAGCTCGGTGATTACGCTCCGAAGACGGTGCTTCAAAAAGTAGCAACCGTGCTGGACGGCATCCGAGGCAAGATTTCCAGCGGCACAACGGTCACGTATGTCAAGGGCTGCGATGTCATCGGAAACGAAATCAATGAAATTGCCAAGGCGCGCGAGGCAGCCAAAAGCGCCGATGTGGCGGTTGTGGTTGTGGGCGAGAATGAATGGGGTGCAGCGGGCAAGAAAGGAACCGACGGCGAAGGCTACGATGTCGCCAGCCTGGATCTGACTGGCCTCCAGGAAGAGCTTGTCGAAGCGGTTTGGGAGACGGGCACGCCCACGGTGGTCGTGCTGATCAACGGGCGGCCGCTATCAATCCGCTGGATTGCCGAGCACGTCCCGGCTATCGTCGAAGCGTGGATCCCTGGAGAGCAGGGCGGACTGGCTGTGGCGGACGTGCTCTTTGGGGATTACAATCCGAGCGGGCGGCTTTCGGTTACTGTCCCGCGCCATGCAGGACAGCTTCCGGTCTACTACAACTACAAGCCCTCCAAGGCCTACTGGCTCAGGCAAGGATGGGGCAAGCCATATGCGGACATGAATCCGGAGCCCCTCTTCGAATTCGGCTATGGGTTGAGCTACACTCGGTTCGAATACAGCAACCTGAAAATCGGCCAGCCGAAGATCGCGCCCGGCGGGACTGTGGCCGTCAGTGCAGATGTTAAGAACACCGGCAAGCGGAAAGGCGCGGATGTGGTGCAGCTTTACATCCGCGATGTCATAAGTTCCGTGGCCACTCCCGTAAAGCAACTGCGCGCTTTCGAGAAAATAGCTCTCGAGCCGGGGGAGACAAAAACGGTCCACTTCGCACTGGGTCCCGAGCACCTCGCGCTGCTCGATCGAAATCTGAAGTGGGTCGTGGAGCCGGGTAAATTCCAGGTCATGGTCGGGAGTTCATCGAAGAACATCCAGCTGACGGGCGCTTTTGAAGTGGTCGAGTGATCACCACGGAGGCTCAGGTCGTGAGAAAAAATGGGGACTGTCCCAAGGTGTTCCGATCTCGCTCGTTGTAAGCACCTGGGAAAGCTCATCTTGAGGGAAGATAAGTCGCTATGGGCGGGACTGTCCCCGATTTTTTCTCACGACCTCAGAGATCGCGGAGGGAGGAGGACCATGGGAAACGGGATAGCGAAATGCTTCGTTCTGCTTGCACTCGCCATAGCGAAGTCTGGTGTCTGCGCTGCCATCGATGACAAGGCGCTGCGTCCCCCAGCTGTGCCGCTGGTGGCTTGCGATCCATACTTCAGCATCTGGTCCTGGGCCGATCGCCTCACCGATGACGCGACACGCCACTGGACCGGCAAAACGCATCGACTGACGAGCCTGGTGCGCATCGACGGGAAGGCTTATCGTGTGATGGGAGACGAACCGCAAAGCATCCCGCCTCTTAGACAGACTGCGCTGACGGTCCTCCCGACCCGCACGATTTATCAGTTTGAAGGCGGAGGGATTCGCTTGACGCTCACCTTCATGACAGCGGCTCTTCCGGACGATCTCATGATTCTGTCGCGGCCGGTGACCTACCTCACCTGGGAGGTCCTTTCCGTGGATGGCAAAAAGCACGCGGTGGCCATTTACTACGACAACACCGCCGAGCCCGTGGTGAACGACCCGAACCAGGCGGTAATCTGGTCGCAGGAAAAACTCGACGGTGTGTCGGTGTTACGGATGGGAACCAGGGATCAGCCGGTTTTGGGGAGGAAAGGCGATGGCGTGCGAATTGACTGGGGGTACCTCTACGTTGCACTCCCGGAGACGATGCCGGCGCGACGGGTCATCGCGGCAGCGAAGGACTGCCGCGATCTTTTCAGTACCCGGGGATATCTGCCGTCCTCATCCGACACCCACATGCCCCGTGCGGTAAATGCGGATGCGCCGGTCATGGCGGTCGTCTTCTATTTGGGAAACGTAAAGCGGAAGACGGTCCGTCGCTGGCTGATTCTGGCTTACGACGACCTTTATTCAATCCAATACTTCCGCAGGAACCTTCGGCCCTACTGGCGGCGCGCAGGTGCTGAAGCACGAGATCTGCTCAAGCTCGCGGCAAAAGATCATGCTTTGCTCGAGAAGCGCTGCCAAGCCTTCGACACTGAGCTGATGTCGGACCTGAGGAAAGAGGGCGGTGAAAACTACGCCAGGATCTGCGCCCTGGCCTATCGGCAGTGCCTGGCGGCCAACAAAATCGCAGCGGATGCCAATGGCCAGCCGCTTCTGTTTCCCAAGGAAAATACCAGCAACGGGTGCATCGGAACCGTTGATGTCATATATCCGATGGCTCCGCAGTTCCTGCTGCTCAGTCCCGCGCTGAGCAAGGCCATGCTGGTGCCGATCCTGGATTATGCCAGTTCCGAGCGCTGGCGCTTCCCGTTTGCGCCGCATGACCTCGGCACGTACCCGCTCGCCAACGGGCAGGTCTACGGAGGCGGAGAACGCACGGAAGAGAATCAAATGCCGGTTGAGGAGACCGGCAACATGCTGATTTTGATGGCGGCCGTGGCTCAGTTGGAAGGCAACGCCGCCTTTGCCGTCCGGTACTGGCCGCTCCTGCAGAGGTGGGCCGAGTACCTGAAGGCGAAAGGCTTTGACCCGGAGAACCAGCTTTGCACGGACGATTTCGCCGGGCACCTGGCTCACAACGTAAACCTTTCCGCAAAGGCGATTGTGGCGCTGGGCGCCTATGCGTTCCTGTGTGAATTGCGGGGGGAGACGGACTCGGCAGCCGGTTACCGCGCTCTCGCGCAGGATCTCGCCGCGCGCTGGATCAAAGAAGCAGACGACGGCGATCACTATCGTTTGACCTTCGACAAGCCGGGAACGTGGAGCCAGAAATACAATCTGGTGTGGGACCGGATCCTCGGGCTCAATTTGTTTCCCTCCGATGCACTGCAGAAGGAAATGGCCTTCTACAAAAAAAGCCTGGATCGCTACGGTCTTCCGCTCGACAACCGCAAGCCTTATGCCAAGCTCGACTGGTCCCTTTGGACCGCGACTCTGACGGGTGTTCGGGCTGACTTCGAGGCATTGATCTCGCCGGTTTACGATTTCCTCAACGACACGCCCAACCGTGTGCCCATGAACGACCTCTACTGGACGCAGAACGCCCGAGAAGTCGGAATGCACGCGCGGCCGGTCGTGGGCGGGGTGTTCCTTAAAATGCTCTATGATCGCGCGCTGTGGAAGAAGTGGTCTGCAAGGGACAGGACCCGGCCGGCAGGGTGGGCGCCGATACCTGCGCCACCGAAAATCATTCCGGTCGTGCCCGCCTCAGAGCAAAACCCGGCATCCTGGCGGTATACCACCGAATCGCCAGGCGATCGGTGGTATGCGCCGGAGTTTGACGCCTCGTCCTGGAAGGAAGGTCCAGCAGGTTTCGGTGCCGGGCGCGTACCCGGCGCAGTCGTCCGTACCGAATGGAAGACTCCCGACATCTGGCTGAGGCGCGAAATTACTTTGCCGGAGGGAAAATGGACCGACCTGCAATTCTGGATACACCACGATGAAGACGTCGAGGTATACGTAAACGGCCTTTTGGCGGCCTTTGCAGCCGGCTATCTGACTTCATACGAACCGCTGCCGATGACGCCTGCGGGGAAGGTGGCGCTGAAGCCGGGCAAGAACCTGATCGCCGTGCACTGCCATCAGACGACAGGCGGCCAGTACATTGATCTCGGACTGGTAGATGTGCGGCCGTGATAGAGAGCTCTGGGTCTCTCTTGTCCATCGCCAAAAGACTATCACCGCTGAATTCGCATACCTGTAATAGAAAGATTGCTGGGAAGTTGAACCGCTGAAATATGTAGGATAATTGATCGGGAAGGCGGCACTTTAGGAAGTCCGCCTTTGCATCAGACACCAGTCATAGCGAGCTTGGAAAGTACTACATTAGGAAGAGACTTCCTCAGGCAGCCTGCTGCCAATCGTATCGATGATGTAAACCACCGATGCGTGGAAATGAAACCAAGCGAGCAGATGGGTCGGGCTTGCAAGAAACAGGGCGCATCG
>Ga0315277_10008028_pt1 | contig 13617 bp, 16 predicted proteins | sample YL17G05_15_MG_FD_203695 | JGI IMG/M metagenome (GOLD analysis project Ga0315277, IMG submission 203695) | Sediment microbial communities from Yellowstone Lake, YNP, Wyoming, USA - YL17G05_15 | ecosystem: Environmental > Aquatic > Freshwater > Lake > Sediment | place: USA: Wyoming | collected...
ACGCACGATACGCGACCACAATTCAACAGACGTTGAATTACCAATGGCTGCCTAAAAGCAGTCACAGTCTAAGCCCTTAGAAGCGATAGACGGGGTTTTTGTGGCTTTTCCCTGGCAACAGAATGAAAGTCACACTATAAAGGATCACCGCTACATGGCACTGAATGTCCACAACGCAGAACGCTTTGCTAAACACATCGAGCAGAGCGTCAACACGCTCCATATTTCGTATATGGATGCCATCATACAATTTTGTCAAGCCCGCCAGGTCGAACCTGAAGCCGTCGCACCCTTCATCAGTGCGAAGATCAAGGATCATCTCGCACGCGAGGCGCGGGCGGTGCACCTGCTTCGTCCGAGCAATTCACTCTTGGATTAACCCATGCGCCTTATCATGTCTCTGGTGACCGATCCCAAAATCTTCAACTACACCATCCTGGTGCTCTACATGCTCAATGTCGCTCGCTGGACGTATCAGCGCAGTCTCGCAGATGCGTGTTATTGGCTCTCCGCAGCGGCGATTACCGCGACTGTGACGTTTCTCTACAAACACTAATGACTGCGGAACACGTCTTTGCGCTCTCACGCGCCTACCAGTGTTACTACAAAGGGACGTTTGACTTCCAGAAATACCACGGGAAGATGCCCTGTCCCCCGCTGATTCAGCAACGGGACCGACAATTCTACCATCGGATTGCCAACCATCTGGATGACGCGACGATTCATGCGCTGTTCACGTTGGCGTACTTTTACAAACCGAATGCGTATATTGCGGATCTCGTCACACGCGATATATGGTCCGCCGCCAATGTCTTTGCCTCTCGCACACAGAACGGGCGTCCGCTGTTTGAAAGCGAACTGTATGACCTGTCTCGGCGTTTCGTGTCCGTGCCGTCGGAGCAAGAGGGAGACGACGCGCCGGCGCCGGCATCGATTCATACCTGGTTGTATGCCAATGGAATGCCGGCCTGTATTCAGGAAGTCATACGCGGGGATCTCCCGCTGGACCTCGCGTGCCTGCTGCTTCTGATTCCCCGACCGACGTTCGACTATGACTGGCCCGCGTATTGGTTCTCACGTCCCGATGCGTCGGTGGGTCTCGGTCCGCAACCCTGGATCGAGCGACTCAAGAAAGCCGATTTACTCATCTGGGCACGCCGCACGGGATGGCGCGTGCTGTCCCATGAACTTGCACGAGATTTCTGGGCGTGTATCGGGCAGCCTAGCTTGGCACCAATCCAGAAAAACCAAACATCTCTTTTCCCTTGACGCATAAATAAGAACATGCAACACTAATCTGTGTGTTGCGCAAAGCGTCACATCACAATATACCAATAGGAGTTTTCACCATGTCAAGTACCTTCTCATCTCTCCGTAAGTCTCGTGCCTCCCTTCTCAGCAAGCTCGCCGACACCGCCAAACAGCAAGCCAGCAAAACGACCAAGCAGGACGACCCACGCATGTGGAAGCTCAGCACGGATCAGAAAACGGGCATCGGCTATGCGCGTTTGCGGTTCCTGCCGCCCTCACCCAATGAGGATGTCTCCTGGGCGCGGATCTTCAATCACGGCTTTCAGGGTCCGAGCGGGTCATGGTTCATCGAGAACTGCCCGACGACGCTGAACAACCGCCCCTGCCCCGTCTGCAAGGAAAACAACAAATACTGGAACAGCGGCGTCGAAGCGGACAAGGAAGTCGCCCGCAAGCGCAAGCGCAAGCTGAGCTACATCAGCAACGTGTTGGTGTTGGACGATCAGGCGCATCCTGAAAACAACGGCAAGAACTTCCTGTTTCGGTATGGCAAGAAGATCCACGACAAGATCATGGAACTGGTGGAGCCGCAGTTTCCTGACCAGGTGCCGACGAATCCGTTCGACATTTGGGAAGGTGCGGATTTCAAGTTGAAGTCGCAGAAGGTCGCGGGGTATCCCAACTACGACAAATCCGAGTTCGTCGCGCCAAGCGAATTGTTCGACGGCGAGAAGGACAAGGACAAGAAGCAGGAAACCCTGTGGAACGCGCAGTATCCGCTGGCGGAGTTCACGGCGGAAGGACAGTTCAAGACCTATGAGGATCTGGAACAGCGCCTCAATACGGTGCTGACCGGGTCAGATGCTCCACGCACGGCCGCAGCCGCGGTGGAACAGCAGGAACAGGAACCACAAGAACCTGCCGTCAGTTCGTCACCGAAGCCGGCGCGCCTTCCTGGTCGTCCGAAGGTGGAACCGAAGGCCGATGTGAAAGTGGACGCACCCAAAGCGCCCACGCCACCAGATGACGATGACGAAGAATCGATCAAGGGATTCTTTGACACGGTATTGGACGACGAGAACTAATCATGTTGACCGGTACGATGATTTTGTGGGGGAGCGCCATCGCGTTGATGGCGCTCCTTCTTTGGCGGCCCGTCGTCCAGTACCTTCGGGGAAAACGCTACGAGCACCGGTTGCGCGATGTGCGCAACGAACTGCATGCCCACCCTTCACAGCAGGACAAAGACAAGACGCTGAATTACCTGTTGCATTTCTACCAATTAACGTTGGTTGATCCGTATGTGACCAAACCTGGATACGATGAAAAGCGATGCTATCATTGCCATCACGAAACTGGTCACGCGCACTTGTGCCCGTGGGCGACCGTGCGCCCGCTCGTCGCGAAGCTCTATCCGACACCCCACGGCACTGTTCCAAAATAGCACACAGGGCGTGTTCCATAACGGGACACGCCCTGTTTTGTCCTTCCGCATCAAAACACTAGCAAAAACGACGCTCTAACGGGGTCAGGATTGGGTAGGAACGGCGAACCCGCAAGGGGCCGCAGTCTGCTATACCCCCGTCACCGAACCCCGCAAATCGGGGGCTTCGCGTTCCCTTCGCTTTCGCTTTTCCTTCGCTTTTGCTTACCCGCCGAGCCCGTTCATTTGACGCAATGCCGCCAATGTAGCGTCACCGTTGCGCGGAGCGACGGGGAACGGCATAACCACAGTGCCTCCAGATTTTCCACCGGCGACATTCGTGGTATTATTGTTGATAATCGTCACCGGCGATCCGCCACCTGGTGCTGTGGTTGCCAGTCCGCCTGCTGCTCGCAACGGGGATATGGTATTTGGCAGCGTTTCCACGCGCCCGGCCTTCCATCCTTCGTGATTCTTCATGGCATTTAAGAGCGTTCGCTGCTGTTCGGGGGTGAGCGTGCTCATGACGGGATCGATCCCACCCAAGGCTTTTCGCGCCACCGCTTGGTAGGCCTTCACCGCCTTGGGGTCACCTACATACGTGGCCATCGCCTCGCTGACGGTTTTGTCTTTATACGCGGATTCGTGTCCCTTCTTTCCATATTTGTGCGTGGACTTGAATAGCAAATCGGCCCGTGCCTTTTCTCCTGTTGCGAGATCAGGAAATACCGCGTATTTCATCCCGTTGCCCACATCCTTCGTCGGGACCATGCCCGGTCCCGCAATGATATTACCTGGATTGTTGTTACGCCAGGACCGCGATCCCGTACGCTTCTGAATGGTCCCATCCGACATCTTGACTATGATGGCGTCTTTCTCCGACGATATAACAGATTGAATCGTCGCGCTGGTGGACACACTCGCGGGCGTCCCAACTGTCGGTGCGGGCAGGCGCGCCGGCGCGGGTACTGGCGTCGGCGCGGGTACTGGCGTCGGCGCGGGTACGGGTGTGGAAAGAACGTGTCCCGCACCACCGACGACCGCTGATGGCGCCATATTCGGCCAACTCATAGAATCGAGCCTCGTCGGAACGGGTTCTGTTACGGCACCTGTCTTGAGATTGACGCTCGTGCCGTTGAGCAGAGGAGAGTTGACCAGATCGGGATTCGTCGGAACGGGTTCTGTTACGGCACCTGTCTTGAGATTGTCGCTCGTGTCGTTGACCAGATCGGGATTCGTCGGAACGGGTTCTGTTACGGCACCTGTCTTGAGATTGACGCTCGTGCCGTTGAGCAGAGGAGAGTTGACCAGATCGGGATTCGTCGGAACGGGTTCTGTTACGGCAACTGTCGGTGCGGGTGTTGGCGTCGGTGCGGGTGTTGGCGTCGGCGCAAGCGCGGGTGTGGAAAGAACGTGTCCCGCACCACCGACGACCGCTGATGGCGCCATATTCGGCCAACTCATAGAATCGAGATTCGTCGGAACGGGTTCTGTTACGGCACCTGTCTTGAGATTGTCGCTCGTGTCGTTGAGCAGAGGAGAGGTGTTTGCCGTTGCACGGGCCTTCGCTGCCTGTGCCGCAGCATTTTTTCTGTTCCGCTCCGCGATGAACACGGGTCCCGCTTCTTCAGCCGCTATTTCTTCTTCGGTTTTTCCCAAGAGCCCAAATGACCATCTCTTCATTGTTTCCATCATGCCATGTTTGATAGCATCGAAGGTGTCGCCCAATGATTGCTGGCTCGTATCAAAGAGTTTCGCGAGCGCCTCTGAGGAATTACCGAGTCCCATAACTTGGGCAATCACGGAACCAATTTCCCAACCACCCAATGCGGCGCCGGCGATCAGAGCCGCGTCCCCTAGTGGCTCAAGCATTTCCAACAAACCTGCGCTCAGAAGTTTACCCACCGCATCTTGCTCAAGGTTGTTCTTGAAGGCACGCTTGATATCGTTGCCAGCCCCCTGCACTGCGGTGGTGATCCGCAAGGGCGGACGCGCTTCTTTGTCTTTCCGTTCTCGTTCTCGTTCTTCGCGAATATCTTTTTCACTATCGCGCTCCTCACGGAAAAAATCATAGAGGCCCGTTTGAATTTTCTGGAGGGTCGTGACTTGCGCCTTGAACAGTGTCACTGGTACCGCCACGGGGCTGTCGAAGGTCGGTTCATCGGGCGCCAGCGTCATGCGAGGTGGCGCCGCGAGGGCGGGATGTGGCACCAATGCAGGCGATTTCGATTTCTCGGGTTTCGCCATATCGAGATCGAATAGCTCTCCCAATTCGGGGTCATTGAGCATCAGACGGAGCGCCTGAAATTCGGGCCCTTGCGGCACCTTCATTTTCTTCGACTTCTTGATTTTCTTGGTTTTCTTGGCCACGGGCGTGGATACGACCGCAGCGACCGTGGCTTCGGCGATTTGATCGTCAGTCTCGCCCCCGACAATCGTGCCCTTGATCGACAGTTCCTCAATTTGCTTTGGAGTAAACCCCTGGCGCTTGAGAGAGGCGAGTTCTTCCGTTGTAAATTTCGGCATTAGTGTTTACCCATGTTCCGTTCGCGCGCCTTTCGTTCTTCTTCGTCAATCCACTGGCGCGTTAGCAGTCCATACACATCTTTCTCAAAGGGAAGCAATTGATCAATTTCGTTGATTGACCATCCATGATACTTCTTGAGATTGAAACACAGTTCATAGTAATTCGCCAGAGTATCATGACTCTGGCCTAGACGAAAAAATCCATGAGTCCCGACACCACCAAGTCCTGCTTGAATCCACATTTCTTACATTCAAAAGCGACCGAATGTGTCAATGTTGGCATCGTATCAAAGAAGGTCTGAACCTTGGCAAATTGCGACACGCTCAATGACGCAATGAATTTCTCAATTTCTGCGGGGTCGGCTTCACTGACCTCGTGAACCTCACCGGCTTTAGTGAAAATCGTGCGGAGACATCCCACCAGGAGGTCAATACCAAACACACCATTTTGTGCTTGGACGTGCTCGATGATCTCCTTTGACGGATATGCCAACGTCACACCCACCTGATCGTTCAACCAGATTTTGTTCGTGTGTTCAGGGACCGTCTTGAACGCAATCGTGTTCAAGTCGATATTGACGGGCACGACATTCCCGCATTCCGCCTCTCCGTCCACAGGGCGATTGCGGCAACGATAATTCACTTGCACGATGTTGTTGACCGACTTCGCTCGCAACTGCAAATAGAGGTATTCCAAGTCGAACGATGGGAGCTTCGAAATGTCCACTTTCTCGAACGTGCAGATGCGCAAAATCTGCTCAACGGCATTACGAATTTCTTTGGGGTCCTCTCCCTGCTGTGCGAGCATGAGAATCTTTTCTTCACCCACCAAATACGGACGGATCTTCACGGGTTTCGGGAGCGAGTAGAGCTTCACGGTATATTCAGGAATTGCGAGTATGGGTATGGACATAGTAAGTCACCTTAGAAGTTGATGGTGCCGCCTCCAATGAACGGTACACCACTGAGACCAATACTGAGTTTGGATGGGTTCGTGTGGAGCAGATGCCAATGGCTGTATTGAAAACTCACTTGCTGCTTCGCGAAGCCATCGGCGCTCCACGACACAGGCACCGATTCAACAAGCCGCGGATAGACGTTTTCAAACGCATAGACCAGCGACACGTTGTCTTGCTTGTCATATGTGATCACTTGCATGGTCGTGTAATATTCCGAGGGGAACCGCAAATTGAATCCCGACGCGGGGCCGTTCGTCGCATTCTGAATGAGATTTTGCCATGCAGAGAAGAACGCCGGCAACGGATTGGTCGCGGGTGTCTTGATGGTGACCTTCACGGCACTTGGCAACACAGCTTCTAGCGCACGATTTTCAAGGGATGTAATAATCGGTGAACTGGTACCGAACAACGGCATGGAGAAGGTGCAGGTGATCGGCACGTATTCTGCGGCAATAGGAAACTGCTCGCTGAAGCCATACATCGTCTGGGTCATCGTTTGGAAGGCGCGACTTGGGAGGGACGTAGCTTCGCACAACAGACCGCGTCCAAGGAGATCCGATGCAAAGGACAAATCGTTGCTGCCTTCACCAAGGACCGCCCCGACAATATCCTCAATCGCTCCGACGATGCCCGTGCGTTGGGTGCCCGCCTGCTGCACCTTGATCGCGTTGTAGATGCTGAGCGTCTGAATCTGACACACAAAGCGGTTCTCTGGTTGGAACCCATGTCGGAAATGATGGATGAACGTATTCAGGTCTGGCATACTGACTATTTAGCCGCTATACGCCACCGCTCCACACATAGCGATTGGTCTTCTTCTTGAACATGTCCACAGGAAGAAACAATGCGAGGTGCCAGCTATCCGAGCCGACCTGCAACAACGGCGTCTGGAGGTGGCTGGTTAGATACCGTTTTAGACAGGGACGGAAGAAACTAGAGATCATGGGATTGGTAGAGGATTGCAGAATGTCATACGTGATGCGCATCCGCGATTTGAGTGAATCCGTTTTGCTGGTTGTGGACGGATACAGCGCATCAAAGAGCCGTGCGCGAGACTCGTAGTTGAGATAATGCAAGTTCATCCCAAAGAACCAGCCAGGCCCCGTATCCAGCACTAATACCAAAGGAAACGCATCATAATAGGGTAGCTCTCGACGAAGTTTGGGGTCGTAGAGAAAGAAATAGAATTGGCCTGGCTGAGCAGCGCCGGCGCCCACAAGCCGCTTCGAGTAGGTGCCTTTGCTTAGGGTACTCCAATCAGCTTTGCTTCTGATCGCACTCTGCCAGCGCGAAAGTTCGGTCTGGTATGTTTTGAAAAACAGCCAGGCATCGCGCTCGTGCTGCATCAGTCCATTGGATTTTTCAATTCGCTGCCGAAGCGTGTCATACACATTGGTGATTGGCATTTTAATATTTGATCCCCAAGTGTTTCTCTGTCAATACCATAAACTTCCAACCACGGGCTTTACAGAAGGCTTCCGCAGCTTGCCATTTGGCGTGATTGACGGCCACCGTCGCGACTTCAGTGATATAGCGGCGCGTCTCCTTGCGTTTCTTTGGCATAGTTGTCTGGTGGTCGGGCTTGATTTCGATGACCATCGTCTGAAGTCCTGTTTTACCAGACACTTCCAAATAGAAATCGGGAAAATACCGATGGGCGCGACCGTCTACCGGCGACACATAAGGTATATGGAATTCTTCGCTGGCCCAATGGAGGACGGCAGAAGTGTCATCGCAATATACCATGAAACGTCTCTCCCAACTACTCCGATAAATAATGTTGCTGTTGTCTCCACGATACTTTTCGGGGTGCTTGGGCGTGTAAGTTCCTTGTAATGTGTTGTTTCGTCTCATACAGATATTTAGAGGTCGCATGCCTATAGACAGAAGCTTTATCTCAGAGGGAAAACTCAAGGGTGGGGCATTTCTCAACACCACAGAATCCACCAATCTGCGTGAGGGCACGACTGAACAGTTTTTCTTCGGTCAGGGCAACGAGCATCATCGCTATCCTGCTAACGTCGGCCAACGGCCGTATGAAAAGTGGATTCTCTTTGAAGCTCGCTCGGGCCGACACATTCTGCGAGACCAGATCCTTGGTGAAGGGGGATCGAACAAAGACGATACCCTCGCCTCTGTCGCGTTGTATCTTCCCGAATCGGCGCTCAAAACGTCGACCGCAGTGACCTTTGACAGTGCGGCCCAACTTGGTGCGGCCGGCGTCGTTTTAGAAGGGGGACTCGCGGCGATCAAAGCGGGCAAGGACAGCCCCATCGACCATCTCACAAAAGCTGTCACAGGATCTTCATGGAATATTAACGAGTTCGTGACCGGTCTTAAAGGTCTCATCGAACCCGTCAAGGCGGTGGCCGGCACCCTCGTCGAAGTGGGGAAAACAAAACTGGCAGGCGCCGTACAAGCAGGAGCCGAAGCACTGATCACCGGTGGGAAAGACGCCCTTGAACTCACGTTTGGTAAAACAATCAACCCTCGCACGGATACCCTTTTTCGGAACGTGGAATATCGGCATCACAGTTTAGATTTTTTGTTAGTGCCCCGCTCCGAAGCGGAAGCCATCGTCATTGACCGCATCGTGTCTTTCTTCAGCTTCTATATGCTCCCATCCTACGGTGGGGCCCCCGATGGGAGCTATACATCCACCTTTCTCATTGGCTATCCCTACGAATTTGAAATCCGTATGTTTTCCGAGTTTAATGAACTCACGGACCACCACGTTAATTCGATTGGTCGCTCCGTGCTTCGCAGCATCTCCATCGATAATTCGTCAGAATCGAAGGTGGCGTTCATCGAAAAAGACGGGGGATACTATCCTGCGTCCACTCGTTTGTCTCTAGAATTTCAAGAAATTCGCCTGTTGGGTCGGGACTCGTCAGAAATTGTTCGTGGCGGAGTCCAGAACTTCAGAGATCCTCGTCTCCAAAAGTAACCTATGAACTACTTTCGCTTTTTTCCAGAATCGAAATACACGCTCACATCGGGAAACACCCAATTTGATGCGGTGCTCACGGAGATTACCTCCCACGCCAAAATTGTCGAAAAGCTTCGGCAAAACATTGCCGTGATCTACGAGTATGAGGTGAATGGTGAGGAACGTCCCGACAACGTGTCTGAACGGCTATATGGGAGTCCGAAATATACGTGGATTCTTCTCCTGCTGAACAATATCATGTCGCTTGCCGATTGGCCGTTGGATTCCGCAGACTTTGACGACTACATTACGAGCAAATATGGGTCCGCCGCGGCCGCACAACTCCTATACGTGTACCACCGCACGGATGGGGTCGTGGTGGATGCCCTAAGCTACGCGGCCTTGATTGATGAAAATCGCGGAAACATCACGTCGCAATATGATGAAGAACTTCTTCTGAATGATGCCAAGCGCCGAATCAAAGTCGTCCCATCTCAATTTGTCGCGGCTTTGCAACAAGAATTGACGACACTGTTTACCTAATGGCTATTTCCGCCGGTCCGCGCCAAGTTCGTCTCCTCGCGTGCGTTGCCTATTCACCTGGGATGGAGCAGCGTTCGCCACAGGGCACCGTGCCCATAAAGGGGCTGGATATCAGCAACTACATCGTGAATATCAACCTCTACGAGAGCGTCTTTGATGATACGGTGTCGGGATCGTTGACCCTCAGCGATACCGTGGGACTTCCTGAATATCTCCCATTCGTGGGCGTGGAGTATATCTTGATCGCGTTCTCCGTAGATCAGGGTGACGAGACGCCCAAAGAATTTCGGCGCATCTTCCGTGTCGTGGGTCTTCGCGACCAAGAATTTACCAAGAACGAGGAGCGCATGTTCACGGTGGATATCGCCACATCAGAATTTGTCACCAGTGTCTCGGGACGGGTGCAAAAATCATATAATGGCGTGACGTGCTCGGAGGGCATCCAACGTATTTTGAGTGAAGAAATGGGTGTGTCGAACGACCGCATGACAGATATTGAAAAAACGACGTTCAAGATCGATGCGATCATTCCAAATTATACCCCACTATCGGCGGTCAACTACTTCACCCTGCTCGCCTTGAATCCCGCAGAGGATAGCATCTTTTTGTTCTATGAAACGCTTGAGGGTTTCCACTTCAACAGTCTCCGAAATCTGCTGTCTCCGCCTGATGTGTCGGTCCTACCCATATTCAATGTCAATGAGGGAGGCGTCAGTTACGCCAAAACGATCAATGAATCGGTGGCCTTCAACAGTATCATCCGTTTGGCGCAGGAGCGGTCTTTCAATGTGCTGGAAGATATTGCTGGCGGTGTCTTACGCTCGCGCGTGTTGCATTTGGATTTTTTGGCGCGAAAGTATGCCTTTACGGATACCAATTACACGGATACGTTTGAGGAATCTCCGCACCTAAGCAAATTTCCCGTCTATCCGAAGAATTTCGACCGAGTCGTCAATGTCAATGCGAAGTTGTTCGTGCTCCCGTCCTCGGATTGGTCAAAAGATTCCAAATACGTCCAGAGCACACAAGACCGCATCGACCAAGACCGTCTATACCGTGCCATCGAAAAGCGAAATCGTCAAGTGAAAATGTTACGACATGCACGCACCACTATTGAACTACCAGGACAGGCGGACATCCGTGCGGGAAGCGTCGTGATCATCAATTACCCGTCATCCCGTCCGTTGGAAGATTCAATCGGGCCGTCTACATCCTCCATTCCAGCAAATCCGTCGCGCTACTACAGTGGCGCGCACCTAATTACATCTGTGCGCCACATACTCACGCGCACCGGTGTGGCGAGCCTATCGTATTTCATGCACTTAGAAGCCTGTCGTGATTCGTTTGGAAGCCCCTTGGTAGAGTTTCCAAAAGGTGAGGACTAATGACGCAATCGTTTCAACTCGGTTCCGATGGATTCATTTGGTTCATGGCCGTGGTCGTCGACCGTGCCGACCCCCTGAAGGTCGGGCGCTGCAAAGTGCGCATTTTCGGCTACCACAACTTTGACCTGAAGGTGCAATCGACTCAAGACCTTCCGTGGGCCTACCCACTGAACCCCATCACGGCTTCGCAAGGGCTTGCCGATTTCAAGGAAGGAGATTGGGTCGTCGGATTCTTTTTTGACGGAAAACTTGCACAGAAGCCCATCATCATTGGGGTACTTCCCGCTATCGCACAAACATAACCATGGCTATAGACGACGGATTCAAAGACACACGCTCTGCAACCGACCTCATGCTCGCGCCGGCGCAACCCGCGGCGCGCACGCTCAGCACAGGGAATTCACTGAAGCTGGGCCTGGGAGCAGATGCCATTCCAGGTGTCATCTCTAGCACGAAGCAGATCACGGGCGCGGTGCGCGAGTCCCTGAAGAAAACGCTCGGCTTCAAAACAGGACTCTCGGTGCTTTCGACGGGGCTGAGTACGGTGCTCAAGGATTTCGATAAGGTCCAGTCGGCCTTCAACAAGGGCAACGTGGTGCAAAAAGATGCCCTGTTTCGGACACCCACCAGCACATTTCCGAGTGCGGCGGATTTCTTCAATTTCTCGACGCTGGCGCCAGGACAATCGGTGCCCGCCTCCTTCAAGGCAGTTCTCATTCAGCGCAAGCAGCAGCTTCAGGGTCTCAAGGCACGCATCAGTGCGGCATTCCAAGGTGCAGGATCGGCCGGTGGTGTGCAGGTTGAAGAAAAAACAAAGCGCACGACCAATCCTCAAGAGGAACAGGTCGATGCTCCGTCTACACCCGCGCTCGCACAAGGTGGCACCGCGGGCCGAGCGGATGCCGTCAATAAAGACAAGCAATCCTTTCTCGTGCGCGGCGTCAATATCGCGACAGGGAAACCAGGATTCTTTCAACGGCTCTTGTCCGCTGCACATGTCGCGGCACTCCCAAGTATCAACACCGTCGTGAACCAACGCTTCAAGGATACCACGAACAAGGGATCGTGGAGTGAACCCGCGTCGGCCTACGGTGCTCAATATCCCTACAACAAGGTTCAACAAACGGAATCCGGCCATGTGATGGAATGGGACGATACGCCGAGTGCGGAACGGATTCACATCTTCCATCGCGCGGGGTCCTTCATTGAATGGCATCCCGATGGAACCGTCGTCTATAAGAACATGAAGCATGGCTATCTCTTGACCATGGGTGATCAGTTTATCAAAGTGTCGGGGAATTGCCACATCGCCGTGGATGGAGACGCTACCATCTTCGCGAAGAAGAATGTGCATGTGCAATCCGAACAAGACGTGAACATCCAAGCGAAGGGAAATTTCAACGTCTTTGCTGAGAATGTGAATCTCCACGCCAAAGGCACCGTGAAAGCGGATGCGATAAAAATCGATCTGCGGTATATCAAGCTCCCAAGTGGGATCATGCCGTACTTCGCAGGCCTGACGCCCACGGGACAATTCGGACCCAAGATCGACCTCGCGGCCATACACGCAGAATTTCCGACCTTCGATGAGGCCTCTGCGGCGAAGGCCCCCGATGGCCAAAGAGTCGCGGGCTTCTCGCCCGTGCGCGAGGCGTTTGATGTGCCCCCCGAAAGTCCTCTTGCCAATCCGTTTGTGTATGCGACAAAAACTCCTGAAGCCACGAATTATCGTATACGACTGTTTGACACCCCCGAAGAAGTGGCTAACTTCGAACACTATACGGCACATATCGCCTTGCAGCAGACCTTAGAGGACTTGCCCACGACGAGCGACCCCAAGGCACTCGGTGGAACGCTGTCAACGCTTACGAGCCCCATCGTGGCACCGAGCACGAAGCCGACCGTGGACTTGTTGAATTTCGATGATTACAAGGGAACATTCACGTATGCCAATACGGATGTGTTGGGTGGAACGTCCTTTACCATTGCGGAGCTTGTGGATACCAATATTCATGCCACTGTCATGGCCGAGGACATGTCTATACCGCTGCCCGCGCCCCGTCTGCGGAACTCGGAAACCGACCCGACTCCGACGCCCGATCCGAATGATCCCTTCCAGTCTCCGTGGCAACAATAATGGCACGCATTCCTGTTTTTCCCGTTCTGAGTGAATTACCGAACCCTGGGAATATCGATCCCGATTACATACGGGCGCGCGTCACGGCGACGTATGCCGAGAAATCGATCCCGCCCTATGAACCGAGTGCGGCCGACTTGGATTATTGGGTGCGCAAAGGGACCACCTATGACATCTATTCTGACAATGTGGAGCGCATTGGATGGAATGACTATTGGGAATTTCGCATTCTCGCTGACGGGACACCCTTTGAGGTAGGCGCGTCGGGCGATGCGGGCACACTAGGGACAGGGGTGGCGTTCAAGTACCCCTCAGGCGCGATTGTCGCGCAATTGGGACTCCTTGAGGACGACATCCTCTATCGTCTCTCGTTGTTGTGCGTCAACGTGCTGCAACCGCTGAAAGACAAGTATCCTGGTATCGTCATTATCGGAGGCTTTCGTCGGATGAACACGGGCGTGGGC
>Ga0315277_10008029_pt1 | contig 13616 bp, 23 predicted proteins | sample YL17G05_15_MG_FD_203695 | JGI IMG/M metagenome (GOLD analysis project Ga0315277, IMG submission 203695) | Sediment microbial communities from Yellowstone Lake, YNP, Wyoming, USA - YL17G05_15 | ecosystem: Environmental > Aquatic > Freshwater > Lake > Sediment | place: USA: Wyoming | collected...
CGGAGAAGCCGTTAAGAAAGTAATGGCGCAGAGGGAAGCCGGTATACTTGATAAAGCCGGTGCCCTTAGTTCTGCTCAAAAGAAGCAGGTATCACAGGATGTCACAGGGGGCAAGACTGTGGCAGAGGCCGTAAAGCATGCGACTACCCCAGCCCCTGCACACGAGCCAGAATTTCCCCGAACACATCCATACCAAGGACCGGCGACCGCAGCGGAGCAAATGGAAATTGAGGGACCGGCTATAAAGGCAGCTCAACAGGATTTAGATGCTGTCCACGCGCATCTTGGGCCGCTACCCGGGCCTCCCGCCCCTTCGGTTACTCCTGCTGTTAATCCAGTCGCCGCTGGTCCTAAGTCGGGCTCATTAATAAACAAAGTAAATCAGTACGGAAAGTTGGCGGCAGGTGGGGGGTTGGCTTTAGCTGGACTAGGCGCTGCTTCCGGAACAGGCCAGGAGCCTGAGGCCGCTCGCTCCGAGTATGTAACTGAAAAGCGGGGGATTCCCACTTTAGGAGAAGACGGGCGCACTTTAAAAGACACAGTGAAAGCCGCTACCGCGCCAGAACAGGAAGAAAAGAAAGTCACTCCCGAACAAATCGCCGATACGCTTCCTGAAAATCAGATGAAGCCGGAAAAAAAGAAGGCTGCTACTAAAGAAGAAAAAGAGGAAGGTGGCGAAGGAGAAGAAGGCGAAGAAGGAGAAGAGGAACAGACGCCCGTTCAAAAGATTCTCTCGCATTTCTCAGATAAGCTAAAAGAGACCCGCGGAGGCCTTAAGAAGGACCTTGAAGGTCAATTGGATAAGATGCAAACGCTGGAAACCACCTATAGGACCGAAGCTAAGGAAGCGAAGGATTCGGTTGCGAGACAGGAACTGGCGGAGAAGATGGGCCATGCTTTGGCTCAATTAGGCGCTGGTATGCAGGGCATTAAAACTGGCGTGGATATGACCAGCGGACTCAAGTTCGATAAGACCGACTGGAACAAGCGATATGAGACCGCTTTAGACGAGTTGAAGGCAAACCTCACAGACCTAAGAGAGAAGCGCCAGGAAGCCCGTTTAACGTCCCAGGAGGCGATGCGTGAAACGGAACGCGAAGCTGAGCGCAGCATGGGTCTTGCTACCCAGGAGCAAATCCGGGGCGAGGACAGGACAGAACGCGCTAAAGAGAAAAAGGACCAACTAGACGCTGCCGCCGCCCTCAGAAAAGAGGACATCGCCTTCCGCGGCCAGGAGTCCAAGCTGCAAAGAGATTGGGAACAGAAGAAATTTGGCGACACTATAGAGTTCAAGAAAGAAGCGCTGCACTGGAACGAGCAACAGCGTAATTTGGACCGGGAAACAAAAGAGAAAATTGAGCAATTCAAGGCTTCTGTAAAACAATCTGCAGTTGATAAGAAATTGACTGAACAGGACCAAGCAAATCAGGACGCTGCGTCCGGTTCTTTGTTAAACGCATGGGCCGCGGTAGCCGATGCGGAAGGTCCCAAGGAAAAGTTACTGGCTGAAAAGAGAGCCATGCAGCTTGCATCAGACCCCCGGGTAACTAAGTACTTAACTCCAACGGCTATTCAGCAGGCGCGTAAAACGGCGCAAGGCACTCCTTCCACCATCTGGAATTTCTGGAAAGGGAAAGAGGGAGACATATCCGCCGCAGAAAGACAACTTAATCTAGGCAAGATTGTCAGGACAGGGGGAGCCTCTAAGGGAACCGCCCCTGCCGCTGCCCCTGCCGCTGGAGTTACTGGACAGGCCCCTACCACAGGTGGTATGATTCAAGTCAGGGACTCTACTCAGGGTAGCCCGACTTTTGGTAAGACTAAGTCAGTCCCAAATTCAGAGAAACTTCAGCAACTTATCCGCGAGGGTAGATTTGTGGTGGTTCAATAGTGGCAACCAGTCCTTTCGATGAATTGGAATCCCCAGCACCTTCTATTCCAGAAAAGAAGGTTGTAGGGTCCCCTTTTGCCGAGTTGGAAGGGGAAAGAAAAGAGCCTGTGGCTGCACCGGCTGCTTCCTCCGCATCTCCTTTTGCTGAATTAGAGGGAGAGCCCGCGGCTGTCTCCACAGAAGAAAAACGCGAACCCTACCGCCCTTCAGAAGAGTTTGAAGGACAGCACGCTGAACTCAAAAGCCAGAATGCTATTACCGAAAAAGAGATTAAGGAAATCGCTGCCAGGTATCCTGATGTGGACCCTAAAGCGCTTGCTTCCTACGCACCCTACCAGGGCGTTCGTGTTCTCGGCCCAAACTACCGCAAGGACAGTTTAGAGCCCCTGATTCAGGGCGCCAAGATGACAGCCGGTCAAGTCGGTGATGCCTTCTTCGGTATCCCGCAGCGTATTGCTAAAGAGTTGAAGTCCCAGAATACTCAATATGCAATTGATGACTTGAACGAACTTATCGCTACCCGGAAGCCGATAGGCAAAGTCCTAAGTGAAGTAGGCACCGGCCTTGTATTCGGGGCAGGCGCTGGTAAAGTTATCGGCGGGGCAATGGATGCAGGGAAGGCCGCATTCGGCTTGGGCAAAGTTGCCGCTCCCGCCATTGCTGCCACTGAAGCCGGCATGCCCACAGGCCGTACCCTTGCCACTCAATTCGGAAAAACGGTTGCCCACGGCGTCGCAACAGGCGTTGGTTTTGGTGCAGCTTCGGGAGCCATTCATGCCAAAGAAGGGGAAGCTCTTGAATCCGCCGCAAAAGAAGGCGTTGTTGGAGGCGTCGTCGGCGGTGCGTTCGGCGTGCTGGTGGGGGCTCTCAAAGCTGGCGGTCAAATCCGACAGGCCTTGGGAGTTCGGGGAGAACAGGAAGTCACTCTTCTCGAAGAGACAGAGAAAGCGATGGCCGCGCCCGAAGTGGCAGAACAAATACGTGCAGGCGAGGAGCGGGTCTCCCACATTGGAGTAAGAGGAGAAGCACCTGCAGCCACGATTGCCCTTGAGAGAAGGAATGTTACCCGGGAAGTGGAACGCCTGAAGGCGGACGAAGAATATATGTACAAGATGGCGGATGCGAATCCGGACCTGATTCAGTACATGGAGCGGAACGCGGGAAGACAGCTTTCAGAGGATGAGATGTACACGCTGCTGGCGAAAGAAGTCAGCAGAAATAAAGCGGAAGGTGAGCTTGTCGAGTTTGCTAGGTATCTGGATAATCCAACAGGAAAGCTGCCTAGTACAATGGAAGAGCTCACGGAAGTAACCCGGCCAACCAATCTGCGGAAGGCAGGCGATAGGATTCGTGAATGGACCTCCCAGGGTAGGGATGAGACCTTCCTCCGCCAAGAGTACCGCAATTTCAAAGCAGTACAAACGGCAACAGACTTGAACCTAGATAAAGTTGCCAGGGAGGCAGGAGTCACTTCCTCCGAACTAACCAGGAAAGTCAGGACGTACTTTCGCGTTCGTGGGCAGTTCAAGATTATAGATAACAGGTCCGGCACTGCCTTGGAGCCGCTTGCGGATTCCTTTGTCCAGGCTGACAATCTTAAGAACCTGGCGCTCAATCGGACTATCTCCGAGGCCATGCCTGTCCTGGATGCATCTTCAAAGACAGGACTTCGTACACTATCCGTGGCGCAGATAGAAGCCTTAGAACGAACAGGAGACGTATCCAAGCTTAGCGAGGAACAACGTCCCGTTATGCAAGCCTTCTCTGAGCTGTTCGAGGGCGCAAGAAAAAAGGTGGCCAAGCTTGGAGTGACGATTCAGGAAATCTCTACTGAAAAAGCAAAGATTTACGTTCCTAGAATGCAGGTGGACGCAGTTACCACCACGGGCCGAGTTCGGGATAGAATACGCCAGGTGGAAGAAGCCTCCGGAATCTCCTTTAAATCTCATTTTCAGGACGAGGACATAGTAAAGATGCGCGAGAAGGGCGGGACTGCGTTCTCCGAACTCCTTCAGGCGCATGAATTCATGACCGGGGAACAGATTAAGACCGCCGCTCAACTATCCAAGTTTGTCGCGGAAGCGAGAACGGTAGACGGTTCAGCTAGGATGATAGCAGCAAAGTCCTCTCGACAAGCGCTTTCCCTAGCGAAGGCCCGCGCCGAGGTAGGTATCCCCTCATTTCTACGCGAAACTGACTTGAACAAACTGTACATACGATGGAACGCGGATGCACTGAAGCAGGCGTATTGGCGCAATTCCCTGCAGGACCTAACCAAGCAACGGGGCCTTCTGGCTGCGAGCGGGGACCGGGCGGGCGTGGAATATGTAGACGCATATCTTAAGGAAATAGCCGGCGGGAAGCGGGGTCTCGCACGTTGGGCTATTCAAACAAAAAATGAACTAGGCGCCAATCTTACTGCCAGGATGCAGGCGGCGGAACGGGCGGGCGATAAGAAGTCCGCAATTCTTCTCAGCACGCTTCAAAGCGGGCTAGAACTTCCTGGCATACTTACAGGAGTCATGTACGGCAACATCTTTGCTCTGAACCCGAAAGCTCTTGTTCAGAACTTAATGCAGCCCTTGGTAACTACTCTGCCAGAGTTATCCCTCGGCGGAAACGGCTGGGCCATGGCAAAAGGCCTGAAGGGATATTTCGAGACCCTCAAGGCACTTAGGAATCCATTTCAATTGAGCAAGATACTTGAGGAACGCGGGTATATCGCCCCTCATTTCTCGGATGAGATGTCCGGTGCTTTCAGGACCGGAGTAGAAAAGGGCGCTGCCAGCCGGATGTCCCTGGCCGTGCTGGATAAAATGACTCAGTACGGTATGTTTCTAATGCAGACTTCTGAAACAATAAACCGTGTCGCCACGATGAAAATGGCGGAAAGTGTTGCGGAGGACTTGATGCGTGGAAGTCAGTCCGCTAAGTACTTCTTGAACGGTGTCGGTAGCGGTTATCGGTATCAATTCAAGAAGCTTGTGCAGGCTGGGGACCTCCCTGCTTTGCAGACGAAAATGGCAGATTACTTAGTGGCCAAGACAATGTTCCACTATTCTCCGTTAATGGCTTCCCAGCTGGGCAACTACCTAGGCAGAATTGGAACTGCGTTCTCAACGTGGCCTACTACGATTACTGCTGACGCAGTTGGGGACTTCGCAAATAAGAACCAGATGGCAGGTCGCTATCTTCTTGTCAAGAAGTATATGGCCCCCCTGGCAGGGCTGCTTGCGTTGGACCACATAGCTAAAGGACTGCACGTAGGACCGGATGAGTCCCCTAGAACGAAAGCGCTGATAGGTCAACAAGGATTTTCCGGAGGTGCGCCAATTCGTTCCATGACTGATATCGCTACCCGCGGTGTGTTCTCCTCTCCTTATGTAGAGGAGGCCTTCAAGGGCTTCGCTGCCGCCGCATCCGGAGATGCGGATGGCTGGTGGAAAGCTACCAAAGGTATGGGCTCTCTCATAATTCCCGGCGCAGGATATCTCCATGCCGCGCAGGTAACTGCCCCTCGCCTGTTCCTGAATCAGGAGCCAGAAAAATGAAATCTGTCTGGTACTCACGCCGCACCTTTATCTCTTTTCTTGGCATCTTAGCCCTGCTTGTGTTAGGATTCAAGGGCGAGGAGGTTGGCTTCCACATTGTGGCTATCGTCCTTGGCATTGTTGGTGCTAACGCGGCGGAAGGGGCCTTTGTCGGAAATACCGTAAGGACCCAGACCCCGGCACCCGAGAAAGTGCAGAATAAATCAAGGAAGCTAAGATGACCCGAACCCACACTGTCGCATACATTTCCTTAGCTTCTAGTCTAGTTTTTGTTGGCTGGCTCCTGAATGACTCTAAAAGACAGGAATCCCAGCTGAAGGAAAAGCTTCGGGAATCCCAGACACAGGAAGCCCGTTTGACTGTACAGCTGACAGAACAAAAGACCCAGAATGAGAGTCTTAGTAGGGAAAAGCGGAAAGTGATAGTGGTCACAAAGCCGGACGGCACTAGAATCGAGACTCAGGAGACGACTACCAGCACCAAAGAAACCCATCTGGAGCAAGGCCGGACGTCGGTTAAGAACGAGGAGACTTCCTCAAAGTCGGATAAAGAGACAGAAACTGAAAAGAGTACTAGGTCCCCCCTGTCCAAGTACTCTGTTACCCCCGAGTGGAGGGCCCTGGACCCCTACGGAATGCCAACTGGCGCATCCGTTGGTGCACGTCTAGGCGCTCTCCCTCTTTGGGTGGAAACTGGCTGGGACCGCAAGGCTGGGGCGCATCTTGGCCTGAGGGTAGAATGGTAAGTTGAGTAGAATACACATATATTGTGTACAGTACCTATATAAAAGTTAGGGCAAATTAGCACGGTTTAGCAGTACCCAGTTCAATAGTATGCTCATAAGCATATAAATTCGCCGAATAGTATGCATAAATACTTACAAAACAGCATAAAAGAAGGAGTGTCAAGATGGCGTTAGATACCAAGGGGAGAGCCGCAGGACTAAAGGACATCCTACGGCGTCTCCGGGGGGAAGCCCCGCGGCCATTACAGCCGGAGGACCAAATAGAAGGTATGGTAGAGGGGAAACCGGAAGAGACTAGTCCTCAGATTCCCGAAGAAGACGAAGAAGTTTTAGAAAGTGCTTCTCCATTGAAGAAACGCGTTCCTCCAATTCTTCCACGTATTGGACGATAGTCCAGTTATTCTTCTCCACCAAATCAATCCGCTCTGAAACCGGCCTTAAAGCCGGCGGCAGTGCGGGCAATCCCTTTTCGGGGGATGCCTTAGGCTTGTGCAATCTGGCTGACAGGCTTATTATCTTCGCCATCTGCTGTCTCCAGTACTGCAACCAGTGAGCTAAGTAGGAAGTTGACGCCTTCAGCTGCCCCGTCCAAGCGCTGCTTAGCTTGGTCCACTTCTCCGTGCTTAGTTTGAATCACAGCTAGGCACTGCTGGGCTAGGTCATTAAGTATGTCTTTTGTTAGTGACATATTATCCCCTTTTAAGTAAAAAGTAACCGAATAAAACTGCTGCGGAAATGGCCGGTCCTAACATATATCCGAACATGATGAAGTTAGCGAAAACGTCCTGACTCATCCTGGTCTCCTATTCAAATAAGTAGAGGCGACAGAACCAGGCAAAAGAAGCCAGGTCTACCTCTTTGTGGGCGTTGATTACGATATCCAGGATGACTTCCTCTTTCGGTTCGAGGATTCCGATAGGTGCCACCGTAGCTACCGCGTTGAATGCCGGATTCATCGTAACGATGGCTTGATATTTATACGGGTGAACGGTGCCTAATGTCAAGATTGCCCTTTGATTTGGCGCAATTTTCGTTACAACCTGACCGCTATCCTTGCCTGAGATAAGGACGGCAGCCGCTTCCAGGCCTTCTACGGTCCTGAATTCGATGCCAAATTTGCTGCGTGTGCCAACCGCCTCAAAAGGACCTAGTGGTTCCGGACGAAGGTGCAGCTTCCTCCTTGTGGGATTGGGTAAATGAACTAAGGCGGACATAATGAACTCCTTCATGATTTATGAACTAGGAACTGGGAACCCTGAATACACTAAAGCATATTCAGACTTACTTATCGGCAGATTCGTCAGAAAACTTTAGGGAAATATTTGTGGGGACTGGATAGTCAGGTAAGTGCGGCTTTACCGGGTGCTTAGGGCAGATGCCTTGGGAGACTAGAACGAATGCCGCCTTGCGACCCTCTACTCCCGCTGCCCTCATCTTGAGCAGCTTCTCCCAGCGATACGCCTCACGCCTATCCTGAAAGCCGGACAAGTAGCCGATGCGGACCCAATACTTCTGTTCCCGCTTAGTACTCTTGGCGCCACCTACCAACTCGCCTCGATGCTGGCGTAACCGCCTATCGGGGTTAGTGGTGGCACCAATATATGTCCTTTTGGTTCTGGTGTTCCAAAGGAGATAGACGTGCCAGTTATTTGTTTTCTGAGTCTTTTGCACGTTCTTCCTGTTCCCGTGAAGTCTTCATGACTTGTACGATTCTGAGACCCAAAGCCTCGACCATACCGCGCTTGAATCCTTCCCGGATGCCTAGGCGATATGAGTAGAGGAGGCCGACTGCGACGATAAATAGTTGTAAGTAAAACATTCAGAACTCCTGGTTATGACTTCTTTTCGTAAATCTTATCTCGTTCCATTGCTAGCTTCAACTTATCTGGACCGCTTCTGGTGTTCTCCATTTCCCGTTCTATCTTATCCTGTTCTCGAAGCTTTTGGAAGCCTGGTCTCTTATGCCCGTCCGGTAAGGTGCGCTTCATGTGGTTCGGAACGCTCATGATTCTTTTGCCCGCGGGTTCCTGACAATCCTGACATGGCAGGTCCGTCCTATCTTTATCTTCTTTTAGAATCACTTCATCCCATACGTGCCCGCACTTACTGCACTGTATGTCGATAGAAAAAAACATCGCTTCGTTCTCCACGTAAATTTAGATTATTAGAGAACAGCTTATCTATTAGGAGCGCCCAGTTCTCGGCGAGCGATTCCTCGTCCAGCATAAACGGAGTCATGATATTTGTCGAGTTATCTGTTGCATGGTCCAGGTGCAGGGTGCAATGACCTAGTTCATGGAACAGGACCGCCTTATTCATAAGGAGGCCGTTCGTATCCCACGCATCCTTGTTCAATGCAATCAGGCCGGACTCCGTGCAGTATCCTAGCGTACGCCCAATAGGTTCTTTTATGTCCTGCTGAATTTGTTCTTGCGTGCGGAACTCTATGCTACTTGTCCGGAAACAGGTCGCACCTCTCTTCCTTGCCTCGAAAAAGAATTCCTTGACAAAGGGAAGCAATGCTGGGTCTACGCTGGGTGCCGCATGGGAAATGCTGCAGGGGACCGTATGCTTGTTCACATAAAGAGGTACGGAAGAAGTGGCACAGCCTTGTAAGGAAAAGAACAAAAGTAGGCATTTCATTGTATAGTCTCCTCGTCTTTGAACCCGACCTGCTTTACCATCCAGTCCACGAATTCATCCACGTCCTCGAACAAGGTGTCCCTGGTAAATACTTCCTCCAGAATGTTCCGAAAGTCAGATTCATCGATGGTAACTGTCTGCTTTTTCATTTCAATTGTTCCTCTGTGTACAGGTCCTGCAGGTCCGCTCTTTTCACCCGGTAACCTTGGGTAATCCACCCCTTGTTCGGGATATTGTGAATATACGCCTTCTCGGTCAGCTGGTCCAGCCTTGCCAGCAGGGCGGGCATGTCCCGGAATATGAACCACTTCTTGTGCGTAATGAAAAGGTAGACGAATACCTGAACACCCTTCCCGTGCGCCTGCCAAGGGCCGCCTGGGTGCTTCTTCTCCGCGTTGGACCAGCGCTCAATGAAGAAGTTGGGCGTTTTGTCCATGTCGTATGTATCCGTTTTGAGTTCTATTACGGTGCCCTGGGTATCCACAAAGTCCGGTCCCTTGAATATCTCGTGCTTTCTTACGGGTTCCTTCCAATGCTTCAGAAGAAGCTTCTCGCCTTTCGCGCCTACGCCGAGTTGGGTCTTCATGTCCCACGTTTTTGGACGGGCGCTCATACTGTCTCTCCTGCTTCGAGGGCTTGTCGGAACCACGCGGGCATCAGCTCTTCTGGGATATTCTGAAAGGTCCGGTCCAGGATGTAGGTAATCCCGTAGTCCGTTGGCGTTCTGCAAACGCGGCCAGCGCCTTGCATCACAGTCTTCAACGTCTCGTAACAGTACCTATCTCTGTCAGTCTGTGCAAGGTATTTGTACGCAGGTTCCGCGAGATTGGGCCACGGCACTTTCGTGATTATCTGGAACCTCCCCAAGTCGCCAGGAAGGTCTATCCCCTCGTAAAGACCGGCACAAATGAGGATAGCATCCGACTTTCCTGTAAGAAATTCTGCGTACTTTTCTTTCTTGTTTTCTTTGTTATGAATCAAGAACCTGCCGCCTTCCTGGATTATTCCTTCTTTACCCAACGCTTGCATTAGAGAATACGTGGTATGGACGATGCCTCTCTGTCCTGGGTGCTTATCGGCAATCCGGCCAATTTCCTTTAGCAGATTCGGTAGCTCCTTCTGAATACCTGCATAAGAGAGGTCCAGTCCTGGCTCCTGTACCACGATAGGCCTGTTCTGCGGAGGTATTGGGGATGGGGTAGCTATCCAGGAAACCCGGCGCCCATCCAGCCCTAATTGTTCTAAGTCTTTTGGTCCTATGGTGGCGGAAAGTAAGATGAGCTTCCTTACCTGATTCGGCCAGAGGATGGGCGGCTGGTCCGAGGTATCAATTGGAAGAAGTTTCAGGAGGGACTTCTCCTTACCGAAGTGCAAATCCACGCCCTTTTCTACTAGGTACTTGGGGGCACCAGAATTCAGGTCCTTGTACAAGGCCTCCAGTTTAGAATCCTGTGGGTATCCTGCGTCCTGCAACTCGAAGCGCTTATCCTTGACCCACTTCAGAAGGCTGGAGTAGTCCCTTATGTAGTCGGGGTACTGATAGACGTGCTGCCAAAGTTTCTTAGCGGCGAAGTCCCGAAGCATACCCAATAAATTGTGTGCCTCGTCAATCACTAAAGCGTCCGGATAAAGTCGGTGCGCGAGGTATGTGTAGAAGTTTACGACCCCGTAGGGAACGGCCCTAATCTTCCGGTTTGCGGCGGTGTAGGGGCACACTCCTTTGCATGTGTGGCCCATCTTCGCGGAGTACTCTTTGCAGGACATCTTGCCGGTGAGTTCGGTGCTGCCATGGGCGCACTCGTAATCATGCTTCCCTCGGATAGTGGCCATCCTAGGATTCGAGTCCAGGTACTGTTGTAGAAGGACATTATTAGGAACAATACACATGCCCTTCTGCTTATGCTGCGCGGAAGCCCAACGGAGTAGGGTCAAGGCCAAGTCCGATTTACCACCGCCGGTGGGTATCTCAACCACAAATACATCCGTTTTCGCCCAATCTTTCTCGATGCGCTCAAGCGCTAACTTCTGACCTTCCCGCGGCTGTCTTCCTGGCGTGAAGTAGGACAGGATGCTCCTGGACTTTTCCTTTTCGGAACTCGCTCTCGGCGTCTTTTTTGCAGCGGCCACCTGGAACTCCTCCTTACTATTTTTGTTCTGGCAAGAACCTTGTGTCCTTCAACTTACCTAACCGCTCAAGTTCTATTAGCATCGAAAGGCAGCACCTGGCATGGCCTAGATGAGAGAGCCCGGATTCTGGGTCCTTATCCTCGCCCTGCCAGTAGGCGCCAATATGTCTCATCGCCGCAGCAACCAGACGGTGGGACTCCATTCCTGCCTTGAAGTTGTCCCGGCCGTATTTTTGCGCTCCGAATTGAAATACGAGAGCCTCCACACATTGGGCGCTGTATGGTACTAAGCTCAAGTCTGGTTTTCCTTGGTCATGCTTAGTGCCTGACGGAGGTGCGGGACTGGGGACCAGATTGGGAGCAGCGCCCTCATACTTGAATATGACTCCATTTGCCCAACTATTCTCAAGTGAGTCCTTTTGCTGTGACATATAAATTCCTTTCTTAATTAAAAAGAGCAGGTCTATCAGGTAGCCTACTCCTTATCGGTTTTTCTTCTCTATAACTTTAGCTATTTCTAGCAACTATTTGTGATTGGGCGACGCGGCTCCGCAAACCACCTGATAGTCCAGCTTATTCTGGCGCGCAACCGTCTTAGCACACGGTGATTTGGAATAGAGTTCCCGGCAGTGCTTCCTGGCCCGCTTCACGGTGGCGAGGTCCAGCTGATTCGGCCTCTCTCCCTCGGGAAGGACAAGCTTGGTGAATGGGCAGGTCAGGTTACCTGCGATTAGTAGGCTTGCTATCAGGTTCATAGTCCTAACTCCTCCGCCAGCGCGTTTCGGTGTCGCTCGGTCCAACCGTTTCGCCTCATCGGCAATGCGTTATCCCAGGCCGCATCAAACTGCTCGCGAGTAATCGTTACTGACTTTTCTTCCACCTCAAAGTCGTCGGCCAATAAGTCGTCGGGCCATATCTCGTAGTACCCATCTGGATTGCGTAGGTCCGCCGCAGGACAGTACTCAAACCAGTCTGGTCTCCTGAATCTTTTTCCGCTTTTGATTGCTTCCTGAATGTTCATTCTAGAACCTCCCCAGTTTCGGTGTCCACCTTAACATACTCTGGGACTAGCGCAACTTTCTTTCCAAAAAGCCCATACCCTATCCTGGCATGGTTGGCCGTCCCCTTGAATATCCACTCGATATAGCAGTAGGAGCAAGGGCACAGGACTGGCGAGTTCACCTGCTTAGGGTAAATCACCTTCTTGCATCTCGGGCACTTGATTCCTGTGACTAACATTTTAAGGCCCTGTCAGTTCAATTGTCGTAAATCCTGTATTCGCATGATAAAAAATAAACACCACACCACGTGTACTATAGCACTTCTTTATTCGCCGGTCCTCATCTATTCTAGCGTCCTTTGAAAGCGTGGTTTTACCGGCAGAAACCATCGGTATGCCTTCCCAGTAGGCAGGCTCACCAGTCCACAATCGACAGTTTTCCAGGTTCATTATAGGCCTCGTGGGATACGGGATATGTACCCCTTAGGGTATATTAGGTACGTATTCTAAGTTATTATACCCGTGCGGGGGGGAATAAGGGTCAGGAACAAGCTTCTTTCAGATTCCCTTCTTCTCGTCAGACCCGACATCACCCTCTTCGCTGCCTTGTTCCACTTCAGGAACTCATCCGCTGCGCCTAGTCGGTCCCCTTCATTCAGCTTCCTGAGCAGAGTGGAGTTCTGCAGGTTCTTGAATCCGAGGTTAAAGACAAAGGACAGAAGGGCAGAGAATTCGTTGTTGTTCAATTCTACAGTTACCAATTTCTCCACGTACCTACCAGCTTCCTCCAGGTCCAGCTTCAGAAGCTTAACAGCCATGTCCACACCGATGTGGGTATCCTTAAAAACACCCGCAGTGTGGCCGTATCCTACGGTGTACGGCGCACCCCGCGTGCCCGGGTCCGGATAGGCAACCAGGCGAAGGCCTTCAAACTCACGCACTATATCATAAGCTGCTTTAGGGATTGCGCGAGGTGTTCTTGGTTTTATGTCTTTTGGGTTTCCTGGGTTCATCTAAAAATCCTCACAATCAAGTCGGCTATGTGTGGTGCTACTCTTAAACAGAAGATAGTCCAGATTCCGGTTATGTAGAATAGTATGCGTTTTTCAGGTTCCATCCTAATCCTCATTCCGGGAATCATCTATGACCACGTTACCCATCTCCCATCGTCCACCCAGGTCACACTTCTTGCACCAGGTCTTGACTCCACCAGTATCCGCCCAGTCGTGGGTGAGGCATGGTTCCTTATCGGTATTCTTGTCATAAACTTGAGGATTATTATCTATCCAATGGTGATAGCTACCGTTGTAAGACCACTTACCCGATGCTGTAATCGTACCGAATGTATTACCATCAGGACTAATAGTCTGCTGGGTTATTGTCCATGTCTTTAAGGAGTCGGTCATCAGGAACAATCCCTTTCAACAGTTCGGGCCAGTCGGCCCCAGTTAGGATAGCTTCTCTTAAATGGGGAAATTTTTCAATCGCTTTTTTGTAGGTACGGGTATACCACCACTTCTGTAGTGGGAGAATCAGTCCCCCGAGTTGATGGGTAATAGGGCCTAGGACATAGTAGTCCACTTTTATCAGCCATTGCGGAAACTTATTCCACAGGTAGCTTGGGTACAGGAATTCATGGAAAGTCCAGAAGCCGAAGGAA
>Ga0315277_10008032_pt1 | contig 13614 bp, 12 predicted proteins | sample YL17G05_15_MG_FD_203695 | JGI IMG/M metagenome (GOLD analysis project Ga0315277, IMG submission 203695) | Sediment microbial communities from Yellowstone Lake, YNP, Wyoming, USA - YL17G05_15 | ecosystem: Environmental > Aquatic > Freshwater > Lake > Sediment | place: USA: Wyoming | collected...
CCCCAAAGCCGGCGGAATCGCCAATCTAAGCCGCTGCGGGCACGCGAACAGGCAACGGACGCCCTGGCATCTTTGTTGCTTGCAACCCACAGCGGCAAGAAAACCGCCGCAACGCGAATAACTCTTATCTCTCATCCATTGACAAACCGTGGGATCTAATGGCCTGGGGATTTCAACAGGCCAGCGACCGCCGCCAGGGGTATGCACACAAGCCCGCGATTCAGCTCCAGCAGGAGGCTTCGGTCGTCCTGGCTCAGGGCGGCGGTTTCCAAACCTATTACCAGCCGACTCGTGCGGGCTGGTTAGACGATGCTCTCATCAGTGTTATGAGCAAGGTCGGCCGATTTTGCAGAGATCGACAGGAGGTGTGCCATAAAAGTGCACCGGTGCCGCAGATCGGCCTGATCTTCTCAACAACCAGCCTGTACCGGCAATCAGGCAGGCTATTCGGCGGCTGGGGATCTGCTATGTCTCCAGCGCGCGGTTTGCTCGATGCTCTTGTCGACAACCAGTATTCAGTAGACGTGCTGCCCGAATGGAAACTGGATGAGGTAATACGAGCCTATCCTTTGATTGCAGTTCCTGACTGGCCTGAGCTCGGGCTTAAAGTAAAGGATATTGTCACCCGGTATGTGAGAAGTGGCGGCAGGGCACTCATTTGCGGTGCTGCCAACGCAGAACTGTTTTCCAATGAGCTGAAAGTGCGATTTATCGATGGGCCCAAGGAAGACTATGCCTATCTCAAGGGCGACGAGGTAATGGCAAATGTATACGGCCTTTGGCAGAAGATTCAGCCCGAGGGTGCCCGTTCGATCGAGGAACGGTTTCGGACTCATGATTCCACGAGGGATGCGGAGTGTGCAGCAACGCTGACCCCGCTTGAATCGGGTCTGATTGCTGCCATTTATGGTCCCATGGGGATCCAGTATGCATCCAGCCATCAAGCAGCACTGCGCCAGTTTATCCGGCGCGTGGTCGAAAGAGTGTTTACGCCCATGGTGCGCGTGGAAGGCCCGTCCACGGTGGAGGTCGCGCTGCGCAGGAAGGACCGCAAACTGCTGATCAACCTGCTGAACTCGGCCGGCATGCAGATAGCCGGGGAGTATGTAACCGGCGATTTTGTGCCCCCGGTTGGCCCAATCCGTGTGAGCGCACGGCTGGATCGAAATCCAACCAAAGCGACACTGGAGCCTTCGGGACGGTCGATTGCCGGCCGCTATGAAAACGGAGTCTGGGCCGCCGCTTTGGACCGGCTCGAGATCTACGACATAATCGTGCTGGAGACGTAGGTAAATCGGTGTCACCTGCACGGTAGGGCGATCGCTTCCGGTACCTGGATGAATCCCATAGCCGGTGTGGCCGAACGATTCGCTGTTGAGTACCTGTACGTTTTCCGTGATCTGAAACGAGATGCCATCGCCATTGTAGTTTCTGGCGACGCAATTGCGGATGGTTACATCGCGGGAGCGGAAGATCGACTTGCCATTTGTGGGGATACCGTCCTCTGCGCCATTCACCCGCCCGAGGCGATCCGCAAGATTTTGGATTGTCTCGGACTGCCTTCAAGGCCGCCGCCGATTGCCTCCGCAGAGCTGGAGGGCGATGTAGACGAACTGCAAATCTCTTGAGCAGGCGCCCCAGACCGAATGCGCGCTCCTGCCGCATGGCGGAGCTATGAGCAAATTCCCCCTCTCAACACGATTCCGCTGTATCATTCGAGCTTGGGGGCCTTGGAGCAGCCGGGGGAAGTTGACATAATGCTCCAAATCGGAAGTTGAGGAGGCGCAATAGCCGGACGCCGGCCCCAAAACGCGTTTATTCGGGCTATCCGCACCGCTACCGTACGGGCGGAGGCAGTTGGACTGGCGCCTGCGAGCATTGCGGTGCAGGTGAGTTAGTCCCGGTCAACCGACGCCGCTAAGCTGGCGGCGATACGAACTGTTCGTGCAAATTTCATTTTCTGTTGTTGATCGTCGGCGTCCCCCGCAAGCAGCAGTACGTGACTTAGTAGGCCGGCGACATAAGTGCGCGTACATTCATAGGTTGGGCTTTCAGCCCTTTTTACATTTCCGATTCCAATCCTGGGGCGAAGCCCCAGGACTGAATACAAAATCCGCGAAAGGGCTGAAGGCCCGCCCTATTGAGCCTCATAATCGGACAAAACTGGCTATGACCTATGACGAGGTGTATAAATCTACCGCAGGCAGGCTCCTTCTCTATTGTGCTTCGGGTTAATCTACAGAGACCACACGAAGAGTGCTGACGCCTGCGTCAGCTGGAAGGCCGATTTTTTGTCCGCCCTCCGCTTAAAATGCATTTGCACAGAAGCGCATCCAGATTAGAATCGGAATGTTACCACTCTTTAATTCCATAGGAGGACACATGGACCGCGCCACATCCCGTCGCAATTTCCTTGCGGCCGGCTTTGCTTTGTCCGTCGCCGCGTCGGCATCCCGTTCCACGGCTGCCGGAGAACCGCAAGCTCAAGCGCCTGCCCGGCCATCATCCGGGTCGGCGCTGCAATATAGAATCCTGGGCAAGACCGGCCTCAAGGTCACCACCGTCGGGTACGGCTGCATGATCACCTCCGACCCCACGGTGATCACCAGGGCCGTGGACATGGGCATCAACTACTTCGATAGCTCCCGCAATTATCAGGGCGGCCAGAACGAGCGGATGGTGGGCGCGGCGCTGGGCGCCAAGCGCAAGGACATCTTCCTCGCCAGCAAGTGCGACCAGAAAACCCCGGACGGGATACTAGGCGAGCTCGATACCAGCCTGAAGGAACTTGGGACCGACCACCTGGACGTCTGGCACCTGCACAATCTTAATTCGCCGGAGGCGATTACCGACGATCTGGTTGAGGCCCAACGCAAGGCCAAGCAGCAGGGCAAGGTCCGCTTCATCGGCGTGAGCACACACAACCTGGCGGCGATAGCGGACAGGGTCATCGAGGCCAAGATAGAAGTCGTCCAGGCGATGTACAATTTCACGTCTCCCGCGAGCTATGAGCCTGCGCTCCAGAAGCTGCATGATGCCGGCGTGGGCTTGATCGCCATGAAGGTGATGGCCAGGGGCGGAGGCCGTCGCGGCGGACCGCCGCAGCCGCCACGCCCCGCGAATTTCGCCCCGGCCGCGCTAAAGTGGGCGATCAATAAGCAGTTCATCGCTACCACGGTGCCGAGCATGACTGATATCGACCAGCTGCAGCAGAACTTCGCAGTAATGGCGCAGCAGTTCACCGACGCCGACGCCAAGATCCTCATCGCCCGGCTGGAAGAAGTCAGCCCATATTTCTGCCGCATGTGCGGCCAGTGCACCGGGCAGTGCCCCAAAGGCTTGCCTGTGTCCGACATGGTGCGCTTTGTGATGTACGCGGACGGCTACGGCCAGTTCCCGCTGGGTCGCGAGAACTTCCTGAAGATGCCCGTGGAACACCAGCGGGTACGGTGCGGCGATTGCGCCACGTGCGCTGTTCATTGCCCGAATGGCGTGCGCATAGCCCAGCAATTGACGCGTGCCCAGGAACTCTTTGCATGAGGAAATTCCTCTGCAGATAGGAAGATCTTGGGAAAAGGTGCGCCCACAACTCGAAGATCCAGGCTCCGATTTTGGGTCGCTTAATGATCAGATTTAAAAACGGGGATTTATTCGCTAATGGCGGTGCTGTGCCGGGAGTCCCTGAAGAATCTCGTCGTCTCGATACAGTCCTACTTCAGGGTTTTATTGAATTCAACGACTTCCTTGAGTTCCGAATCGGAGAGCGCCAGCCTGTGATAGGGATGGGAGAGTCCTGTATGGCCTCCTCCGAACCGGATAGGATTTGCCCTGCATCCGGCTCAGGCTTCCCTCAGCCGGTGCGCAGGAATGCAGAGGGATTCCAGCCGTCAAACAGAGCCGTGCGCCTCGCGCAGCAGCGGCCGCACTATGGTCTCCGCCGGCCCTTGAAGAGCCGCTCAAAGAAATCCCGGATCCTGCCAGCAATGCCGAAGGAAAAGAAATCCGGCATATTCCGGCCGGCGGCTTCGTCGTCCTGATCGCCCTCCGAATGCCGACGCATTTCTTCGACGTCTTCATCAACGACAGAGTGATCTTCCGCTTCGAGATCGGTCATGGGTTCGTTCCGAATGGTGTTTTTTGAAATGGGAATTGTCTCATCATGGCAGTCAGTGGACCTCCTGCGGCGGTGAGGCCGCAAGAAATCTAACTGCCGCGAGGGGATTTGAGCCAAGGTATTGCAGAGGTGTTCATCAGTACTTACTGGGACGCAACTATTGCAGTAACAGGCGAGGACCAATCTGGAAATTCTGCTGCGAAACTTCATATTTAGCAGCGTTGCCTGATGTGGAGTCTGGTTGATTGTCAGCGCGCTCCTGATTACGCCCGTGGGTCCATGTGAGTCTCTTGATTGCGCGGGCGACATTGTCCCATCGGCCAGAGTTTCACCAGCGCATTTCAATGCCTATAGTCCGCTCTCGCGTATGTCCTTTATCCTTAGTACAAGGAGGCACAAGATGAGAAGCCCGGTTCAAAGGAGAGCCTTGAGCGGCGCCCTGACGATTGGCATGCTAGCCATATCCGCAATGATAGTGAGTCCGCAGGCGGTTGCAAGCGTCTCCCGTGTGGTTGTGGAGAGCCGAGAAACTCCTGCATACGCCGGCCAGTCGTTCGGAACCGCCGGGCAATACGTCAGACTGACCGGCCATTTCTTCGGCGAACTCGACCCCCAGGATCCGCTCAACGCCATCATCAACGACATTCTCCTGGCGCCGCTGAACTCCCGCGGCAGAGTCGAGTATTCGGCCACCTTTACCCTGCTGCGTCCGCTCGATTCCGCCAAGGCAAGCGGCGTTCTCTGGTATGAGGTCCCGAACAGGGGCAACTCGCCGCTGAATCCCCGCCCCTCGGCGGACGCCGTGGCCGCGGGGCACATCCTGTTGAGCAGCGGCTGGCAGGGCGACCTTGCGCCGCGCGCCGGCGCGGAGACTATCTCTGTGCCCGTGGCGCGGAATGCGGATGGGTCATCCCTCACCGGGCCGGTCCTCTACCGCGTGAGTAACGCGCGCGGTTCTACCGCGTCACTCACCGCCGGCTACGGCGGCCTGCACTACCAATTCCCCGCCACGCTTATTCGGGCTATCCGCCGAAAGCTTGCGATCGATGAGCTGAAGGCGCTGGCATCCTACCCGCCGAAGTTCCAGTTGACTGGCAGCTATGGCGAGCGCTGGGCGCGAATCGGAAACAGCGTTCCTCCGCTTTTCATGAAGGCGATTGCTCTGAACCTTCGGCGAAGTTTCCTTACTTGAATGAGCGCCCTCGCTCGAGGGCGCCGCTCGGTTGCACCTGTTAACGACCAGTCAATTGCTCCAGGTTTTCGGGGTACCGAGCTCCTTTCACCGTGATCTTTGAGGCGGCGCTTTCGATTTCACGGAGATCGTCGGACGTAAGTTCGACTGCAACTGCTTCGATGTTCTCGTCCAGGCGCTCCAGCTTCCGGGTGCCTGGGATTGGTACAATCCACGGCTTCTGGGCAAGCAGCCAGGCGAGCGCTATCTGAGCAGGTGTCGACCTCTTCCGTTCTGCGATTTTTCCAAGCAATTCAACCAGGGCCAGATTCGCCTTCCGAGCCTCCGGCGTAAAGCGAGGGACGATGTTGCGGAAATCGGAACTGTCGAACGTAGTGTTTTCGTTGATCTTTCCCGTGAGGAAACCCTTACCCAGAGGGCTGTATGGAACAAAGCCGATTCCGAGTTCCTCGAGTGTCGGCAGCACTTCCTTCTCAGGGCCTCTCGTCCACAGTGAGTATTCGCTCTGGACCGCAGTGATCGGCTGGACTGCGTGTGCGCGACGGATCGTTTGCACTCCTGCTTCAGAAAGGCCGAAGTGCTTAACCTTGCCTTCCTGAATCAGGTCCTTCACCGCTCCCGCCACGTCTTCTATCGGCACGTCCGGATCAACACGGTGCTGATAGAACAGATCGATGGCATCGACCTTGAGTCGCTTGAGCGAGCCCTCGGCGACCTGCTTGATGTGCTCTGGCCGACTATCCAGGCCCACCCAACCCGGTCCCCCCTTGGGATCAAGTTTGAACCCGAACTTGGTGGCTATTACCACTTGCTCACGGAAGGGAGAGAGACCTTCGCCCACGAGCTTTTCGTTCGTGAACGGACCGTAGACTTCGGCGGTGTCGAAGAATGTGACGCCACGTTCGACGGCCGACTGAAGCAGTGAGATCATCTCCTGCTTGTCTGCAGCCGGACCGTAGCCAAAGCTCATTCCCATGCAGCCGAGCCCGATAGCCGAGACTTCCAGATTGCTGTTTCCAAGTTTGCGCTTTTGCATCTTTCCTCCTACAACTGTTTAGGACCGAACCACTTCGTATCGAATCCAGAGCGCATCGTTCTCACGCTGCTCTACGGACTTGAGTTTGAGAGGAACGGCCGCGGTCTTAGCGGGGCTAACGCCATCAAAAACGGCCGGGATGTCGTGGCGTCCGTCGATACCGGGTACCACCAATAGGCTCACCTCATCAATAAGATCCGCCTGGAGGAACGCTCCATTGATATGGCCGCCTCCTTCGAGCAGTAACGTGCGGATTCCGAAGTATTGTCCAAGCAAATTCACTGCCTGAACCAGGTCCAAGGAGGACGCGCCGGAAACGATGTACGAAATGCCCCTTTCCCGTAGCATGGGAAGGTAATCCTCTGGTACTCGCTCACTTACGACACAGATGAGGTGATCGCCATCGAAATCACTACCCGACCACCGAAGCTTGCCAAGGGTATCAATCGAGATGGCATATGAGTCGGCCCGCCGAGCGACGTAGACGGGCTGAGGCCCTGCTGGTGTGTTCGAAGCCGAGACGAACGGCCCGTCCTCAGCGAAGTGCTGCTGCATTGTGGTGCGGCCACAGATCCAGGCATCACCCTGCAGCTTTGCCCCAGTGGCCTCGTACTCGCCCTTGCCCGTGACCGCTTGGAGAGCTGCGGAATCGATCTTCCCGTCCACGGAGGAGAGCATGTGGCAAATGACATAGGGTCTCATTTCGATTTCTTTCCGGGCGTGTGCCGCCCGGCCCTCTTGGGATAGTATTATGAATTGGCGGTTGGCGACGGTTTTCAGGCCTCCCGTCACCTGGGCAGCGACTGGCAGATCAACCGAGAAAATGAGCATACGGGACGGATCGTACTGATAGACCTCCTGTCCCAGCATTACGCTCTTCGCTCCTTGCGCGACGATGCACAAGACTGGCCGCTGCGTGGCATGCACCAATTCCGTGTTCATTCGTGAGCGACGAATGGCGTACACCCCGGGGATGCGTAGCTCAAAGCAACCGTCGTGGGGGCTGTGGGCGCGAATCAAACCGGCCAACTTGACCACGTCTGGTTCGCTTGTCCCGGCGACGGTGTCTGGTTGCGGTGGATGCGTGTCGTTTTCGATGGACTTCAATGCTAGCGTCTGCATAGTCTTGAATCTCTTTTAGCCGGGCTTTCAGCACCGGCGTCACCATTAAATATACGGTACGACGCAGAGCAATACTTGCCTAAAACTCCGAACTTTTGACACGATCCTCACGATACGCGAACTAGAAGGGAAAGGAAAGCCGACCCCGACAAGAGGTTTGCCTCTCGCTGCATACGGGAGAGGGTAGCAATGGTCATTCTCGAATCGCATTCGACTCGAATGAGCTTAATCCTGTTTTTACCGAAAATGCGGGCCAGTTGCTCGGATATTCCCTCGCAGACAGCTACCGCACCATTATGCGAGGAAGGCCGATCTCGGTGACGGTCACTTCGAAGAAGCGCCAATACGTTCCGCGACTCGGGCACATCAGGCTCAGCACAAAACCCACTGCGAGCGATTGCAGCTGTTTGGGCCTTCCCTCGAAACCGCGTTCGGGGAGGGAACGGTTACAGCGGTCCAGGTGATCGGGGAGACACACGAATCCCTTGGGATCATGTGTCTCCCCGATCGGGAGAAGGAAGTGGGGGAGGATTGCTAAACGAGGGTATCGCCGAGCAATCCGGCATCGGCGAAACTGAAGTAGTCCGATTCTCCGAAAACTACATGGTCGAGCACGCGGATTCCGAGGATCTTGGCAGCGGCCGTCAGCCGGCTGGTGCACTCCTGGTCTTCACGCGACGGCGCTGGATCTCCCGAGGGATGGTTGTGCAGGAATATGACCGCTGCCGCGCTCTCCAACAATGCCGGCTTGAGGACCTCCCTTGGATGCACAACCGAGGAGGAGAGGCTTCCGATGCTGATTGTATGGTAGCCGATCGTCCTGTTCCTGCTATCGAGCGTGATCATGAAAAAGAACTCGCGGTCGAGAGCGGCGAACTTGGCGCGGAAGCTCTCGAAAAGGTCGCGGGAGTTTTGGTACCTCGGATAGCTGGTGAAAGTGTCCTCGGCCTCCTTCACCAGCACGACCCTGTATCGGGGGAGCAAGTTCTCGAATTTCTTCATGCATGAATTCTCCGTTGCCTGTTCAGCATCTTCGGAAGCCCCTTCCGATACTCCGCTCTGTCAATTGGCGGTTTTGGACTGCTTACTTCCCATGGCAGGAACCGTGATGGGCGTGCCCGTCAAAAATCCCTTGCGCGCCTGCGAGCGGTACCACGCCGCGTGTCGTCCATCAAAGGCGGACTTCGGGAATTCCGCTTTGACGGCTGCGATCATTTGGGCGTTGGTCGCGACGCTGTTCGCGGCGATTGTCTCAATGACTACCTGCTTGATGGTGCGCTTCGGTTCGGCATCGGTTTTTTGGGTTTTCACGGCCGGGGCGGCGGCGATCGGCTTTTTGCCGTTCTTGGGCTGCTTTGTCGTTTTCTGTTCTTTCTTGCTCTTCATTTTGGTTCTATCATTCGAGCTTGGGGGCCTTGGAGCAGCCGGGGGAAGTTGACAATGCTCCAAATCGGAAGTTGAGGAGGCGCAATAGCCGGACGCCGATCCCAAAACGCGTTTATTCGGGCTATCCGCTGTGGCGAGTCCTCTCCAGACCGCGCTTGTCCTACTTTGCTTCGAAGTAGTCTTTCTCCGTGTGCCCTTCCATAACGTTGTTCTGCACCTGAATGGGACCCGCGCCGGCGGCCTTATAGATACCATACCGCTGGGTACGGTCTTTGCCCGAACGCGTTTCGGCAATTCTATTGCCGGTGATTACGATATCTCCGGCATGGGGCTCGATGTAAAACCCATATCCCTGCTGAGGCTCGCCGTTGTTCAGGATTTTGTTTTCCCGGAACGTATTGCGGTGGCCGCTGTTTTTCAAAGTTTCCTTCCGGAAATATACGCCGCAGAAAGCGTTGCCTGAGACGGTGTTGTTGCTGAACACATTGTCCGTGTCTTTGTGTCCGATCGAGATGCCGTATTTGCCGTTGTTTTCTATGATGTTGTTGAGAAACTGGCCGTGACGCACGCGCCAGCACAGGAATAGCCCCACCCGTCCGTTATCGTGAATGCGGCAATCCTTCACGGTAGGGCGATCGCTTCCGGTACCCGGATGAATCCCATAACCGGTGTGGCCGTATGATTCGCTGTTCAGTACCTGCACGTTTTCCGTGATTTGAAACGAGATGCCATCGCCGTTGTAATTCCTGGCCACGCAATTGCGGATGGTTACATCGCGGGAGATGTAGGCGTATATCGCGCCGCCACGGCATCCGTCAATGTAAACGTTCTCATCCTTGTTTCCGTCGACAATCAGGTTTTCGAAGACCACCCCTTCTGTTTCCACCGCGCACAGGATGGGAAAGGTGTTGCGCACGCGCGCGTGCTTTTCCTCAACGTTGTAATCCCTCAAGGTCATTGGGCGGATCCGAAGGAGATTGCCCTCGACGCCGATGACCGTCGTCACGCTGATATCCCACCCACTATCGAGGGAGTCGTCTATTACGCTCAATCCCATGCCGGGCTGAAACTTCCGGGGATCGGCCACCCGCAGCTGGCTTTCGCCGTAGTCCCCATCTTCGGCTAGCAGGCTCTCAATCCCCGCGCTCTTCTTCAGAATGGTCTGGCCGGGAGTTCCTCGGACGGTCACTCGAGAAGGAATAAAGAGACTGTTGTTCATCTGGTAGGTGCCGGGGCCGATTTCCAGCATGTCGCCGGGCCGCAAAAGGTCTGCGGCTTTCTGCAGCGCAGTGTTGTCACTGCCGATCACATCGGCAGTGCCGGATTGCGCGACTTTGACGGTTCTGGGATTGCCCTTTATTGCAGGGGATGCATCCTGTTCCGGGCGCTTTCCGCATGCAATTGTAAGAAACAAGAGGACTGTACAAAGGAGACACCAGATTTTGAACGGCTTTTGCATATGACCTCCACAATGAATTGCGGCTGCTAATACTCGCTGTCGAACCATCGATACAGCACTGTGCGCGCCTCCGGCAAGCGGCGACGCATGATTTCGCTCTTGCGCCGGAGAAGCTCCGGCAGGTTCTTGCTGAAGCCCCACGTCGTCTCGTGAGGCAGCAGGGTCATTCCGATATCTCCCCCTTCCTCGAGGAAACGCCGCAGCGCTTCTGTGTTCTCAATCTCGTTCTGCACTACGCCCTGGAACCGGGCCAGATCGGCCTCCACCTGTTGCTTGTAGCCGTCTTCGATCGCCTTGCGCGAGTACTTGTCGAGGATTCTCTGTCCCTCATAGAGGTTTGCGCCCGTAGCATAGATGAAACCCAGCAGCCGGATCTGCCGTTGATGGGCAGAGAGATAAGGGTAGGCGCGCGCTTCGCGCGGGTGGTTCCGGAGAAACTCCTGGAGCCTTGCGGCAGCCTGCTGGAAAGCCGTGGCTGCCCGGACCGAACGCTCATGGTTGAGCTTGTACCATCCTTCGCCGGGCAATCCTCCCTCGCCGCGGAACAGGTGAGCATGGCCGAAACGGAGGTCTCCCCCAAAGGTGTACGCCTGCCACCAGTCCCTTTCTTCGGGCAGCAGTTCTGAAGCATCCGGCACCAGGGGACGGATGAGCGTCCGGCGGGAGGCATACTCGGTACCCAGGGCGAAACCGATCTGCCGCCCGTTTGCCTCGATGGCGGCATGGATTTGCTTCCACAGTTCCACCAGGAGTCCTGCGCCTGCCTCGCCACCGAGGTCCCGGGCGGTGCGGGCCACGAGTTCGTCAGCAGACAGGTCCGGCTCCAGCAGGAAGCGCCGGAAGATTTCCTGCATGACGGATCGCTCCTTGATTGGAGGCGAAACGAGTCCCCCAAGCGTGTTGAGCGCGTCCAGGTCCAGTCCTTGCGCTCGTTTCAGCCGCTCTGCCAGATAGTAGGGAAGCGGAAACTCCGACGTCGGTGCCACGTCGAAGCCGAAGAAGTGCTGCTGATAGTAGAGAGCCCGGCGCCCGGTCTGGCGGGCCCGGGACAGCACATAGCGGTCGATCCCGAGCGGGTCATGATACGCGAGGCTCCACGAAGCCCAGCTGCCCGCCGTGAGTGCCACCTCCTTCGGCACGCTCTCAAAAAACTCCTCGATCTCTCCGCGCGAGCTGCCATGGGGCTGCGCAACGAGGGCGATCTCTCTGCCTGCGTCGCGGAATCCCTGCTGGATCGCCTGGAAGAATCGCCGCATTCGGTCGCCCATTCTGACGTTTCGGCAATGAGCAGGTCCGTTTCTGCCCGAATATAGCCCGTCCTCCCAGCAGAACCCTGCGCCGCTGTCGTGCAAGATGATGTGCATCTCCGCGAGTGCAGGCACTTCCTCCGCCAGACGCCTGGCCAAAGCCCGGTAATGATCCAGGACTTCGGCCCGATCCGTGCACAGCGAGTAGCGGCTCGCCATGCTGCGGAGTGGATGATCGACGCGTGGACCGCGCAATTCCGGATGACGTTGGAGGAATGCTTCGGGGACGAAGCGGGGCTCGTAGCCCATGAAGACGGGTTTCAACCCGAAGGATTCCACCACGCCGGCGACATGCTTGAGGTCGGCCAGGTTGCGGGCCAGATAGTCTCCGGGGAAGACTCCCTCGAAGAGAGGGGACGTGACAAACTGGTCCATCGACGGGCCCCAGTAGGTGTACCAGGGATAGGGATCGCGCGGATGCCCCTGCTGGGGAAGGTCCATCCCGACGAAACGGTTGCACTCGATCCCGGTGTAACCGAGACGGACAGCCTCGCGCACGTGTCGCTCGAGGTCGAATCCGAGGGCTCCTTTGTTCTGTCCGGTGAGGAGCGCGTTCCAGAGCAGGTAACGGTCACGAAAAGGGAAAACGACAGCCTTCTGCATCGAGGCCGGGAGCGAAGGCTTCTCGGCCAACATGTCTTCGAGCAACAGCGCGGCCTGGTAGACGCCGCGCGGGCTGGACGCGCTGATCAGAATCCGGCGCTCGTTCGGCGCGGCGCGGATCGAAAAGCGGTCGACGTCGGGCTGCGGTGCTGTGGCCAGCTCGATCCCGTTTTCGGCGTTCTGTTCCGAAAGACGCAGCGACAGGCCGTGGCGTTCGCGCAGGAAGTCTTGAAGGTCTCTGGCCGCGCGGAGCAGGGCCGGGTGTGGGGAAGGCGGGACGGAGATGAACCAGTCGCCCGTGATTTCGAGCCTCTGCTCCTGCTCTGCAGTTGTCATGCCCGCCTGAATCTGCGCGGCATGAAGACCAAGCATCGCCAGCACGATGAACCAGTACATCATATTGGATCCCCTGCGACTGAGTATGGGAATGAGCCCCTTGAATCCTGCGGCGACTCGAGCATCGTCATTCCTTCTTATCTGCTGCTGCGGCGATCGGTGGCGCCCTTGGTCGCGTGGCACTTTATGCAGTTGCCCTTCATCTCGAACGACTTGCCATCGGCATGGTGGCAAGTGCTACATCCAGCGCTGGACTTGACTGGGACCTTTGCCGATTGCGGCCAGAGTTTGTCGTGGCATCTTGTGCAGTCGTCCTTTTCTCGCTTCAAGTGGGCTGCGTGATTGAAGGTCACGTTCCCGGCCTTCGACGGGAACACAAGCCTGCGGGGCGGCTTCTTGTCCTGGGCCGCCACAATGGCCCCGCTGGCGAGCGAGATCGTGATGATAAATCCGATCACAAAGCGCATATAAACAGTCTCCCAAAATCCACATTGGTGCTATGCATTTGACTCCAGCAAGGACCGCCTGAACGGCCTGGTCTGAGCCAGACGAGCCTTTGCGAGTCTTCGCGCCTTTGCGGTGGGGATAAAAAGCCACCGCAATAGCGCAAAGACGCCAAGAATCACCAAGGATTCCTGTCAGCCCATGGCTGAGCTCGTAAAATCGGCAGTTACTGGAGTCATGTGCATACCCCCATATCAGCATTTCCGACTACCGGATCAGAGCTATCGTACACAAGATCGCATTTCCTTGGAAGGTTCCATCCCACTTCTCCCATCCAGCCCGCTCCCCCACGTGTCCAGCTTCAGGCCGGCCAGTCCGATTACCATCGGCTGGAACCGGTGCAGGCACGACGCCTCCTAGCGCGCCTCGGCGGGCGGGCATCTGCTTCGTTGCCGCTCCTCGACGATGCACACTGACATCGCCTGCGTCGCGGCGCCTCGCATCTGCCCGCCCGGCGCTCGCGCCAAAGTGCAAACGTTATTCATTGACAGGCCATTAAGTGGCATCTGCGGCCGGGATTTTTGAGGGCAGGATTGGTTCCTTCCGGAGCTTGTT
>Ga0315277_10008033_pt1 | contig 13614 bp, 11 predicted proteins | sample YL17G05_15_MG_FD_203695 | JGI IMG/M metagenome (GOLD analysis project Ga0315277, IMG submission 203695) | Sediment microbial communities from Yellowstone Lake, YNP, Wyoming, USA - YL17G05_15 | ecosystem: Environmental > Aquatic > Freshwater > Lake > Sediment | place: USA: Wyoming | collected...
ACGGAGTGCTGGTACCGCTTTCGATCGTTTTTAAAAAAGGCCTGAAATGGGATGGCAGCCATCCCTGCCTGATTTCCGGATACGGCAGTTACGGCATTGCAGACAAGGTGTATTTCAACGCCACTCGCCTGGCCTGGCTCGAACGGGGCGGCGTAATTGCCGAGGCCCACGTGAGGGGTGGTGGCGATTACGGCAAGGAATGGCACTTGGCCGGCCAGAAACTCAACAAGCCCAACACGTGGAAGGATTTCATCGCCTGCGCCGAATACCTCATCGAAAAAGGGTACACGTCCAAGGAGCGGATCGCCGGCCAGGGCGGAAGCGCCGGCGGGATCCTGATCGGTCGGGCCATCACCGAACGGCCGGATCTGTTCGCCGCGGCAATTATTCACGTCGGCTGTCTGGATGCGGTGCGTGCAGAGACCACCACCAACGGTGTGCCGAATATCCCGGAGTTCGGAACGGTAAAGGAAAAAGACGGTTTCAAGGGGCTTCTGGAAATGAGCGCCTACCACCACGTGCAGGACGGGGTGAAGTACCCGGCCGTCCTGCTCACGCACGGCATCAATGACCCCCGAGTGGATCCATGGAATTCCGCCAAAATGACGGCGCGCCTGCAGGCTGGCTCGGCCAGCGGCAAGCCTATCCTCTTCCGCGTGGATTACGATGCCGGCCACGGCATCGGCTCCACCCGCGACCAGCGTCTCCAGCAAACCGCCGACGAGTGGGCATTTCTTCTGTGGCAGTTCGGCGTGCCGGAGTATCAGATTATTAACCGGAGCGCTTTATGAGTTGACTCCAGAAGACTGTTTCACGTCTATTTTCCAAGGGAAGGGGCGATTGGGAATGTGCTCCGAGTAATAAATATGGCATCCGCTTCGGCAGACGGCTTTTTGTCATGCAATGCGTTTTTGGATGCGAAAATCGCCCGGGATCAACAGTCGCTGATGATCAGAACCTCTTGGTGTACACATGGCAATAGGGAGTCTTTCCTGTTTTCTCATAATACAGCTGGTGGGACGTTTCGGCTTTCCAGAATTTTCCCGCGGGAACCAGTTGGGTTGCCACCTTGTAGTGTTTTTCCGTCAGAATCCGGATTAATTTTTCTGCGGTCCTTTTTTGCGCATCGTCGCGGTAGAATATGGCCGAACGGTACTGATCGCCGATGTCCGGCCCCTGCCGGTTGATCTGGGTGAAATCGTGGATCTCGAAAAAGAGTTTTGCCAGTTCCTCGAACGTTGTTCGTACGGGGTCGTAGGCCACTTCCACTGCCTCGGCATGGCCCGTGGCGTGCGAGGAGACCTCTCTATATGTCGGATGGTCCTTTTTGCCCCCGATGTACCCCACGCTGGTTGCGACGACACCCTTGGCTTTTGAGAAATAATACTCGACACCCCAGAAACACCCGCCCGCAAAGATGGCTGTATCGGTTTTGGCCTTTTCCCGGGCGGGCATGAAATTCATCGAAATCGAATTCACGCAATGACGGGTGTTCTTGGGCGTGAACCCCTCGCCGAGGAACACATGCCCCAGGTGGGCACCGCATTTTGCGCAGACAATCTCGGTCCGAAGGCCGTCCCGATCGGGAATTCGTTTGACGGCCCCGGGGATTTCATCGTCAAAACTCGGCCACCCGCATTCCGAAGCGAATTTATCCGAAGACCTGTACAGGGGTGCATTGCATCTTTTGCACACGTAAGAACCCTTTTCATGGTGATTGACGTACTTGCCAGTAAATGGCATTTCTGTACCTTTGTAAAGTATAACACGTTCTTCTTCGGTCGTCAGTTTATTGAATTTCATGTCTTTGATGTCCTGTCCTTTGGTCGCCAAGTTAAATCCAAGCGTGAAAAAGAAGAAAAAAACGTAACCCATTATTTTCATGGAACTTGCCTCGTGTTTTGACTTCCTTAATGGTAAACCATCCGTTGGCGGTCACCTCCATACGGATAATGCTTGCATTACCCATAACGCGGGCGGCTGTCAAAAGGTTTCATTCGGCGGACAGTCGATAAAACGGCCGAACGGAAAAAGCAAATTATCTTGGAATGATATTTGCAAATAATAAAAAAGGACTAACATTTTTATATTGAGTATGGAATTTAAAAAATGTATATTGATATTGGTTTCATTTTGAAATACTGCAGGCCCAAAAGCCGGCGTAAAGGAGTCCAGGAATGGGTTCCGTGAGGTTGCATGGCTTTTTAAAATACTTTCTCGGCTTGATCATTTATCTGATAGCGGCCGGGACGTTTTCCGTTTTTGCCCAGGAAATCAGGGTGATCCGTACTGAAGGTCCCGTCGCAGTAATCAACGCGGGTTCCAATATCGGATTTCGGGAAGGAGGGCAGGTTCGGGTTGTGCGCATGAAAAACGGCATGTGGAAGGAAATCAGCCGGGCAACCATTACCAAAGTGACACCCGATATGGCCCGAATCGAGGTGGTCGAGGGGGCACCCATGGTCACTTTTAAGCCCGGCGATATTGTCGTGAAAATAAGCTTGAATTCAAACTCCAAAATCAATATTCAGGCCGCCTCGGACAATTCCTACCAAACCGACAGCAGCAACCCGAGCGCGGAATTCCAGAGACCCAGGGGCGCGTACGTCGGTCCGACCGTCGATATGCTTCTGCCGCAGGGCGACATGAAGGAATGCTTTGACAACAGGGTCGGGTACGGCGCCATGGTGGGATTCCGGTTTCAAAGCAGTTTTGATGTTTCGATCCGTTTCATGTTTGCCGCACGGAGCAACGAATGGAGTTTTTGGAACCTCCAGCTCCTCGGAAGGGTATACGATGCCAGCAACTTGTTTGCCGATTTCGGCTACGGCATCTGTTACCCGAGCATCGCCGATCGATTTTTGGCATCGTTCGGAAACATCCAGACCGTTCGGATGGGTTTCGTGTTGGGTGCGGGTTATCCTTTTCCGGTATCGAGCAACAAACAATTTGAAGTCGGTGTTCTCTACCACTATTACCCCAATTTCGGGAAAAACGCAGGCCAGTTTTTTTCAATCCACGGCCGGCTGATCATTAAATCGTCTGTACAATAGCATCGGGCTTTACGGAGCGTACCATGGCGGGATCGGTTCAACGGATTTTCTCCTTGCTGCATATGGCGCGCGAAATCCTGGCAGGAGTTCTTTTCGATCACATTTTCCTCGTCAACCTCTTCCCGGGCTTGTTCCGGATCGCGTCGCCCCAGGCCAAAACGGGTGATTGCAGCCAATACAAATCGTCACGAAGGCCTCATCAAAGGAACCTTTACGCAACCGGTGGCAGAACGGGGAATCGGTCTTTTCCCGAGAACGCGGAATCGCCCAGATGCAATGCATGCTGTTCAAAATCCATCCCTTGACTCCCCAGCTCCGCCTGGTCCGTCACGCGGTGGAAATCATCCGGGGCGGCGGAGTGATCGTTTATCCCACGGATACCAGTTATGCGCTTGGCTGCCACCTGGGGGACAAGGGTGCGCTCGAGCGGATCTGCGAGATTCGCGATCTGGATGAAAAACATAATTTCACCCTGATCTGCCGCGACCTTTCCGAAATATCGGCTTACGCCAGTTTCGATACGCCCGTTTACCGAATGCTCAAAGCCCACGCGCCCGGGCCGTACACGTTCATTCTGCGCGCCACCCGGGAGGTCCCGAGACGGCTCATGCATCCGAAGCGGAAAACCATCGGTCTCCGCATTCCGGACCATCGGGTTTCGCAGGCGCTACTTTCGGAGCTGAATGAACCCATGCTGACCACGACGCTGATCCTTCCCGGAGAAGACCTACCCATGGGGGATCCTTCGGAGATCGCCAAACGGCTGGGAAGACAGGTTGACCTGGTGATCGACGGGGGGTATTGCGGTTTGGATGTGACGACGATGGTGGATTTTTGCGAGACAACACCGAAAGTTCTGCGGATCGGCAAGGGAGATCCTCAACCGTTTTCATCCGTTGCCTAGAAAAGGGGCGAGGCTATTCCGTTTTTCCGTTCTGATGTTCCCACATTTTGGCATACAAGACGAACAGATAGAGCGACGAGAGCAGGGAAACGAGGAGTCCGATTTTCCCGTCCTGGTATCCCTTTTTCACGACGAACATGCGATGGAAGCGGGAAAAGGGATGCAGAATCCAATCGTGCCAGCGGATCGGCTTGTCGGATAGACGCTGCAATTTGTCTTCGACTTCAAGCGATGTGTACCGGTTCATCTTTAAAATGTAATCCTGAATGCTGTCGTAGGAATGGTGTAGAAGCATTCCATTCAGCTCTGAGACGCCACCCTCCACACGGATCCCCTCGTGAATCCGTACGTCGGGAAAATCGGCGAAACGGCGATTGAAGCAACGCAATACCCAATCGGGATGCCAGCCGCAATGCAAAACCGGTTTTCCCGTGAAATGGTTGAGGCGGTTGATGCGGTAACCGCTGCACGATTCCTTTCCGAGCCGCTTCCGGATGTCGTTTTTCAGGGCTTCCGTGACGGTTTCATCCGCATCCAGAAAAAGCACCCAGTCGTTCGATGCCCTTTCAAGGGCGAACCGTCTCTGCGACACGTAACCCTGCCAATCGCGGTGAAAGATCACAGCTCCCAGGCGGCGGGCAGCTTCGACCGTGCCGTCGGTGCTTCCGGCATCGACGACAACCATTTCATCTGCCCATGAAACGCTTTTCAGGCACGTTTCAATGTGGCGGATTTCGTTCAAGGTAATGACGAGTGCGGAAATCTTCTCTGCGTTCATGACCGATTCCGCCACCCTGCCGACCGTGGGGAGGACAAGAAGATGAACCGCCGCGGCTTGAAACCGTATTCACTTTTGAACATTTATTCCAACTCCGTTCCCGCCAGCCATGACATGATTCTTTTCATGTAACACCCATATTCATGAATTTCTTTCGATGGAACGGGTTTAAAAGAAGAGATGAAATGCAGGATCAAACGATGTCAGAAAGGAAAATACTCCGTGCGCTGCCTCGGCAGGATGCGGCGTATGTCTCTTGCGGAATTGGATGCAACGGATTGGTCTGCGCCGGGGAATCCGTCATTTTATCAACAAAGCCCGAACGCGACGGTAGACGTCCGACACGCGGATGTTTTCCGTTTTGTTCTCGCTTCCCCTGACGGCCGTTATTTGTCCGCCGATCGGCTTCCAGTGCTTCGGATCGGTGGGGCCGAAGAGCGCCACGAGGGATGTACCCACTGCGGCACAAAGATGCATGATGCCCGTGTCGTTGCACACGGCAGCGTCGCAAAGGGAAAAATAGACTGCCAGCTTTCGAAGGGACGACGGCGGGATCCGGACCGGTTCGAAGGAAACATGCCGCATGAACCTCTCCGCGAGATCGGCTTCACGGGGTCCCCAGAAGAGCAGAACGTTGGCGCCCAACCTCTCGTGGATGCGGTTTGCCAATTCCGCAAATTTTTCAACCGGCCATCGGTTGGGCGGTTTGTTCGCGCCGACGTGAAGACCGACGACGGTTTTCCCGGGTTTGGGGAGGCGCGCTTTCAGTTCGCTGCCGAGCGTTTCTTTTTCGGACGGTGTGACCGTCACGTGCTCACGCAAGTCCTCCGCTTTGGCACCGATATATTCCGCAATGTCCATGTTGTGTTCGGTTTGATGCCGGTCCGTTCCCCCGTCCGGTGCGACCAGGTTGTACAAAAAGTTGCGGGTGCATCCCGGGAAAACGAGGCGCCCGGAGCCCAGAACGATCCTCGCTCCCGACAGCACGGCCAGGGTGTCGCTCGTCAGGGAATGGCTTTCGGCGCTCAGCACCACGGCCAGGTCCCAATGCCGAATCAATGAACCGCAGAACTCCGCCATGCGGTCGAGCGTCCATTGGACGGTTTTCGGGTAAAAAACCAGGATTTGATCGATGGCCGGGTGGTTTTTGACCGCGTCGGCGAAGTATTCCTTGACCAGGATTCCGATGCGGGCGCGCGGAAACCGGTTTCGGAGGGCGTCGAAGGCCGGCGTGGACAGGAGGAAATCGCCGAGCTGGTCGTGGGGTCGGACAATGAGAATGCGCTTCGGATCCAACCGGTCCAGGACGGAAGGCGGATAGATTTTCCGCGCGAACACCTTTTCGGTCAGGTTGATGAGCCGGAGCTTGATCCAGCGGTCGATTTTGTTTTTCAGTGGCAGGGAAGGGTCCATGCCGTCTCGTTTCAACGTTCCGTGATGGTCCATTCCTTTTCCGGTTTTCGATTTATTGCTCAGCATGGAAGTAAGATAATGGCTTCATGCCCAAAATGCAAATGAGAAATGCGTTTGTAAAAGGTTCCTGCGGTGCGTATATTTATTCCGTGAGCGAAATCCCTAAAAGGATGTGGGCGGATGTGGCCCTTCTCTGTCCGCCCTGGCGGGTTCTGACTTATGGCATTCCCGAGGTGTTTGCCGGAGAACTCAAACCCGGCCACCGGGTTCTGATTCCCCTGGGCAAACGCAAAGTCACGGGAATGGTCGTCTCTTTGGTTTCACGCAGTCCGGTTGAAGATACCAAGGCGATTGAAGACATCCTGGATCCGTACCCCCTCCTGACTCCCGAACTGCTCTCATTGACCCAGTGGGTGGCGGATTATTATCTGTCTGCGTGGGGTGAGGCGGTACGGGCAGCACTGCCCCCCGGGCTGGTTCAAGGCTCCAAACCATTCGTTCGGCTGCTTCAAAATGTTCCCCATGAAAAGGTTCCATTGTCCGGTCCGGAGAACGAACTTTTTCAATGCATTCTGGAGGGGAAGAACCGATCGGTCCGAATGCTGAAAAAGAAATGGGGGAAAGAAGGAATTCATTACATGCTGGGCCGCCTGGAAAACAAGGGACTGATCCAGGTTGAACAAGAGCTCGGGTCGGCCGGCGTTTCCATCCAGACTGAAAAATGGATATCGCTGAAAAAATCCCTGCAGGAAGTCGAGATCGAAGCCTTGCGGAAGAAAGCGCCCCGTCAAGCACAGGTCCTGGATGCGCTCCAGCGCCTGGGCGGGGAGGCCAGCCGGACGGATCTCGACACGGATCCTGCCGTTCTCCGTCGGCTTGAGAAAACCGGCTGGATCGAATTGTGGGAGGAGGAGGTTTTCCGCGACGGACATCGTGAAATCGAAACGGAACCGTTCGTGCCCCATGCGCTGACGCATTCGCAGCAACGGGTATTGGACGATGTTGCAAACCAGATGCATTCGGATGCATTCGGGGTCCTGCTGATTCACGGCGTCACGGCCAGCGGAAAGACCAGGCTTTACATCGAAGCCGTGCGGTCGGTTCTGGCGCGTGGCAAGACGGCATTGGTGTTGATCCCCGAAATTTCCCTCACGCCCCAGGCCGTGGCCAGGTATCGCGGCGCTTTCGGTAATGACGTGGCCGTCCTTCACAGCGGAATGTCCTCGGGCGAGCGTTACGATTCCTGGAGGGCAATCCGCGAAAGTCGGTCGAAAATCGCCATCGGGCCGCGTTCTGCGGTGTTTGCACCGCTCTCGAACCTGGGATTGATCGTGGTGGACGAGGAACACGAGGGTTCCTACAAACAGAACGATCCGGCACCGCGTTACCACGCGCGGGACACGGCCGTCGTCCGGGGTCGCCTGAACCGCTGTGCCGTCCTGCTCGGTTCCGCCACGCCAAGCATGGAATCGTATTCCAACGCCCTTTCCGGCAAGTACCGTCTGTGCCGCCTTCCCGATCGTGTGGACGATGTGCCCATGCCGGTCGTGGTTCTGGCGGATCCCCGGGAAACCCGGCGGGAGCATCCGGTTCTGACGCCGCTTCTCAAACAAAAAATCCGGGAACGGCTCGACAAAAACGAGCAGGTCATCCTGCTGCTGAACCGGCGCGGGTACGCCAATTTTCTCCAATGCGGATCCTGCGGCGCCATTGAGCCCTGTCCGCATTGCGCCATCAGTCTGACATTCCACCGGGAGATGCGGGTTCTCAACTGCCATTATTGCGGATACTCCAGACCGGTTCCGGATGTATGCCCGAAATGCGGCGACAGCCGCCTCAGGTACCGTGGCATGGGGACCGAACGCATCGAGGAAGAAATCCATGCTTCCTTTCCCGGGGCGCGGTTGCTCCGGATGGATATGGACACGACCCGGCGCAAAGGTGCGCATGCAAAAATCGTCTCGGATTTCGGAAAGCGAAAATGCGACATCCTTCTCGGAACACAAATGGTGGCCAAAGGCCACGATTTTCCAGGAGTCACCCTGGTCGGAATCGTCTCGGCGGATACCGGGCTCTATTTCCCCGATTTCCGTTCGGGTGAACGGACGTTCCAGCTGCTCACCCAGGCAGCGGGCAGGGCCGGACGGAAAACGATTGTCGGTGAAGTAGTCATTCAGACGGCCACTCCGGATCACCCGGTGATTCAATTCGCCCGGATGCACGATTACGAAGCGTTTTACCGGCGGGAAATCGAACAGCGCACAGAACTGAATTATCCGCCTGCAGGCAGGCTGATCCTGGTCGGATTTCGCTGCCCGGACCAGAAGAAAGCCTCAGAGGCCGCATGTTTTTTTTATGAATTGACGGGTGGTGAAAAACCGTTCGAGCGTCTCGGTCCGGTTCCTGCTCCCCTTTCGCGGATCCAGGGACAATTCCGCTACCAGATCATCTACAGGGAAAGCAAGACTCTGGATCCGTCCGGGAAATCGCTGCGGGAGGAACTCCGCAACGCCCTTCATCACTATTACGAAACGGCGCGATTCCGGAATGTCCGCGTTCACGTGGATGTGGATCCCATGGATGTGTTGTAAGCCTGCAAGGAGGATCCTCTTCGGGCAAAAGGGCTTGGGTCATTGACCGAGGAAAATACATGGTACGGATTGTTTGGTTGTTTTCATATTGTAATCAAAAGAAAATGAATTAAAAAAGGTTTAATGCAATTGACGATCGTGGTTTGGTATTTCATTGATCGAAACAGCGGATGATCTTGTTTCTAAATTATTATAAATAATTTGATTATGATTTTATCAAAGGGCAAACCGAATAACGGGAAGATAACCAAGTAGTATTTCCAATTCATCTCAGTAAAGTGTAAGTGCATGTTTTTATCGTTGTTGGCGCATTTTTTGCAATAGAAAATTGGACATTTGTCACCTGAGTGTCGAACCGTCGGAAACATGCTTTCAGGTGATGCGGAGACCTTAGGGGAAAATTCACAGAATTTTGCTGCGAAACCTGTCGATCCTTCTCGTCGAAGCCTCGGAGTTCGATCCGAGGTGTTCCATTCCCCGCCGGCGTCAAAAGTCCATTGCATCACCCAGGTGTTCCATGAAAAGAGATCGGTTCCGCTCTTGTCGCGGGGCAAAGGCATCGTGAAAATCGGCATCTATTCGGACGTGCATTCAAACCTCGAGGCGCTGGAGACGGTTCTGGAGGCGCTGGACCGGGAGCGTGTGGACCGCACGTTGTGCCTGGGCGATCTGGTCGGTTACGGACCGAATCCGAATGAATGCGTGACCAGGGTCATGCAGAGCGCGGACGATATTCTCGCTGGAAACCACGACCATGCCGCACTCGGCTTGTTGTCCCTGAGGGATTTCAACAATTCTGCTGCCGAGGCTATGGAATGGACCTGGGATGTGCTGACGCCCGTATCGGCAGAATTTCTGGGCAGGCTTCCGTTGACAGTCCATTTGGGGAAAACGATGGCGGTCCATGCCACACCGGATGCACCCGAAGAATGGAATTACATCCAGAAGGAAGCAGACATCGTGCGGAACATGGAAATCCTGGAAACGCATGTTTGTTTCATCGGCCATTCGCACATCCCGGTGGTGTTTGTTCGGAATGAAAAAGGCGAAATCCTGATTCAGGATGCATCGGAAATTCGCATTCGGGAAGGCAGCAGCTATTTGATCAATGTCGGCAGTGTGGGACAACCGCGGGACGGCGATCCGCGGGCAGCATACGGTATTTTCGACACCGAAGAACGCTGTTTCCGGTTGAAGCGATTGAATTATCCGGTGGACCGTGTTCAGAAAAAAATGGTTGCAGAGGGTCTGCCAAAAATGCTTATTGAAAGGCTGGGTTTCGGCCAGTAAAAACAAGGAATGGGTGTTGAATGAATGATTTGAACGAACACAAGGTCTCGACGGGTACCCTGCTTTCCAAGGAACAATTCGACCGTATTTTTGCCTGCCTGTCGGACCTGGCGGTCAAGCTTCGCGTTTCGGCCGTTTTTTTAACCGACGGCACCGGAAATGTCGTGGCTCAACGGAGTTCTGCACGGTTTGTCGGAGATGCCACCGTACTTTCCACGCTCGCCGCGGGCAGCTTTGCTGCAACGAATGAAATCGCCCGGATGCTCGGCGAAACCGAACCCTTCCGAATGGTGCTGCACGAAGGGAAAAACCATAACGTGTTCGTGTGCACGGTGTGTCTGGATTATTTTCTCGTGGTGGTCTTCGACTCCGGTACCGCCCTGGGCATGATCCGCCTGTTTACCAAACGGACGGTGGAACAGATGCAACCCGTATTGATGCAACAAGCATCGGAACCGTTCAACCTGGGTCAGGTGTTCGGAGGCGATTTCGAATCGCGTCTGGGACAGGAGCTGGATCGTTCGTTTAAAGATTGCCTATAGTTCGTGCCATCGAAAGGATTGAGCCATGTTTATCCACTGGGCGCTGCGTGAAATACATCTAAAAATCGTGTACTACGGTCCCGCACTGAGCGGCAAAACGGAAAATTTAAAATACATCTACTCCCACATCGATCCGTCCTTGAAAGGCGATCTGGTCACGCTGAAGACGCGCGAAGACCGCACGATCTTTTTCGATTTTCTTCAACTGGAAGTCGGCAACATCGACAACAAGAAACCCAAATTCAACCTCTACACCGTTCCCGGCCAGGTGGTGTACAGCGCCACGCGCAGGGTGGTGTTGAACGGTGTGGACGGCCTGGTTTTCGTCGCGGATTCGAAACGGGAGATGATGGATTCCAACCTCGAAACGCTTCTCGATCTGGAAAAACACCTGATTGCCGATGGCAAGACGCTCGAGGATTTTCCGTGGGTTTTCCAGTACAACAAGCGGGACATGGATGGGGCGGAACCCGTCGAAGAGATGGAAAAGAAACTCAACTTTTTCAACGTCCCTTCGTTCGAGGCCTCCGCGATCGACGGAAGGGGAGTGTTCGGTACCCTCAAAGGCGTGATAAAACTCGTGGTCTCCAACGTGCAATCCCAGCTGGAAGGCACCCGGAGAATGAGAGCATGAACTCCAGCCGGCCGGAAGGTGTTTCGGAAAAAGATTTGTCCCTGCAAGGCCAAATCGAATCGGTCATGAAAAGGTTCGAAGCGGAGGGAAGATGGGAATGCATCTTCCTTTTTTCCCCCGAAGGACTTCCAATGGCCACGAGCGGAACGTCCGACTTGTATCGAGAGGAAAACCTTCTGGAATTCGCCTTTTCCTTGATTTCCACCATGAAAATGCTCGGCGGCAAACCTCCGGTCAAGGATGTCTGGATCCGCGTCCAAGATCGGAAATCCCTCGTTTTCCGATATTTTGATGCCTGGGGTGAACCGTTGATTCTGGCCGCCGTGGTTTCGGGGAGGAAAGGATACCGCCATGCCCTGAACAAACTGGTCAAGCAGATCCAAAACGCAAGCGAATAAATAGTCCTTGTTTTTTTCAAATCCTTTTTTAGATTAAAATAATACCACAGATTCAAAATTCCATGCAGGATCCGCAGAAGAAAAAAATCATTTTTTCCTGGTGCATGTACGACTGGGCCAATTCGGCCTTTGCCACCACGATCATGGCAGCGGTGCTGCCGATTTTTTTTCGGCGTGTCGCGGCTTTCACGCTCCCGCCCGGAGAAAGCCAGCTGGCCACCTCTATCTGGGGGTACACGGCATCGGTGTCCATGCTGGTGGTGGCTCTGCTGTCCCTGATTCTCGGTCCGGTAGCGGATTACAGCTCGACCAAGAAACGCTTTCTCGCCCTTTTTGCGGGGGTCGGTGCCCTGTGCACGTCGTTCCTGGCTTTGACGGGAAAAGGCGACTGGTTATGGGTGGCCGTCCTGTTCATTCTCGGGGAGATCGGCTTCGGCGGAAGCGAGGTGTTCTACGATTCCTTCCTGCCGCACCTCGGCAAACCGGGGGAACTCGACCGGATATCCGTTCGAGCGTATGCGTACGGATATCTGGGGGGTGGCATCCTGCTTGCCATCAACATCGCCATGATTTATTTCATTCCGGGAACGGTCCTGGAGGTGGGGGGAAAACCGGTTCCGGTTCTGGCGATGCAGCTCTCGTTCCTGAGTGTCGGACTTTGGTGGGTGATTTTCTCCATCCCTATTTTAAGGAACGTGCCCGAACCCATCCAGGAAGGGGACAGGCTGAGCGGCATCCATCCGTTTGCCATTGCCAGGGAAAGGCTGACCTCCACGTTCTACCACATCCGGCAGTACAAACAGCTTTTTCTTTTCATTGTTGCATTCTGGTTTTACAACGACGGCATCGGCACCATCATTAAAATGGCGACCGCCTACGGCGATGAAATCGGCATTGGCATGTTCGACCTGATCGGTGCCCTCCTCCTAATCCAGGCGGTGGGCATTCCGTTTTCACTGTTGTTCGGAAAGCTCGCGGGGAAAATCGGTGCCAAGCGGTCCATTCTGATCGGACTGGGCGTTTATGTTCTGATATCCATCGGCGGCTATTTCATGACGAAAGCCGTCCATTTCTGGATACTGGCTTTCGTGGACGGACTGGTGATGGGTGGAACCCAGGGCTTGAGCCGGTCGCTTTACGCGTCGCTGGTGCCCAAGGATAAATCCGCGGAATTTTTCAGTTTTTACAACATCAGCGGCAAGTTTGCCGGCATCGCCGGGCCGGCCGTGTTCGCCCTGGTCGGCCAACTGACCGGCACCAGCCGCCTGGGGATCCTCTCGCTGGTCTTCTTTTTTGTGGTGGGGGGCGGATTGTTGATGATGGTGAAGGAGAAGGAGAAAGAAATAGATAAAGAAGGGTAGATTCCTTCGAATCCAGCACTGCAAAGTAAACTGTTTCAACATTTACCCCTTTTTCTTATTGCTGGCTGTTTTTACTTATACCTCGACTTTGGCAAATTTTCCGTTCAGCCTGATCATGCTACGCACGACAATGGTCTGTCGAATGCCGAACGGAGCAATTCACGCTTCGACAGGCTCAGCGTGAACGGTTTTCCAAACCGTTTTATATAAATATGCCAAAGTCGAGGTATACTAAAAAGACAATATTATCAGGCGGTTTATTAAGGGTTTTTCTCAAACCACTTGAGCACCCTCAATGCCCTCAGTGTGTTCCACCGGCTGGGTTTTCCAGGCGGTTCCATCTCGAAAAAGGTTTTCCCCGGGTGATGGTTCTGGAGGGGCCAGGTGCCGTCCCTGGATTGCCTTTTTCGGATGAGATCGATTGCCTCCGCGTCCCTTGGATCGGGTCTAGCGCCGCATGCGCGAAAATAATCCAGTCCGCGCAGGATGTCGTAATGCCATCTCGGAGGAAAGGACAGCCGGGTCATTTTTACATCCACCACGTCACCGGTCCGGTGCGACCGGAAGTGGCGATGCACACGGAGAAACTCTCTCGCATGCGCCTGACTTTCCGAAACGCGACGCTCGAGGGCCGTTTTCCATTCTTCGTA
>Ga0315277_10008034_pt1 | contig 13613 bp, 9 predicted proteins | sample YL17G05_15_MG_FD_203695 | JGI IMG/M metagenome (GOLD analysis project Ga0315277, IMG submission 203695) | Sediment microbial communities from Yellowstone Lake, YNP, Wyoming, USA - YL17G05_15 | ecosystem: Environmental > Aquatic > Freshwater > Lake > Sediment | place: USA: Wyoming | collected...
CACTCAGAATTTCTGTGTTTGTACTTAGTTCCAAGCTGTCTGCTATACCTTCGCACTTCGCAATCTGGGCTTCTGCCTTGATCTGATATCCTATTCCCACGAGATCTGTCTCGCGTTGTCGTATTTCCTCAAGGAGACCTGCTTTGTCTTCTCCATTACTGAGCATAGTTTGCATAGTCTGAAGGTCATCCAAGCATCGCCCCAGTTTTTCTTGCAGACGGAAGAGTGTGGCAGTGTTTAACGAATCACTCATCTCGAGCCTCCAATAATAGGTGTCGTTTGGCTATTGTTTGTTGGTCGAGTACCCAATGGTGTAGGGTATACGATACCCTCTGGCATGACCAGAAACGGATGATCCCATCTGTGGATGGCCTCTTACTCGTCACAGAGCAGGCGGGTTATCTGGTTATCCCTGCAAGTGCTTTCTGCCGATTGTGTGTCCACCAATCTGTTCCCAGTATTTCATGCCCGATCGCTTCGTAAAACCGCGTGACCCGCTCGGCTAGTGAACCGGTGACTTGCTTTTCCAGAGTTCTTCTCCATGCAATTCTACACTCGCATTGCATTCCAACGAGAGTTTGTATGGTCGAGAAGTTCTGTGTATTGTGGTAGTCGTCCAGCAATTTCACTACTGTAGATTTACAGGTAGCGCAGGTGAGTGGTGAGGAAAGGCAATCTGTTCCCTCAACAGGATTGTCCCCTTCGGCCGACTCGTAATAGGAAGGCTTATACCACGAGATGATGACCTTGGGTGTCAATTCTGGACCGAGGCGTGCGAGTACTTCGACAAGTGACCATAGTGAGGGTGGCGAGTATATATTCCGCTCCCATAACCAGTGTAGCAATGTCCATGGCTTGACATGTGCTGGGAGCACTATGCACCTGTCGGCACCCTGAGATAGAGCCCATTTGACCGAATAGACCGTGTCCTCGATGGCCTCTCGAGGTGTAAGAAAGGCGCTACCTAGAAGGATATTTGCCAAGCTCATGGCGCCATGTTTACGAATCGTCCCAATAGCCGTTGTGAATTTGCTCAGATTCAACGGTTTGTTTATACAATATTTCAGGATCCAAGGATCTGCGGATTCCAGGCCTATCTCAACACATGCCGTCTTGTGTCCAACTAGAGATACATACTGTGCAATCGCATCGTCTCTGATAGTCTCAGCTCGTGTTTCACATAGGACTGTCGAGCACTTGACATCATGGATCATCCGAAAGATTTGTTCGCGTGCTGCCGGAGGCACTTCCCAGTCATCGAACATACTACCTGATGGCGAAATGAGAAGCATCAAACGCTCATTATCAGGTAACAACTGTAACCCTCCACGAACATAAGTTACGATGTCTTCAGTCGGCACAGGTGTACTAGTGCCATAGTTGCACATCGTGCAATTGCCACGTACGGCATATTTACAACCTCTGGTTCTGAACCACATGACTACAAAAGGAGCATCCTTGACCAGCTCTGTCCGTGTTAGTACATTTATGCTGGGCGGGATTAGGGGTCGGCAACTTCGCAGCTTTGCACATACACGGTTGAGGAATGGATTCTCGTTCACGGTGTTACCTCAGTTCTTCTATCCAAATTCACCACATCCATTCAATGGGGCGACTGTAATCTGCTCAAGTCTGGCTGAAATTACATGTATCTCCAAAGAATTCTGTTCAATTTCCATAGGAAGGCAGATTATCTCCCGATTGAAGCGCCGCTGGTGTTGCGACCACTCTCTCGTTGATACATGTACTTGTGCTCCAGAAGTCGTGAAAGTCCATCTTGCAAGATGTCCGGTAGCGTACTGAAAGTAATCCTAAACCAAGGTCCTAGCTTGGGATTAGTTTGCCAAACTTCTTGTGTAAGGCCAAATACAGGTCCGGGCACGATTTCTACCCCTCGCCGCACGAACAACTGAGTTACAAAGTCACGCTGATCCACTTGTTTAAGTCCCCTGAGCTTCACAAAAAGGTTGAACCCCCCTTGTACCTCCGATATTTCCTCAATCTCGTCTTTCAACATTGACGTGACGAGTGCAGAGTTGCTCTGAAACAGGCACAGGCAATGCTCCAGCCAGTTGTGGCATCGTTCGCATTCATCCAGAAGATAGCCTGTGTCTCTAAATGGAGCGAAGAAGTCATGAACGTTACCCTCCAGCAATGGCAGCAACTTGGCGATTTCACTCTCTACTTCTACACCACTTGGCCCCAAGAATCGGTGTATGACTTCCGCTACCGCAGAGGTTGTATCCTCAGAGTCTCGCGCGTGATACAATACCTCTCCAAGGCTTCTCAGCAACATCTCCTTAAAGATCATGCCGGCAAATACTACGGGAGGATTACATACGAGTTCGCGGTTATAATGCGCCATTTGTCTTACCATTTCTTCTTCCGCAATCAACCAGCCGATACGAAATCCGGGCATACTTCGATCTTTTGACGGTCCAGCAACAATAATCACCCTGTGTAGAGCATCCATCTCGGAAGCGAGGGCCAGAATATTGGGAGCCTTATGGCCTGGAAACACAAGTGTGGTGGCAGTCTCATCCCAGAGAAGATAGGAATCGTGCTCTTTGATCATTGCTATAAGCCGCCTTGTGTATTCGGCGGTGATACAGGTCCCTGTTGGGTTCCCCAAAGGGGTTAGATAAACAAGCTTGATATTACGATCTAATAGAGCCTTCTCAAAGTCTTCAGCTGAGGGCATGAGTCTTGGCGATACACCAGAGACAATCTCGACAGGCTCTAGTCCCTGATTAATGATGCTCTCGCCAAATGCCAAGTAGCTAGGCACTGGTATCAAAACCTTTGAACCCGGGAACTTGGCTGCAAAATATCGGGCAATGCAGTAGAAGCCTGAAGTGATTCCAACTGTCACCAAGGCATTTGCCGCCGAGAGACAGCAGGCATTCTGAGCTCTTAGGGTTTCGTAATCGGCAATGGCCTTCCTCCAGATAAAGGAACCGGCAGGATTATCGTAGTAGATATAAAAGAGCGGATTGTAGATATCTCTTGCCAGTTCCTCAAGCAAGGGGGCTGGAGCGCTCTGCAGGTTTTGCCCTGAGGATAGATCAATGATCGGCTTACCATTCAATCGCTGTGCCACTTCACTTCTTAGCTTCCAGTTGTAGAAGACATCCAGTATATAATAATCGTATTCATCTGAAGGCCCATATGTCTTTGGAGACCAAGTCGTCATTACACTTGCTCCTTTTCGTTCTGAAGCGGAGTTGAAAATTCTTTGTTGAGAGCAATGGACTAAAGGCTTTGGCGCTCAATGGGCATAACCATGCAGTGTGGCCCTCCAGCCCAACGTACCAAATCGCGAGCAGAGGCCGTTATAGTCTCAACGCCATGGCATACCAATGATTGTTGGGTACCTTCATTACCTTCGACTAAAATAACCCTCCCAGGTCGCAGGGCTAGTACATTGGCTGCCTGAAATCTCAATTCACGCCATACATGCTCAATGAAGTGTTCCATCTCTGCCATAGTGGATGATTGGCCTCCAACATAAATAACCTCAAATCCCCGATCCCTTAAGTAGTCCAGGATCTTGCATCCCATTTCCTGTTCTCTCCCTGTACCCGCTTCGAACTCTACGACCCAGCCGGTTTGCTCTACTGCTTGGACCAGTCTGGCATAAGAAGATTCGCCTATGCCATGGCGGATACCTCGCAGGATTCGCTGGATTGGATTGACATCTTTGCTCGGTCCTTCCAATATGTATGGAATTGCTAGAACCTTATCCCTATGGACGATATTGAGCACACTATCAAGATGAAGGAACAGCAAATGAAGGTTTGTCCAGTCATCGTAGATGCTACCTTGACTTGGTCTACAGTTTGACGGCGGCAAAGTCACGCCAACCACGTTAATCTCAAGGTTTCGGGACAGTGCTTGAGCTGCCTTGCGTTCGGTAAGGTTATCAATCCCCACCAAAAGTGTATCGCCGTCAAGGACGATAACGTCTCCTCCCTGCAGAAACAGATCATTTTCAGTGGCATCAAATACAACACGGTAATCCTGTAAACGAGATGCCCATGAGAAGACAAACTTTCCAACAACACCTTCGAGATAGCGATCTCTGCTTGCGAAGTTAGCCAATACCAATCCGCGCGGTGTCATCGCAGCAAAATCACGTACGTAGAAGAGCCACTTCAGTGGTAGAAAAAGTGGGGAGAACGACAAACTGCCATGTACAGTCTGGTAGAACAGAGCATCACCCCCGATAAGGGAATATGCGTTGATGCTATCTATGAAACTTGTCAATTGGGTCTGAACTTGAGGGAAATGCTCATAGAGCCAAAGGTCAAATACCCTGTCTGCCTTAGCATTGCTAATTGCGTCACCCAGTAAATCGGCTAGGTACAATACTTCCACGCCTTCCGATTCAAGCACATCTACGAATTGTCGATGTTCAGCATGCGCCAGGCTACCGATCAGATCCTGGCACAATATAGGATGGTCCCCAGATGCTAACGAAATGACGCGGAAAATCTCGGCGCCTGGTTGGTGGACAATAGCCTTAACAAGCTTACCGATGTCTGTATCGATACCTACCATGTTTCCACCTCACCGAGCACGGACAAACCACCTGTGGATCTGAGATTGATCCAGTTTCGTCAGTCATCTGCCCTAATAGTTAGTGCGTCTACTGAGCGGCTTTTCCTCAGCCAGTGCCGGTCCTTTTCTTCTAGGACCCTCACATAGTTGCCTATCAGCGGAATCTCCCGCTTCATCCCCAATCGCAATGCAATGTCATACGCTTGCCTTGCCAATCTTAATGCTGTCGATCTATTTCCCGCCTTAAGTTCCAGTTGCGACTGCTGCCACACAGTCAGGGCTTGCACTCGCAAATCTTGCCACTGCGACGCAATAGTCAGACCTTCCGACAAGAAACCTCGTGCTGCCTCTGTTCTTCCGGTAAGAACGTATAGATACCCAAGCACGCTCAAGATCTGCCCTCGTGCTTGTTGATAGTCTATTTGCTGTGCATGTTGTAGAGCGCTTTTCAGGTGTTCCTCGGCAACCGTGTATTCTGCACCCTCGACCGCTATCGTTCCCAAGACCATATGATCAATGGTGGTCCAATATTCATCACCTGCCGCCTGATGCATGGCGAGAGCCTGTTCGCGTACCTCTCGAGCTTTAGTCACGTCGACCTGATCCGACCACAGATGCACCAAGCTCATAGTCTCCCAAGCTAATGATTTTGCCTCGCAAATTCCAGGATTCTGCGAAACTGCTAATGCTTGTTCAGCGGCACTCCATGCTGTGGCATATTCTCCTCGGTATATCAGGATGAACGCCAGTCGTCCCAAGAACAGCGCTTCCGCCGATTTGTCTTTCTTGTCTCTTGCAATTCCAACGAACTTGTTGCAGAGTTCTATTCTCCTTTCCCAGTATCCATCCACCGACAAAAACGTCATAATTGAGTCCGCTATCTCTTTGGCCTGTTCCCAGAGGTCGTCAGTGAAACACCACTCAAGCACGCTGTGAATATTTTCGAGTTCCTCTGCAATTCTGTCGAATCTCGACCTACTACCTAGCTCATTACCTCCATACACCTTGGCAAAGTCTCGGTAGTATTCGACTAAGCGCTTCTTCGCTGCTGTAACAAACTTGCTAGACCCAGCTTGGCGTTGACCTACATATGCTCGTACTAGTGGGTGAATAGAATATCGTAGTTGAGCCTCTTTCTCCGCACCAAGACTCGGCTCGACCAACCGCATCTCGACCAATTGCCCAAGTCCATCAGTTAGGGTCGAGCCTTGCAGACTGGTAGCTGCTCCAATGGCCTCCTTGGAAAGAGACGATGAAAGCAGAGGAAAAGTCAATAAGATATGCCTTGCATCATCAACTAACAAGTTCCAAGCCTGCCCAAACATAGAAGTAAACAAGTCACCCTGAGCACGATAAAGACTATCCAGCACCGAATCGAGGGATTGTCCCCGTTGCTTGATTTGTCCTGTGGCCCACTTGATAGCCAAAGGGACTCCCCCTGTATGCTCGAATATCTCCTTGTGTGCTTTCTTGTTTGTTTTCAGCGATTGCAGACCAAGGCGGCCCGCTTCCTCAGAGATCAATTGCATTGCCTCGCCGTATTCCAAACCAGGCAGAGATATGGGATAAGCATCTTGCCATATTTGGTATCTTGTTGTGAGTAGAGCTTTGCTTGGCTCCGGCAATTCCTGCAGGAAGCTCACAACTCCCTTGTCGGTGATCAATTCAAAGTTGTCTATTATAACGAGACATTTGTGCTCTATCAGCAACTGGTTGACTCGGAACCCTTTCTCTGGCATCGGTAACTGTAATATGGAAGGGTAATCTAGCACACGTGTAATCGTATCCAATATGCTTTCCAGTTGAAGACGGCCCTCCTTTGCCGTAGTCCATATCACAGCATCGAATGCAGGTGTCCTGCGCAGTCTTCCTTTCTTGCTGATCGGGCCGATGCCAAGGTAAGCATAGCCTACCTGAATAGCCAGGGCGGTCTTCCCAATTCCCCCCATACCTTCGATGGACACCACCGAAGCGCAAGATGCCACCGCTGTGAACGTCTCTTGTAGATACTTCTCCCGCCCGACGAAAGTCCCGCGAGACGGCAGATTGTGTTGAGCGCGTTGCTTGGGTGGTGTACCATGAGCACGATGCCGTTGTGGAGAATTCGGGACTTGTACCTGTCTTTCTCTCCACCATTCAGCAATCGGCCGTTGGCCTATGAGCACAAGATAGATGAAGCCCAGGGCTCCAACTATACCTCCGACTATTGTCCAAGTTGCTGGATCCATCGGTTTGCTGCTTTCTCAGGATGCCTAGATCGAGATATTGCTTTGGCGGGTACACATGATCTTCTAGTTCGCTAGAATATAGTCACCGGAATCATGGCAGCATTGGTTGGAGTGCTTATAAGCGGCGTCGCTTTAGCCAATGTCGGCTTTTCTCTTCTAGGGTCTCAAGATAATTGTTCATCATCGGGATCTCTCGTTTCATCCCCAATCGCAGGGCAATGTCAAGGGCTTCCTTTGCCAGACCTACCGATACTCGACGTTGTCCCTTCTTGACTTCCAACTGCGACTGATACCACTTGGTGAGAGCTTGCACTCTCAAGTCGCGCCATTCCAACGCAATCGTCAATGCTTCCGACAAATACTCGCCCGCAGCTTCAGTTCTATCAGTGAGCACATACAGACGCCCTAATTCACTCAGTATCTGTCCTTGTGCTTTCCGATAATCTATTTGCCTCGCGTTCTGTAGGGCGTTTCCAAGATGCTCCTCCGCAACAGCGTACTTCATAGCACCGATTGCCGTCTTACCTAGCACGAGATGATCTATAGTAACCCAGTATCTGTCCTTTGAGGTCTGATGAGCGGCCAGAGCCTGTTCGCGTACAGACCAGGCTTTGTCCATATCAGGCTGACTCGACCACTGAAGTACAAGGCTCATAGTGTCCCAGGCCAAGGACCTTGCCTCACAAACGCCAAGATCTTGTGAAGCTTCCAGCGCTTGCTCGGCAGCATTCCAAGCGGCAGCACAGTCTCCTCGGTAGGCCAATATAAATGCCAGCCGTCCGAGGAACAAAGCTTCTGCGGGCTGGTCTTTCCTCTCCTTTGCGATGTCAAGAAGTCTGCGACAGAGATCCGCCCTAATTTCCCAGTATCCGTCTACCGACAGAAATGTCATGATCGAATCCGCTATCTCTTTAGCTTCTTCCCAGCGATTCTCAGCTAGACATTGCTGGAGCACACCCTGGATATTTTCCAACTCATCCGCAAGTCTATCGTACCTAGACCTATCACCAACTTCATTACCCCCATGAACTTTGGCAAAGTCACGATAGTAACCAATAAAACGCACCTTCGCCGCAGCGATGAATTCCCCAAGCTCAATCTGTCGATGACTTGCATATGCTCGAACGAGTGGATGGATAGAATACCAAACTCGAGCATCGCCGCTTGTGTCAAACCTTGGCTCAATCAACCACATCTCAACCAATTGCCCTAATCCTTCGGTTAGGGCTGGTTCAGGTATATCGGCTACTGCAGCAACACTCTCTTTGGAGGCACGCGCCGGAAACATGGGCAGGGTTACCAATATGTGCTTTGAAAAGTCGGTTAAGAGGCCCCAAGCACGATCAAATATAAAGGCAAACAGATCGCCCTGGGCATGGTACAGGCTATCTAATACTGAATCAAGGGATTGACCACGTTGCTTGATTTGCCCCAAGGACCACTTGATGGCTAGTGGGATTCCTCCCGTCCGCTCGTATATTTCTCTATATGCTTCATCACTGAATTCAAGCGACTGAAGGCCCAAGCGTTTCATCTCTTCCGATATCAGAAGCAGTGTTTCGTCGTACTCTAATCCGTGTACAGATATTGGACGAGCATCCCGAAATGTCTGATGTCTTGTTGTGATGAGTGCCTTGCTTGACTCTGGCAGATTCCGCAAGAACTCCACGATACCCCTGTCAGTGACCATTTCGAAGTTATTGATTATGATGAGACAGTTGTGCTTTCTCAACAACTCGCTCACCTGGAATTCCTTCTCTGGCATAGGCTGTTGCAAGACCGAGGGGTAATCTAACACACGAGCGATAGTGTCTAGGAGGCTGTCTAGCTGCAGTTGCTTATGTCGCACTGTTGTCCATACTATAGCATAGAACCGTAGGCAACCAGTTTCTTTCTTTCTCTGACTTGTCGAACCAATGTCTAGACAGGAATATGCTACCTGAAGAGCCAGAGCTGTCTTTCCGATTCCCCCGAGGCCCTCTATGGATACCAACGAGCAAGATGACATCGCTTCCAGCGTGCCTTGGATGTACTTCTGCCGGCCTACGAAAGAGCCACGCGCGGGCAGATTGTGTCGAATACGCTGCTTGGATGCCAGAGTGTGGTTTTGGGATTTTGGTAGCGACTTGCGGACTCGGCCTTGCCTTTCTCTCCACCACTCAGCAAGTGACCGCTGACCGATAAACACCAGATAGACAAATCCCAGTGCCGCAACCAAACTGCCGACTATTGCCCAGATCACTGGATCCATTCCTGGCCATCCTCACTCATAGTCATAGCGTTATAGTATCTCTCGAAGGGGCATTCGTGGTCTTCTAGCGCGCCAGATAATTGCCACTGGGATCATAGCTATCTTGTGCGGGGGGGCATTGGGCCAAGTGCTTTGCTCCCAATCTTCGTTAGGATATGTTGTCGGCTCGATAATATTGGTAACAATAAATCCAGCATCCGTCAAGGCTCTGTACCAATCCCCCATGGTGTAATGGAATTCAATGTACGTGATCGGGGTACCATCTGGCCCTGTCTTCTTTCCGGGAATAGGATTGCGATCGAAGTAGCTCCGCACCACCCTTAACTGATCCTCTCCCTCTCCAGGAAAGCAATTGAAGAAAGGACTATACCAACTAAACGCGAAGAGCCCACCTGGGCGCAACACACGGAACACATCACGAAAACAGTTGAATATGTTCACAAACCCAACTGCGCCAAATACACAGAAAACGATATCAAACACTTTGTCCCTAAAAGGAAGCTCTTCTGCATTGCCCAGGACCAAAGGAATCTCAATGCGAAGCGACCGTATTAGCCTGTGTCCACATGATAGTTGGTTTTCCGAGACATCTAGCCCAATGCACCGTCCGCCAGAGTGAGTGAGGCTAATGGAGCATTGTGCCCCACCGCATCCCAGTTCAAGGATACGTTTATCAGATACATCACCTAGAATCTGGAGATCTGCTTCTCTGCTAGGACCCTCAGCCCATGACAGTTCAGGTTGCGAAAGGTCGCGATAATGAGTCTCTTGATAGGTTTCTGCTTCTGCGTTCCATGCAGCGCGATTCAGTTGTACATGGTTGGTTGTGTATTGATTGGAAGACATTTCTTTTATTCTTCATGCTCTAGCTGCAGTGAATTGCTCGGCAATTGACGGCCATTCTTGTTCGTAGAATTGCGCTAGTCGCTGATCTACTGTAGTGTCAATCTTATCGTTGAGATGTCCCTCCCATTCTTGTCTACAATCACACACATCTCTAACTTGCTCTATCAGGCTAAAATCTGCCGTCATATTCCATCCAACGAGAGCATTGTGAATCACTGTTGTGCAGTTCTCGCAATTCCTGGCATACATGTCAGCAGTGGGCACACCTTTATCCAATCCTTTGATCCAGACTCGTTCGCGTTCATCCGGCTCCAGCAACTCCAGAATCTTCAGTGGAGCCCAAAGCTTTGGCAGTTCGTATTTGCCTCTCTGCCATAACCAATGTATGAGAGTATGAGGTTGTAAGTTAGCTACCATGACCAGCGCAATGCCACCATTTTCGAGGGTCAAGCGAATTGCTCGCAACACGTCTTCAATATCCTCCCGCGGACTTAGGAACGGCTTCCCAAGCAGGATATACGAATGGAACGACATACCGTATGCCTTGACCGTATTGATCGCCTCCAAAAAAGAATCAGTGTCAAACCCTTTGTTTAGACAATAATTACGCACGTGGTCACTTGCAGATTCCAGACCTATTCCAAAGGTGACTTGCCTGCTAAACGATCTCTTAATCAGATCGAGCCTGTGTATGTTCAATAAGAACTCTGGCCTGCTTTCTGTACTAAATGTCTCGATGCCTGCGCTATCTAGCATACTCAAGGTTTGAGTGAGTACTTGGTCGCTGATCTCTAGCGGGTCCAGGAAGGAACCAGATGATGTGAGATGCAGATAGGGATAACGCTCAATGGGCGAGAGGCGATCAAGAGCCCAACGGGCTTGAGATAAGATGTCTTCATCATTAATGCGGTTCTCGAATGCGGAGATGAACTGGTAGTTGCACATAGCACAGCCCCCACTTTTCTGCAACCACCGACAAGTGTGTGTTTTGAGGATTACCAGGGGTAGTATGTATGGTTGCTTGTGACCTATCCATGCCTCCTCGAAGTAGATGCAACCTTCGCGCGGGTTCCACTTGGGTAAAACAGTTTCAGTATATTCCTGTCGGATAGTCTTCATAGTCTGCGCAATCAGAGCCGGTGTCACTGTCATGGTCTTCCTCCCTATCTCATCTACATGCACACTCGGTGGACTGAGAAATTAAGATGCAGTCTCACCGAACCGGGCTAAAACCTCCGGCATCATCCTAGCCAGGGCTTCTGTGACTCGGTTTTCCAAAGGTAGAACTGGCTTGGAATCAAACTCGACATTCCACTCTTTCTTACAGTCACAACAGTTCTGTACCCGTTCGATCAAACCATAGTCTCCGGTTAAATCCCAGCCAACTATCGCATTTGAAACAATGGATGTGCAGTTTGGGCAATTGGCAGCAAATGCCTTTGGAGGTGGCACGGCCTTGTCTATGGCCTTGATCGCTACCTTCATTCGTTCTTCCGGTTCAAGCATTTCTAGGACTCTAATCGCAGCCCACAACTTGGGAAGTTTGTATTCGTTGCGCTCCCACAGCCAATGAGTTAGAGTATACTCTTGCAGGTTCGCAACCATCAACAGTGCGAGACCGCCCTGCTGCAGAGAAAACCGGATTGTCTCAACCGCGTCCTGTACGTCCTCAGCCACAGTCAGAAACGGCTTTCCCAGTAACACATATGAGAAGAACTCCATGTCATGATCCCTTAGAGCTTGAACTGCTTTCACGAACAGGTCTATCTCAAACCCCTTGTTAAAGCAGACGTTTCTGATAAAGTCATTCACCGACTCCAAGCCCACTCCAACAGCAAAGCTGCGGCTAAAGCCATCTCGGACAAGTTTGAGACGCCGCTTGTTAAGGAGATACTCGGGTCTTGTCTCGAAGCCTAGAATCTGAACACCCGCTTCGTCAAAGAGCTGACAAATCCTCACTAGGACTTGATCACTTATCTCGGTAGGGTCAAGAAAAGAACCGGCTGAAGAAATATGGATGTATGGGTATCGCTCAAGAGGCCGGAGTTTCTCAAGGGCCCATTTTGTTTGGCTAATAATCTGTTCGTCTGTGACAGACCGATCACTTAGCGCAGCAACAAACTGGTAGTTGCAGGTTGTACACCCGCCACTTCTGAGCAGCCAGGAGCATGGCTTAGTACGCAGTATTATCAAGGGAAGAAAATACGGCCGACCATCAGGAAGCATGGAATCCTCGAAATAGATATCACATTGAGTTGGATTCCATTCTGGAAGCTTTGCCGACTGATATTGTGTGCGAATTGTCTTCATGATGCGAGTTACAAGTGAGTGTGCAGTTTCGGTGGTCACATCGTCCTCCTGTAGGCGCTCTATTTGGATAGTCACCATATCAGTGCTGCGTGTGGTTGGTAGGAACGGTCTTGCTCTGGGCCTTGTAGAGTGGGCATACTGGATCAACTGCTGACATAGCATCCAGCAAAAGCTCGATGGTAAAATTGCCACGTGCCATCGCTGAACGCCCCAATTGGTGTTCCAGAAGTGCTAGAGCAGCCCCAATGCGCGATCCTCCAGAACACCTAATCTGACATCCAAAGCATCGTGACTCAGGGATAAATCTGCGATGCCACTTTTCTGTCTGTTCCAGCAATTGAGTTAGTCGAGTCTTTCCGTCCTCGAGCGAACCAATATCGAATCGCGATAGTGGCCTGGCCATGCACCAGGGATCGAAGTAGACCCTGCCAATAGGGTCTATACCCAATGACGAGAATCTCTCTGGGTTGCGGATGACTGTGGGCGCAAACGAATCGAGCCCGAGTAGCAAGCTGCTGTAGATAGACTCGATCGAGTGGTGTATATGAATCGCCATCCCGAGTCGCTCGTTGACGTTGAGCATAGCGGTCAGTATTATCAGATAATCCTTTGCATCGGGGAGCAGGTCCAACTGGTCTAGGAATCGACCAACGGGCATTGCTCGATGAACGCTAAACTTCCGGACACCGAGCCTGTACACGAGTTCCATTAGCCCTGGAATTTCGGCGATATTCTTCTTTGTCGGTACCAGTGAGACTTCGAGTTTCTCTGGACCGAAAGGAAGTTGGGCGGCATCCGACAGTAGTCCTGTTGCTTTTCGGAAGGCATTCATCCCTTTGGGTGGTTGGCGCCACCAATTGTGGTACTCCTCCAGACCATCGAGACTTATTCCGACGACTTGCACATGCTGCATAATCTCTGCGAGTTCATCCGTACTGACTGTACAGCCGTTTGTATCAACTGATATGCTCTCACTTCCAAATAGATCCGCGGACGTTCTGATGAGCTCTGGCATGTCCTTTCGTAAGAACGGCTCGCCTCCTCCCAGATGCAAAGAGACTCTAGAGTATCCCCAAGCGTGGGCAGCGTCCCTTATCTCGCCCAGAATCCAGACAAGGCGATCAGTACTCAATTCGGGATTCCTCTGTGTCTTTCGTTTCAGTGTTGCACCCTTCGCGGCTACCCCGCAACCTCTGCAGCTAAGAAGGCATGCATGCGTAACATCGAGCACTACCTGCAAAACACATTCTCCCTGTCTCTGCACCATGCGTTGCTTCAAATGGTTCTCTAGTAGATTTCTCTGCTGATCCCCCAGCACCCCGAAGAAATCCTGCGTTGCTTCTTTCAAAGAATCCATCTCAACACTCCACTGCGAATAATAGGAAATCGCCTAAGTACAAACACAGAAATTCTGAGTA
>Ga0315277_10008035_pt1 | contig 13613 bp, 12 predicted proteins | sample YL17G05_15_MG_FD_203695 | JGI IMG/M metagenome (GOLD analysis project Ga0315277, IMG submission 203695) | Sediment microbial communities from Yellowstone Lake, YNP, Wyoming, USA - YL17G05_15 | ecosystem: Environmental > Aquatic > Freshwater > Lake > Sediment | place: USA: Wyoming | collected...
AACTTGTAGTAGGAGTTTCTTATGGCTGACCTTACTCTTTCTCTGGCCTCTTGGACTGCCTTGTCTGGTAGTCCAACGATGGTGAAAGAAGGTAAGCCTGGTGATAAATCCACCTCTACTTCCACTACGGCTCCCTCCAGACCCACCACAGCAGCACTTTTTACCTTGGCTAGCATCTTAATAAAACTTCCTTCGCCTAAGTGAGGCTCAGCCCCCCTCCCTTAGAAAGTCCTCAATTCTCTTAATCAATTCTCCATTCTCTTCTTCAGACAGCATAAGATTGCTTTCCAGCCTGTTAATATAATCATCGATTTGAGGAAAGCGAGACCTTGCCCGGGCTAGCTGTTCATTTTGTTTCCGAATCTCCTGGTCCAAATCACTAAAGTCAATTCTCAGGCCTAATCTTTCATTCAAAAAGCTCAGAACCTTCTTCTGAGCCTGGGCATCTTCCATTGCTGCCAGGTAAAAAGGTATTGGCACCCACAGGCTCACCCCGGGAATATTCCTCCCCTTAGCTATCCATAACAGAAAAGAATTCAAGGTTGGCCTTTCACCAGGTGCAGTTTGGTAATCCATATCCCTGGCCAAGGCATATTGACCCAAGACCTCTTTCATTTCTGCTGAGTTAACCACCGCCAGCAATTGCCGGGGGGCAGTATGAGCATCAAAGCTAACCATGGCCCCGAGGAGATAGAGCTCTTTTGTCTGACAATGATGTTCGGCCACATCCAAAACTGAGGTTAGAAATTCGTGCCATTCCGCCCCGGGAGGGTCACTCTGGAAAATTACCAGCTCGTGTTCCGGGCAGGCGTAGAACTTACTTTCAGAGAACTGGGCCACGTTATCTCTTATGCCAACTCCACCCAGGGAAAAGAAATCCTCTGGTTCAATCTCGGCAAACTCTTGCCCTCTCAGCTTCCAATTCAAGTAGTCAGTGACTTTTCGTCCCAGATTTCCTATATCTTCGCTCCAACCCAGCACTAAAGAAGACCGGCGAAGGTCTGGTTCCTTATAGATTGTAATAGGATAACCCTGGCTCAACCTCCCCCACCTCGCTTTTTGAAGAACTTTTCAACATCTTCCATAATCTTTTTCTCTTCCGCCTCAGTAATTGGCCCCGGCTCAGCCGGTTGGGCATAAGCCACATGCCTTAATCTATCCAGCTGCCCCCGTATTTCCGAGGGGATTTGTTGGTAGAATTCTTCGATTTTTCGTTCTACTTCTCGGTCTAATTCATCCAACTTGTCCAGGTTAACCTCTGTCTTCAGACTATGGCTAAGGACTTCCAGCACGGACTTCGAAGCTTTGGGGTAGGACAGAGGCAACCCTTGAAGATATACTGGTATCTCGCCCATCAGGCAAATAGCCTCAAGGCCCCTCTTTTTGGCAACTCCCAGTAAGAGTCCATTCAAACCGGTGATGTTTCCATGTCCTCCCCTTCCTTCGATGTCGGACATGAGTACAGTGTTCTCATATCTTTTTATTTCAGGGATCAAACTTTCGCTATTGGGCACAGCCCAGACTCTGGGCTTTGCAGTATGGTGAGTTAAAGCCACAGCCGCTCCTGAAGTATAGACTCTGCGACATTTGAATTTCTCGGCTACATCCAAAACTAGGTTAGCCATATGATAGGCTTTTCTTCCCTCAGCATACATCCTTCCCCCTTCGGTGGGCTGTTCTTCCCCAATAAAAAGCATTATATCTTTTCCCTCAGTCTTCTTGAAATAAAATTTGCTGCTGGGAAATCCTAGGTACTCCAAAATACCCTTCCTAATCAAGACCCGCTTGGGGTAAAAGAAATCCCAAGGCTCAATTTCTCCAAACTCCTCTGCCCCTAATACCCCCCTTAAAGTATTGGCAGCCATTATCCCGATATTTCCTATTCCCGGCCAACTAGCTACCAAAATCGGCTTCTCAAGCTGAGGGTCCTGATAAAGTCTGATTCCCATCGCACTCCCCAAATCTGATTTTATATTATATACTATCTTCTCATCTGCCGTGATGTAAAATAGCTGTCGCCTATTTATGGGGGATTAATCAATGGGAAATTGGGAGCAAGACCTTTCACCACTGGCCAGAGAAAGACTGGCCAAGATTGGTGAACTGAGCCGAGAAGAAAGAGAAAAGATGCTAGATTCTGAGAAGGTGAACTCTCTACTTTCAGAGTTTTACCAGGGTCAGATTGACCCCGAAAGCTTGTGGAAGAGGTTAAGAGAAGTAGGCAAGCCATCCCTCCTGAGAGAAGCCCAGGTGAGGCTAATAGATTCGCTTAGTTCTGGGAGTACTCCAGCCGAGCTGCAAAGCAAAAGGGACGGAATTCTAGCTATAGAGACCCTTAAGAAAGAGCAGAATATTTCTATAATTGAGCTAAATTTGAACCTGATAAAGGACTTACAGAAGAGGTATAGAGCAGAAATAGAGCAAGCCTACAACGGCATAAGAGCTGAAGTGGAAAGAAATCCCCAGCTAAGCGTAAAACAAGTTCAGCAAGGACAAAAAACAATGGTCATTCAACTTACTGTTGATGAAGCGATAAAACAGCTTCCTCAATGGCGAGATTTTCTCTCCAACCAGGAAAAGAGATACAACCAGGAGTTTGCCAGAGCAAGGGAGAAGCTAAAAAGAGAGTTAAAATAAGTCTAAATCCGGCTCAAAAAACGCTGTCCCCCTCGTTTGACCGCTGATCCGGCACGCTCTGTCTTTACAATATCAGCGCCGATGGATGTCATTTAGTCCCCCTCTCCCGGACGCTTTGAGCAAGTCGATCAACGCAACCGACATGGCATCAGACTATAAGATTGGCAAATATCTGGCCAGCTCATAGTCGGTAACATGGATGCGATAGCGGTCCCATTCAATCTTCTTATTCTCGATAAAAGCGTTGAAAACATGGTCACCCAGGGCCTTCCGCACCAGCCCGCTCTTCTCAGTGAGCTGAATCGCTTCGGAAAGACTGGCCGGCAGGCTACCTATTCTTCGCTTTTTTCTTTCTTCCTCGGACATGTGATAGACGTTCGCTTCCACGGGTTCCGGTGCCTCCAGTCCCTTCTCAACTCCTGCTAGTCCAGCGGCCAGCAACACGCTGAAGCAAAGGTAGGGGTTACAGGCGGGGTCAGGAGACCGAAGCTCGAATCTGGTCGCATCTTCCTTGCCTGGCGTGTATTCCGGCACTCTAATCAGGTCAGAGCGGTTGCGTGTCGCCCAAGAGAGGTAAACCGGTGCCTCCCAACCCGGCACCAGCCGCTTATACGAATTGACCCACTGATTGGTAACTGTGGTAAAGTCGGGGGCATATTTCAGGAGTCCAGCAAGGAAGTTTAAAGCTATTTTGGAGAGATGGTACTTACCATTCTTGTCAAAAAAGGCATTGCGATTGCCCTTAAACAGCGATTGGTGCACGTGCATCCCGCTACCGTTGATGCCGAAGACCGGCTTGGGCATGAAAGTGGCATAGACTCCTTGCCTCAGCGCTATCTCCTTGACCACAATACGATAGGTCATCACATTATCAGCCATAGTCAGAGCGTCAGTATAGCGCATGTCTATTTCATGCTGACTGGTAGCAACCTCATGATGAGACTTATCAACACCTATGCCCATGGCCTCCAGTGTGAGCACAGTTTCCCGCCTGAGGTCATGAGCTGCATCCGGCGGAGTCATATCAAAGTACCCACCTTCGTCCAAACGCTCGCAGCCTTTTGAGTCCTTAAAATAGAAGTATTCCAGTTCGGGGCCGACATAGTAAGTGTAACCAAGATCGGCAGCTCGCTCCAAGTTCTTTCTCAATACAAACCTGGGGTCGCCCTCAAATGGCTCACCCCCAGGCTTCAAGATGTCACAAAACATGCGGGCCACTGCAGAGTGCGCCCCGGGCATCCAGGGGAGCAGTTGAAAAGTATCGGGGTCAGGCATAGCAACCATGTCGCTTTCATCAATACGGGCGAAGCCCTGAATTGACGAGCCATCAAAACCAATTCCCTCCTCCAAAGTGGCCTCCAACTCGTTTATACCGATGGAAAGGTTTTTAAGGAAACCCAGAATATCGGTGAACCACAGCCAGACAAATCTTACATCATGCTCCTTTGCCATCCTTAAAACATATTGCTTTGCTTCCTCTCTGCTCTTTTTGTTTGTCATTCTTTTCCTCCTTCATTTTGCATATTGTATCAAGCTTCTCCTATGTGCTTATGATTTGCATGTTGCATCCTCCGTCATTGGCTTGAATACCATTGTCGTCCTCTTCGCGGTCCCAACACGCACCGCATCTGCAACTGGATGGACAAAAACCTTACATCCGTCCAACACGACTACTTCATCCTTTTTTCGCCACTATATTCGTTGTCAGGAGGCTCTTGATCAAGGATAACTCTGGACCGATGGGCTAATAAGCCCCTCCATAACTCTGTAATTGGTTTGTGTCCATGCCCATTTTTTACCCGAAGCATAAGACCCTCATGTTTCCGGAATGTTACAGACAAGTTAAATGTGTGTTACATGCGAAAATGGACTCGCCCGCATAGAATACAAAAGTGTGTTGCTTTCAAGGTTGTGGCCTGGTTTATTTACATTTGTTTCGGTGGGGAGGCCAAGATAAATGGGTGATAACATGGTACGTTCAATGGTAGCAACTTACCAAAATCCATAGTCCAGTGTTACCCGTGTGGTCCCCCAGCGAATACGCTTACTAGCCTTCATAATGTATAATATAATTCTGAGGCAGTCCCGATTTCATCGGGACGACCAGAGAATCTGTGAGCCTCTTTGCCTCTCCGGGGCGAGATGGACACTAGGGGAGAGTTACAATCTAAGGAGAGACAGCTTTGGTTAGAGTATTTATCATAGCCAATGAAAGTGCAGCAATAAGAAAGCTGAGGGTAGACCTTGTTCAGAGAGGCCTTCATTGCCTCATTGTTCCTAATGAGGATGGAGCAATTGAGCAAATTGCGGGGCAATCCCTCGGGGTGCTGTTGCTGGACATGGATGAAGCAACAATTGATTCAGAAGCATGGGAACTGGCTCAACGGATAAGACAAGAAAGACAGATATCTCTCATCGCCCTCGTCTCCACAGAGAAACTGAATGGCCTCGATTCTAATACCAGTATAGACGATTTCGTGGTCAAACCCTGGGAGGCAGCCGAGGTTACAGCCAGGATAAAGCGAATTCTGAAGCAAAAAGAGAGTGCGGAAAGCGAAGACATAATCAGATGTGGCGACTTAGTTATAGATTCAGTTAAGTGCGAGGTATCGCTTTGTGATGAGCCAATAATACTGACCTTCAAGGAGTACCAGTTACTGAAATTCTTAGCAAACAATAAAGGAAAGGCCTTTACCCGTGATGTTCTCCTGGACAAAGTTTGGGGCTGGGACTACTATGGCGGCGACAGAACAGTAGATGTGCACATCAGGAGATTGAGAAGCAAGATCGAGGACTCAACTCATACTTTCATCGAGACTGTACGAAACATAGGATACAAATTCAAGGAATTGTGAATCTATGTGAGGAATTATTGGAATCCACCGAACTGACATCCACTATCGAGAACCAATTTTAGCCGCTGTATTAGACAAGTTATCCCTCTTAAGATAGCGCCAATTTCCCTCAAGCTACTTCTCCCTGAATTGATTAGTGATGGGCAATCTCCTATCCCGGCCGAAGTCTCTGGGAGTTATCTTGATACCGGGGGCAGCTTGGCGACGCTTATATTCGCTCCTGTCCACCAGGCGAGTTACCCTTATAACTATGTCACGGTCAAAACCCATGGCTATAATCTGGTCAATCGCCAGGTCATCCTCCACATAGGCCTTCAGGATAGGGTCCAGCATATCATATGGGGGCAGGGTGTCGGTATCTTTTTGGTCTGGTCTTAGTTCGGCCGATGGTGCTTTCGTCAAGATGGCAGGTGGTATTACCTCTTTTCCAGCCTGGCGATTCCTATACTGCGCCAACTTATAAACCGTCGTTTTAGGCACGTCTTTGAGAGGAATAAACCCTCCAGCCATATCTCCATAAATGGTAGTATAGCCTGTAGCTGTCTCACTTTTATTGCTGCAAGCAAGCACCAGCCAGCCGAACTTATTGGACAAGGCAAAAAGGATGTTTCCCCTGATCCTCGCTTGAATATTCTCCTCAGTGCTATCAGGTTGGGCACCTTTGAAAGACTCGGCTAGTGTTTCTAAATAAGAGCTAAACGCTCTCTCAATAGGTATCACCCTGAACCCTATGCCTAGATTTCTGGCTAAAGCTTCAGCGTCTGATTTGCTGCCCGGCGATGAGTAACGAGAAGGCATAGAAACGCCTATGACATCTTCAGATCCCAGAGCATCCGCTGCTATGACAGCTACTAGGCTTGAGTCAACTCCACCGGATAACCCGATGACTACTTTCTCAAAGCCATTCTTGCCCACATAATCTCTGACGCCAAGAACAAGTGCCTGGTATATCTCAGCAATGTCGCTTAATCTTTCAACTTGCCTTAGTGGCAAAGGCGGCTTGGCCGCCACAGGGCCTTCATTCGATCCTTCGAACTTGGTAACCCTCTCCAACTCTTTTTTGACCCATGGTGTCTCTTTCCTCCGGCGAGGGTCGTGCAATTGTGAACGAAACACCGATTCCATATCCAGATCAGCCACTACGAGATCTTCCTCAAACTGTCTGCCCCGGGCAACGGGCTCTCCCTTCTCGCTGAAAATTACGCTATTGCCATCGAATACAAGCTCGTCCTGTCCCCCAACCAGATTATTGTAGGCAACGATAGCTACGTTGTCGGCGGCTCTGGTAGCAAGCATCCTGTCCCTGGAGAGTCCCTTGCCAGCATGATATGGAGAAGCGCTTATATTAACTAACAATCTAGCCCCAGCAGAAGCTTGTACCGTTGCCGGCCCGGTTTCGTACCATATGTCCTCACAGATGGTTATACCTATGCCTATACCATAAATGGTGAAAACGGGACATTCTTTCCCTGCCTGAAAATATCTATTTTCATCGAATACGCCATAGTTCGGTAAATAGAATTTGTGATAGACGCCCACCAGATTCTTGTTGTAGAGCACTGCGGCAGCATTGTATATATCGGCATCGCTATCGGCGAAGCCTACTACCACTGCTATGCCTGAGCTGTGCTCTGTTATTCTGTTAAGGCTTTCCTTGTTCTGCTTGATGAATTGCGGTTTAAGCAACAGATCTTCGGGGGGATAGCCGGTTATAGCCAATTCAGGGAAGGTGAGCAGGTCAATTCCCAGCGATTTTGCCCGGTCAATGAATTCCACTATTTTCCTGGTATTACCGCTGAGGTCGCCCACAGTTGAATTAATCTGCGCTATCCCAAACCTGATATTGTGCAATTTGCCTCCCTACAGCAACAAATAGTATAGCAAACATTAACAAGCATTTTCCGTAGTCTACAGAGGCTAGTACAGAATAGACCGTCCTTTCTATTCAGATGCTCTTAGCCCAGTCCACAGCGTTCAGAAAAATGCGGAAGCCATCCCCATAATCCCGGCGAGGCTCTGTGGTCCACCTGGGATGTTGCGTCCAACGGATGAATCGCTCCGGGTGTGGCATAAGGGCAAAAATGCGACCGGTAGCATCGCAGATCCCGGCTATATTGTTCACTGAACCATTGGGATTGTAAGGGTAACCAGCTCGAATATCTCCTGTCTCGTCAGCATAACAGAGTGCCACGTTTGGCTCTTCCAGTGCCCCCGGTTCAATCACTACCTTACCCTCTCCGTGGGCCACCGGGAGATACATGAGGTTTGTTCCACGCGTAAAAATGCAGGGGCTTGCTTTGTTGGCGCGGAGGTAGACCCAGCGACACTCGAACCTGCCGGAATCGTTGCCAGCTAGCGTTAGCGATTGCGAGTTTTTACTCCTCGATTTAGGTAACATGCCAGCTTTCACCAGAACCTGAAACCCATTACAGATCCCCAGAATGAGCCTGCCGTCGTCAACAAACTTTTGAATTCTGTCCCCTAGCTTGAATCTTAGTTCGTTGGCCAGGATTCTGCCGGCCGATATATCATCCCCATAAGTAAAACCGCCGGGTATGACCATTATCTGATAATTGGAGAGAATCCTCTGCCGACGGATAAGCTCGTTCACATGGATCAAGTCCACCTGCGCCCCGGCTCGTTCAAAGGCAAAGGCGGATTCCACGTCGCAGTTCGTCCCCGGGGCTCGCAGTATCAGTGTCTTCACCTTGGTCATCATGTTCAGTCTTACCAGCGAAGAGGTCTTTGCCAGGCCTCCTTGAGTTCAGTAATGAGGGCCGAGAGCACCATTTCTTCATTAAGACCATAGACCTCGAGCTTTTCTTTGTTTGTAACCTGACCGATGGCAGCGAAATCGACTCCCGCCATCGCACCTTCGAACTGGTGCCTGTCCTCCGGAGCTACCTCTGCCAGGAACCTGGTATTCGATTCGGAGAAGAGCACGTAATCGTCTCGACTAATGGCATCGCCCAGCGGTACTTTCCCTAAATGGATTACCATTCCTAGACCTCCGGCGAAGGCCATCTCGGCGGCAGCCACCCCAATGCCTCCTTCGCTCAAATCGTGGCAGGCCCTGACCAAGCCCTTCTCCATGACGACACTGAGGGTATCCATGAGCCTCTTCCCTTTCCTGGGGTCAACCCGTGGCGCCCTGTTCCCCACATAACCATGAATGCCGTAATATTGTGAGCCGCCGAGTTCATTCCACGTGGTGCCGATGATGTAGACCAGGTCACCCTCTCGCTTGCAATTCATTGTAACCGCCCTCTCCACATTATCCATCACAGCCACTGCGGAGATGAGCAGCGTGGGCGGAATGCAGATGCTCTCTCTTTGGGTCTCAAACTCATTATAGAGACTATCTTTTCCAGATATGAAGGGAGTCTCATAGCCGAGGGCAACATCGTAGCAGGCTTGGGCTGCTCGCACCAGACCACCCAGCCTGTCCGGCTTGTCTGGATTGCCCCAGCAGAAATTATCCAGCAGCGCCACCTTGCGAAGGCTACCCCCAACGGCCACCACTTGCCGCAATGCCTCATCTATGGCGGAGGCAGCCATCCAGTACGGGTCGATGTCCCCATACTTGGGATTAATGCCGTTGGCGACGATTATGCCTTTATCTGAATCAAGTATCGGCCTGACGATGGCAGCGTCACTTGGGCCATCGTTGTTTACCCCTGTGAGGGGCTTGAGAACACTACTGCCCTGCACCTCATAGTCGTACTGGCGTATCACCCATTCTTTACTGCAAACATTCCACGAGGCTAGAATACGCAACAGGTCTTCTCGTAGGTCAGTTGGCTGTGGGAAGCCTGGCTCGGCATGCTGCAGCGGCTCCCAAACAGCCTCCTTCTCCAGTTGAGGTAGTCCCTTATGCAGGAACTCCATATCGAGATCACCAACCAGATTGCCTTCGTAGAAAAGCTCAAGCCGTCGAGTATCAGTGAATTCTCCGATGACAGTAGCCTCTACCCCCTCACTCTGGAAAAGAGAAATTAAATGGTCAACTGTATTTGGTGGCACAGCCAGCACCATCCGCTCCTGAGCTTCAGATATCCATATCTCCATGTAGGAGAGCCCTGAGTACTTCAGAGGGACTCGCTCCAGGTAAACACGCACGCCCGTTTCCTCAGCCATCTCCCCCACCGCCGATGAAAGACCACCCCCCCCACAATCGGTAATCCGCCGGTATAGTCCTCGGTCCCGCGCTTTGAGGAGGACATCAATCAGCTTCTTTTCCGTAATGGGGTCGCCAATCTGAACAGAGGTGGTGGAGATAGCTTCCGATTCCTTGGTAAGCTCTCCCGAGGCAAAGGTAACGCCATGGATGCCATCGCGTCCGGTCCTGCCCCCAACTAGAACCACCAAGTCTCCAGTCTGCTGCTGGCCTCTCTGGCTCATGCTCGCAGGTAACAGACCCACTGTCCCACAGAAGACCAGGGGATTTCCTATGTATCGCTCGTCAAATAGGATAGCACCGTTTAGCGTGGGTATGCCGAGCCGGTTCCCATAGTCGGCCACGCCGGCGCGAACGCCCTTGAAAATGCGGCGGGGATGCAACACACCACGGGGGAGTTTGTCATAGGGGAAATCAGGAGGGGCAAAGCAGAACACATCGGTGTTCAGGATGGGCTTGGCTCCCAGCCCCGTCCCCAGAATGTCCCGAATGACACCACCTATCCCCGTCGCTGCCCCTCCATAGGGCTCCAGTGCCGAGGGATGGTTGTGCGTTTCCACCTTAAAACAGATGGCATAGTGGCCATCGAAATCTATTACGCCGGCATTGTCTCGAAAAACCGAAAGACACCAGGGCTTTCTTAACTCCTGGGTTACCTTCATCACGGTGCTCTTAAGCAAATTGTCGAAAATAAGCTGCCCTAGCTTGATTCTGCTCTTGAAGGTCTTGTGGATGCAGTGCTCGGACCACGTCTGTGCCAGGGTCTCAAGCTCCACATCGGTGGGATTGCGGCCCAGTCTTGAGAAGTAATCCTTGATACGCCTCATCTCGCTTAGATTCAACCAGAGCCTGTTCTTGCTCACCTCCAGCAGATCGTCATCGTCCAGGTTAAGCAAATCCACAGTAGTTAAGACGAACTTGTAGTTTGTGGGGGGAAAACCAACCGCCTCTCGTTTCGTGACCACGTGCTGGATCAGGCTATTAACCAGCAACTTTTCGCAGATAGACTGAAGATTCTCCTCCGAGAGATCGCCCCATAAGGAATATTTGCGGGCGGTTTTCACTGATGTAACAGTAGCTATACCGAGGTCGCGGATTGCCTTGCCCGCACTCCCTGCCACGGGATCCATCACACCGGGATTGTAGGCTACCTCAATAACATGGGTATCCCCACCCTCAATATGAGATGAGTGCCCCTCGCCCCAGGAAAATTCCTCAACTACAGGGTCAGCTAGCAGCTCTTGACCAATCCTTATTACCTCCACCTCATCCAGCTCTCCCTCCAGAATATATACATCGCTTACCCTGGCCTGTTTTACAGTCGCGATACCGATGTCACGGATGTCCTTCTCTAGCCTGATTCCCTCGGTGTCGGGGAAACCAGCCTTCACTGAGACCTCGATCCAAAACAAGAGACTTACCTTTCTACAACTTCCAGGAGCCTACCATCCTTCAACCCCCAAGCTGTCTACCTCGAAGGATTCTTTCCTCGGGGTTGCGGGACAGTTTTTGGCTGACCATATTCAAGAAATAGCTATGGAACCTCAAGTCGTCGGTGAACTCCGGGTGGAAAGCACAGGCCAACAGCCGACTCTGTCTGATGGCGACGATGGTGCCGTCGGGAAGACGGGACAGGATTTCTACACTTGCCTTCACCTCCTCTATGATCGGCGCTCGAATGAAAACAGCATGGAATGACCCTTCGCCCACACGCGGTACTTCCAAGTCCGTCTCAAAGCTGTCACCCTGGCTGCCAAAGGCGTTGCGCCTGACCTTCATATCCATGAGGCCCAGAGTCTCCATTTCATAGTTGGAGACATCCTTGGCAAGCAAGATCATCCCGGCACAGGTCCCCCAAATAGCTAAACCATCTCGAGCCCTCTCCTTTATAGGCTGAATCAATGCAAAACTCTCCATGAGCCTCACCATGGTAGTGCTTTCCCCACCGGGGATAATAAGCCCATCTATTGTATCGAGCTCATGGGGCAGGCGAATTGGAGAGGCTTCCACACCCAATTGTCTTAGATGGCCAATATGCTCTATGAACGTTCCCTGTAGAGCAAGAACCCCCACCCTCATATCTTGTAGGTTTTCCTAGGTTTCTTGAATCGATTTTCGATGGCTAAACTTGCGCTCCCAGCGCAGACTCAAGGGATTCTCCCTTGGGTCAAGGCTCACGATACACCAACATGATACACCAAGCGATGGAACCAAGCAAGCTCCTGTTACGCTTGACAAGGATGGTTTCGCTCTGTTAATGTGGAAAACAGTTTCCTATTACCCAGAATACCTGAGCGTCACCATGGGTTTCGAAACACAGGACGTAGAAAGAAAGATAATCGCCATCTTGAGAATTTTGAGGGATTCGCCGGAGCCTCTTGGAGCCAGGGTTATTGCGCGGAGTTTGAAAAGCCAGGGGTTTGAGCTAGGCGGAAGGGTGGTGCTGTATCACCTTGAGTTAATGGACGAACGCGGGTTTACACGGAGTGAGGACAGGGATGGGAGGTTAATTACCCAGCTAGGTCTCGAGGAATTAGAAAGGGCTCTAGTTAGCGACAAGGCTGGCTTTGTCGCATCTAGAATTGAGCTTCTCGCCTATCAAACGGACTTCCATCTAGGTAAGCTTTCAAGGAATTTGCTCAGGAAAAGCTCGTTGCCGCCCTGGACGGGCAAAACAACTACCCCAGAACAGGTCTTCCATGACTACACACTGTCGACTGGGTAAAGAAGATGGAGAAGCCTGGTGCTGGGGAGATTGTCTTGGCCAGCAAGGATGCTGATAGCACAAACGAAGGATATGAGCTAGAGATGACCAGAGCTGTGGCTGAAGCCGTCAAAATTCCCACCACCGCCTCCGGCGGAGCGGAAAAACCCCGGCATCCTTATGAAGCTGTAACAATTGGCAAGGGCTCGGCGATTGCGACCGCTTCTATCTTCCACTTCGGAGAAATACCCATAAATACAGAGACAACCTGGTTCGTCAATAAATTGGGAAGCTAAGCTCCGACGAAATAGGAGGAACTGCAAAACCTAGAAGATATAATACGATATAATACAAGGAGGTAAATTCATGAGTACAGACACTGCAGAGCAAGGATTCAATAATGTAAGGAAGCTGCTCAATGATATCTGTGAACGGATGAACGTCCCTGAAGCATGTCGCCTAAGACTAATGGAATGTGAGCGGGAGTTGACGGTTCATTTCCCGGTGAAGATGGATGATGGAAGAGTAGAGTTTTTCACCGGCTTCAGGGTTGTATACAACGATAGTCGGGGGCCCAGCAAGGGCGGGATCCGATACCATCCGAACGTCAACCTCGACGAAGTTAGAGCCTTGGCGGCCTTGATGGCTTTGAAGACCGCGGTGGTCAATATTCCCTATGGTGGTGCCAAGGGAGCCGTGATTTGTAATCCGAAGACAATGTCCCAAAGCGAACTTGAGAGGTTAACTCGCCGATACGCTTCGGAAATTGCGATTCTTATGGGCCCCGAAAAAGATATTCCGGCCCCTGACGTTGGTACCAACCCCCAGGTCATGGCCTGGATCATGGACACCTACAGCATGGGCAAGGGGTATTCGGTGCCGGCAGTCGTCACAGGAAAGCCTATTGAGATAGGTGGTAGTACTGGTAGGTTCGAGGCCACCGGTCGCGGGTGCCTGACCAACGCCTTGCTAGCAGCCAAGCATCTGCATATGGATCCGCGAGAGGCAACTGTTGTCGTTCAAGGATGTGGAAATGTCGGGGCCACAACAGCTGATCTTCTGGCCAAGGAAGGTTGCCGCGTAATAGCGATAAGTGATTCTAGCGGTGGCGCATACAATCCGAAGGGCTTGAAGCTGGGAGACGTGTTTAACCATAAGAAGCAGACGGGGTCGGTAATAGGCTCTAGGAATACGGAAAAGGTCACTAACGCCGAACTCCTGGAACTGAAATGTGATATCT
>Ga0315277_10008036_pt1 | contig 13613 bp, 13 predicted proteins | sample YL17G05_15_MG_FD_203695 | JGI IMG/M metagenome (GOLD analysis project Ga0315277, IMG submission 203695) | Sediment microbial communities from Yellowstone Lake, YNP, Wyoming, USA - YL17G05_15 | ecosystem: Environmental > Aquatic > Freshwater > Lake > Sediment | place: USA: Wyoming | collected...
AGATGCCCATTGACGGCGCTCTGCCGAGGCGCCGCTACGTTCACTTCTTCTTCCGCAGCACCGCTTCCACGTCCGCGTGCGGACGGGCGATGACGTGCACGCTGACCACTTCGCCTTTGATGGCTTTGATGGCCTGCGCGCCGGCGTCCGTGGCGGCCTTGACCGCCGCGACGTCGCCCACGACACACGCCGTGACGAGCGCATTGCCGACCTGCATCATCGGGCCGGCGAGTTCGACGTTCGCCGCCTTGAGCATCGCGTCCGTGCCCTCGACGAGAGCCACAAGTCCGCGCGTTTCAATCATGCCTATTGCTTGTTGTGCCATAGATTTCTTTCCTGTTGCGTGTTGCGTAATTGTCAGTTCTTCCGGTTCTCCAAAAATCGTTTCACTTCGCGCGCCACGACCAATTCCTCATTCGTCGGGATGACCATGACCTTGACGCGCGAACTGGCGGCGCTGATGACGGCTTCCTGCGCCTTCGTCGCGGCGTTCTTCGCCGGATCAAGCGCGATGCCAAGCTGATCGAGGTTGGCGCAAATCGCCGTGCGCAACTCCGCCCGGTTCTCGCCGATGCCGGCGGTGAACACCAACGAGTCGCACCCGTTCAATTCGAGAAAGTAGCTGCCGATCCATAGGCGGGCGCTGGCCAGAAACGCATCGAGGGCAAGCTTCGCTTTCGCGTTGCCCTGTTCCGCTGCCGAGCAGATGTCCCGGATGTCGTTGCTCACCCCGCTCAGACCTTTCAACCCTCCGTCCCTGCAGAGCTGGCGTTCCACTTCGTCGAGGCTCAGACCCAGCGTGCGCATCACGAACGGCACGGCGAAGCTGTCGAGGTCGCCGACGCGGTTGTTGTGCGGCAAGCCAGATTGCGGGCTCATGCCCATGCTATTGCCGATAGCAACGCCGTTGCGGATCGCTGTGATGCTTGAGCTTCCGCCGAGATGACAGGAGATCACACGCAGCGACGGCTCGCGGACCGGTGACTTACCCCCATCCAGGTAAAGATTGCGCGCGCGCGCGGCGACATCCTGGCGTCCGAGCAATTCGGCGGAGCGTTCGGCGATGAACTTGTGACTCGCGCCGTGGAAGCCCCAGCGGCGCACGCCGGCTTGATACCAGGCGTCCGGCACGGCGTAGCGCATCGCAGCTTCGGACGCCCACTGATAGAACGCGGTTTCAAACAACCCGACCAACGGCGTGTGCGGCATCCGCTGAGCGAAGAGACGAATGCCGCTGATGTAAGGCGGATTGTGTGCGGGCGCGATGGCATTGAAGGCTTCCATCGCCTGCACGACGGATTCGTCGAGCCGCACGCAACCATTCATGCCTTTCGCCAAGATGGTTTTGAAACCCACCGCTGTGAGGTCGCTGTCGCCGGCGATGTACCCATTGTCCCGCAACTGGCCCAGGCAATCCTCGATCGCCTTCGGGTAATCCGCCACGCGCTCGAAGCCACCCTTGTGGAGCAAGCGCTCGCCGCCGTTCGAGAAATCGAACAGCCGCCACTTGAGCGACGTGCTCCCAAGATTGGCGACGAGAATCTTCACAGCGCGATACTGGATGCTCAATTCTGGATGCTGGATTTCGATTCCGGACGCTCAGCGCTGCTATCCAGCATCTGGCATCCAGAATCCAGCATCCGCCTTACTGCAGCCACTTGCCTAGCCCGGCCAACCCTTCGTGCGGGCGCGGGATGACCTGGACACTGATGACTTGGCCAACTTGGGCCGCGGCTGCGGCGCCGGCGTCGGTCGCGGCTTTCACCGCTGCCACGTCCCCGCGGAAAAACGCAGTTACGTAGCCGCTGCCGATTTTTTCCCAGCCAGTCATCGTGACGTTCGCCGCTTTCAGCGCGGCGTCGCCGGCTTCCATGAGGGCGCAAAGGCCCTTGCATTCGATCATTCCAACAGCTTGTTGTGACATATTCGTTGATTGTTGAAGGTTTAGAGTTGATGGCTTACTTCGCCGGCGTGCTGTTGCCGATGAATGCCTTCACCAGGTCTTCGTGCGGCCGCGCAATGATGTGGGCGCTGACCAGTTCGCCGACCTTGCCCGCGGCTTTCGAGCCTGCGTCCACGGCGGCCTTGATGCTGCCGACGTCGCCCCGCGCCAGCACGGTGATGAGGCCGCCGCCGATGGGGATGGTTTTCACGAGGGTCACGTTGGCCGCCTTGACCATCGCGTCGCTGGCTTCGACGCTGCCGACGTACCCTTTGGTTTCAATCATGCCGATTGCTTCGCTCATAGTGTGTTTGTTTTGAATGTTTCGTTTCGGGGAAATCACTTGATCAATTCACACGGCGTATCCGGCTGAAGGTCACACGCGTTGCCCTCGTCCGTGTCAATGTGCACCTCCAGCTTGTAACTCTTGTCCACGCGGCAGAGCATGCGATCGAGAACTATGCCGCAGTCGCCGCCGATCCGCAGCTTCATGTTGTCGCCGGGCTTCACGCCGTAGAACTCCGCATCGGTGGGATGCATGTGGACATGCCGCAGCGCGCGAATCACGCCTTCCTTCATCTCGAAGAAACCCGCCGGCCCCATCAACATGCAACCAGGCGTGCCCGCGATGTTGCCCGACGCGCGCAACGGGATTTCGAAACCCAGCGCGATGGCGTCGGTGTAGGCGAGCTCGACTTGGTTCAAGCTGCGGCACGGACCGAGGATGCGGAGGTTCGAAATCACGCGACTGCGCGGACCGATGAGTGTCACCGTTTCCTTCGCCGCGAACTGCCCGTCCTGGTAAAGCCATTTGTGAACATTCAACTTCTGCCCTTTTCCGAACAAGGCCTCCACCGCCTCGGGCGTGAGATGGCAATGGCGTGCGCTGATGTTCACGACGAGTGGATTCGGGGCGGTCGCGACGCGCGGAAGCGGTTTGCCGAGCCGCGCATAAACGGCTTGACGAACCATGTGTTCAACCACGGCTCGGTGTGGCGCAGATGCGACTGTAGCCATAACGAGCTAAATTCTGACCGATTCAACAGCCAAGTCAACATTTTTCTTGCAATATCTTCCAATATCTATCAAATTAGCGCCAATATGACGGCAGAAGAGCGAAAGCATCGCCTCGAAGCCTACCTCCAGCAGGTGGAATTTGCGTCGCTCGAAGAGCTTGCCAAGCATGTGAAGGCGTCGGTTTCGACCGTTCGCCGCGACCTCACGTTGCTCGAAGTCGGCGGCGGGCTGAAGCGCACACATGGCGGCGCCCGAATCATCGCACCCAAAACCGACGAGTTCACTTTCTCTGCCCGCGATACACATCAGCTTTCCGAAAAGGACGCCATCGGCAAGGCGTGCGCGGAACTCATACGCTCGAACCAGAGCGTGATCATTGACGCTGGGACGACGGTGTATCACGTCGCGAGATTCCTCGAAGCGAAGTCGCCGCAAATCGTCACAAACTCCTTGCCGGTCGCTAACCTGTTTGCCGCCGCGCATCGCGTCGAACTGGTCCTTAGCGGAGGTGTGATTTATCCGCGGCTCGGCGTGCTTGTCGGACCGCTGGCGGTCGAGGCGTTCTCAAAAATCCATGCCGACGTGGCGGTGATGAGCGCCGGCGGCATCACGCTCGACGGGCTGACGAACTCGCATGGCCTGCTGATTGACATTCAGCTCGCGATGATTCGCGCGGCAGCGAAAGTCATCATGTGCCTAGATCACACCAAGTTTGGCCGCCGCTCGGTGACGCCGCTGTGCGACCTCGAACCGATTGACACCATTGTCACCGATAGCGAGGCGCCACCGGATTTGGTTCAGGCCCTGCGGGACAAGGGAATCGAAGTCATCGTCGCACCGCCAAACGGAACAGCCTGAGGCAGGCCTCGAACACCGTTTCAACGGGCATTCCGGCCAGACCCGCGGCCTGACGCAAGACCACCACGTTCTCGCCGTTTGGGCGCCAAACCTCCTCGACCGAACCCGCCCAAAGCACAAGCGTCGGCATGCCCAGCGCCGCCGCCAGATGCGTGATGCCGGAATCGTGGCCGACAAACGCACCGCAGCTTCGCAAACGCTGCGCCAGTTCCGCCAGCGGCAGACTTTGCGCCACCTCGCGCCGTGAAGGACGTAACGGCGCCGCGAGATGCTGCAAACGCTCGCCCTCCACCTCCCCGCCAACAAGCAACAACCGCCAATCCGTGGACTCGACCAGGCGCGCGAGCAACTCCGCCCACCTTGCCTCGGGCCAGTTCTTCCGCTCACTGCCGCTTCCGGGATGAAGAGCCAGTGGAGGCGAGTGGCGAGAGGTGAGAGGTGGGAGCCGGAGGCGCGGCACAGGGTCGGCGTCGAAGATGGCCAGGCGTTCCAGCGGCTTCAGCAAGACTTGCGTGGCGTGAGTCTGCTCTGTTTCATCCGGACGATGCGGCCCGGCGATGAACTGCCCGGGCGCGCACCGCGCCACGTTCGTTTGGAAAATCTCGTCTGGGTCATAGAGGTAGGAAACGATCAAGTCGAACTCCGAAAAGTAATCGCGCAAGTCTTCGGACAGATCGCCGTCGCGCGCAAAGAAACCGGCCAGCCCGCGCGCCTCGATGGCTTGCACACGATCCACCAATCCTCCGGCGAGCGCGAGTTGGGCGATGTGCGGATAGCCAAGAATCTCCAAATGCGCCTGTGGAAACCGGTCACGCAGCGCCGCAATGGCCGGCAACGTAAGGATGAAGTCCCCGATGGCCCCACCACGAATGACGAGAATCTTGGGTTTGATCGCGGTCACATTCCGCGGAAGGCGGTGAGGCCGAGAACGACCACCAGCGCCGCGAATGCCAGCCGGAGGCCGCACCCAAACTTGATGCGCGTCGCGTTGGCCGTGCCCCACTCGATCGCATCGCGCAACCGGTAGGGCGACACCGTGAACCAGATGCCGATCGCGACCAGCAGATACGCCCACGTTTGAATCACGAGCACCCACGGCGTTTCGCCCAAATGGGGACGACCCGTGTCCACCATCTGCTTGGCCAGCAGCAGGAACATCACCGCCAACCCGCGCGCGCCGAGGAAATCCTGCACGAAGATGCACGTCCCGATGCCGATGGCTGCAAACCCCAGCAGCAGATACTTCTTGAACGCCGCGAAGTCCGCGATGTTCTCTTGGTTCAAATTCCATAGAAACCAGAGCGTGCCGATGGCGACGAGCGTCGTGCCCCAAGGAATCGAGCGCGGAAACTTGCGCAACGACGCCGTGAACGACGCCGGTTTGGCGAGGCCATAGACTTGCAACGACCCCATGCCGAGGCCCAGCAGGATGCTTAGCAACGAAAGCTTCATCAGATCAGAGATTTCTCAACGCGGCCAGAGGATGGACGAAGCGAACGGGCAGGTAAACCGGAAATCAGCCCGGCCTGCCGACTACGCTCACAAGTTTACCACGCCGGATCGCCGTACAGTGTGAACGAGCCGGCGCGCGTGATGCGCACGTCCAGGAGCTGCCCGCGGTGACATTCCGAGCCGTCGAACACCACAATCTTGCCGCAGCGTGTGCGGCCGGTCAGCCGCGCCGGGTTCTTCTTGCTCGGGCCTTCCACGAGAATCTGCATCCGCTCGCCGATGTGGGCGTGATAGCGGCGTTTGCCAATTTCGTTCACGAGCTCAAGCAGCCGCGCGTGGCGTTCCTCAATGAGTTCCTCGGGAAGTTGGTCGGGCATCGCCGCTGCTGGCGTGTCCTTGCGCGGCGAATACTTGAACAGGTAGGCGTTGTCGAACTCGACCTCGCGGCAAAGCGAAAGCGTTTCCGCGAAGTCCGCCTCCGTCTCGCCGGGGAAGCCGACGATGAAATCGCTCGTGAGGCCCACGCGCGGCTGCACGGCGCGGAGCTTGCGGAAGATTTCGAGGAAGCGCGCGCGGGTGTAGCCGCGGTGCATGAGCTTGAGGATGCGGTCGCTGCCGCTTTGCACCGGCAGATGCGCGTGCTCGACGAGCTTGGGCAGGCGGGCGTAAGCCTCGACGAGATCGTCGCCGTAGCCTTTCGGATGCGGTGCGGTGAACCGGATGCGCTCCAGGCCCGCGATTTCGTGGACGGCTTCGAGAAGTTGGACAAAGGGGGAATGAGGTGACGGGTGACGGGTGACGGGTGACGGGAGGGCGGGATTTGTGTTACTTGTCGCCCGCCACGCGTCACGCTTTGCGCGTCGCCCGTAGCTCGTCACGATCTGTCCGAGCAACGTGATTTCCTTCACACCTTGCGCGACGAGTTGGCGGCATTCGGCGACGATGTCCGCGATGCTGTGGCTGCGTTCCTCGCCCCGGGTGGCCGGCACGATGCAGAAGGTGCAGCGCTGGTTGCAGCCTTGCATGATGCTCACGAACGCGGTGACGGCCCGGGAGGACTTGCCGTTAAGCAGATGCTCCCGAATGGTTGCCTCGCTCCCCTGCTCTTCCGCCACATCCACGACCTTGTCGCGCCGGCCCGCGAGCAGTTCGCCCAGGTATTCCGCCGCGTGGTGAAATTTCTGCGTGCCGAGCACGAGGTCCACGTCCGGCAACCGGTCAATCAACTCCTGCCCGCGGCTTTGCGCCATGCAACCCATGAAGCCGAACACTTGCGTCGAGCGGCGCTTCTTTGCGTCGCCGATAACGGCTCGCATCTTGCCGAGCGCCGTCTGTTCGGCGTTGTCCCGCACGCTGCACGTGTTGAGCAAGACCACGTCGGCACCGTACTCGGACGACGCAAGAGTATAGCCCTTGGCCACGAGCTGCGCGGCGACGGCTTCGCTGTCGCGCTCGTTCATCTGGCAGCCGTAGGTTTTGATGAAGACGCTCGGCATTTCCTGGCGATGGCGCGGAAACGTAGGTCACTCTGGGCCGGTTGAAAAGCGGATTCCCAGCTCCGTCGTCGGCTGCGCGAACCTGGATCTCCATTCCTTCTGTTTCAATGCCGAGTGCAACGTGTTGGTCTTGGGCGACGCGACCGGACGCGCGACGGCTGAGGCGTTCCAGGAGGAGTTCGGGGCAGCTCGTCCTAATGCGACTGGAGCCATGCAGCCATGACCGGCGAGCGCGCCAGCGCTGTTCTCCAAAGCTTCGATTCCGGCGCCCGGAAGGGCTTGGAGCGGCTCCCTTCCATCGGCACCATTGCCTGTAAGCGCACTAACTCCCCTCGACAGAGTCTCGAACGCGCCGCGTGCCAGGCGAATCCTCCTCGGCCACCAAACCGAGATAACGCTCGGCGTTGCCATAGCAGATGTTCCGAATCATCGGCCCGAGCAAATCCTCGTCGGCGGGCAATTCGCCGTTCTCGACCTCCTGACCGAGGAGATTGCAGAGCACGCGCCGGAAGCATTCGTGCCGCGGATAACTCATGAACGAGCGCGAGTCGGTGACCATGCCGACGAACCGCGAGAGCAGGCCGAGATTCGACAGCGCGTTCATTTGCCATTCCATCCCCTCCTTTTGGTCAAGAAACCACCACGCGGAGCCGAACTGAATCTTCCCGGGCACGCTGCCATCCTGGAAGTTGCCGGCCATCGCCGCGAAGACGTAGTTGTTTGCAGGATTGAGGTTGTAGAGGATCATCTTTGGCAGCGCGTTCTCGGCATCGAGTCGGTCAATGAATGCTGCCAGTGCGTGCGCTTGCGGAAAATCGCCGATCGAATCGAAACCCGTGTCCGGTCCGAGCTGGCGCAGCAGCCGCGTGTTGAGGTTGCGCAGGCTGCCGAGGTGAAGCTGCATGACCCAGCCCTTGGCGGCGTTGAGCCGGCCCACGAATAGCATGATAAACGTCGCGAACTGATCGCGCTCCTTCGGCGAAACCGGCTTGCCGGCGCGCGCTTTGTGGAAGATTGCTTTCGCCTCGGCGTCCATGCAGAAGTCGGCGAACGCCTGCTCCAAACCGTGATCCGTCATCCGCGCGCCCATCTGCGCGAAGAAATCGTGGCGGCGTTGCAACGCTTCGAGCAGCGCATCCAGTGAACGGATGTCCACGTCCGCCGCGGCGGCGAGCTTGTCCACCCAGGCGTTCCAAGCCACGGTTTCGTGAATGGCCAGCGCCTTGTCCGGCCGGAACGTGGGCAGGACTTTTGTCGGCAGTCCGAACTGCGCGATTGCGGCATGATGCTTCAAATCATCCGTCGGATCGTCTGTGGTGCCGACGACTTTGACCTGGAATTTCTTCAAGATGCCGTGCGCCGTGAGTTCCGGCGTGGCGAGCTTGGCATTGGCGCGTTCCCAAATCCTCTTCGCCGTGCGCTCGTCGAGCAATTCGTTGATGCCGAAGTAGCGTTTCAGCTCGAGATGCGTCCAGTGGTAGAGCGGGTTGCGGAGTATGTGTGGAACGGTGCGTACCCAAGCCATGAACTTCTCGAACGGTGCGGCGTCGCCCGTGCAAAGGCGTTCCGGCACGCCGTTGGCCCGCATGGCGCGCCATTTGTAATGGTCGCCCTCGAGCCAGATTTCGAAGAGGTTGTTGAACCGGCGATTCTCGGCGATATCCTTCGGTGGCAGATGGCAGTGGTAATCGCAGATGGGTTGCGGTTCGGCGAAGCGGCGATAGAGCCGGCGTGCGGCTGGCGTGCTCAACAAAAAGTCGTCGTGGATGAACGGCTTCATTCCCGAACACAAGACCGGAAGTGGCAGCCTCAACGCAAGCCTATTTCGAGTTGGGGCGCTGAAAATTGGAGCGACGCGGCGGGCAAGCTCCGGTATGCTCTGCGGCAATCGGTTTCGGAACGGCCATGTTGAAACTTGAGAAATACTCCATCGGTCTGGGCGACCGCTTTGCGCAGCAAGCAGAGGCACAACTGCGCGCATGCATCCAAGCGCGGGAGCGCGGCGTCGAAATCATCCCTGTCTGGAACAAATCCAACCGCGAGCATCTCATCGTTGGCTCAGAGCCGTCCAGCGTCCGGGGAGCAGCGCAAGCGGCGGTCAAAGCACTGTTCTGGACTCCTCCCTGGCACGTTGATGCCGACCACATCCACCTCGGAACAGTGGACCGGTTCGTACCACACTCGGATTTCTTCACGATGGACGTGGCGGATTCCATCGGCAAACCAGCCTCAACCAATGCGGTCAAGGCTTTCGCCCGGCGGCACGCGGAGTTGGCGCGCGAAGTCCCGCTTCCCGGCGGTGCCCGCGCTTTGCGCCCGACCAGCACGGAGGTCCAGCGCATTGCAGCCAAATACCTCGCCGCCGTGGAGGAAGCGGCCATCCTTTACCGGCACATCGCTGCGAGGAAGGGCGAGAGCAACTTCATCACCGAAGTTTCGATGGACGAAACCGACACGCCACAGACACCGCTGGAATTACTCGTCATTCTGGCCGCGCTGGCGGATGAGCGCGTGCCGGTCCAAACCATTGCGCCCAAGTTCACTGGCCGGTTCAACAAGGGTGTGGATTACGTGGGCGACGTGGCGAAGTTCGAGGAGGAGTTCGATGACGACATCTGCGTCATCCGGTTCGCCATCGCAACCTACGGCCTCCCGGAAAACCTCAAGCTCAGCGTCCATTCGGGCAGCGACAAATTTTCGATTTACCCGGCCATCCACCGCGCGCTGAAGCGACACGACGCTGGCGTTCATGTGAAGACCGCCGGCACAACGTGGCTGGAGGAAGTCATCGGGCTGGCGGAAAGCGGCGGGGCAGGGCTGGCGTTGGCCAAGGCGATTTACGCCGAGGCGCTGGCGCATGCGGACGAATTGTGCGCGCCGTATGCCACGGTGATTGACATTGACCGCGCGAAGTTGCCGGGCGCCCCGACTGTGGCGGCTTGGTCGGCGGATCAATTCGCCAACGCACTCCGGCACGATGCAAAATGTCCGGAGTTTAATCCGAGCTTCCGGCAGTTGCTCCATGTCGGCTACAAAATCGCGGCGCACAAGGGCGCCGAGTACCTGGACCTGGTGCGGGCGAACTGCGACATCGTCGCCCGCAACGTGACGCACAATCTTTTCGAGCGACATCTCCGGCCAATCTTCCTGGGCGGCTGAGCGCACGATGCGAACCTTGGACGACCGCAATGGCCGCCGCTAGCACCAGCGCCACCGTGGCTTCGGTGCGAACCTCACTGCCGGGTGGGAGCTTTTTGCACCCCGGCTGGTTTCGCTGGGTAATTTGCGCTCTGCTGCTCTTCGCCGCCATCATCAACTACGTAGATCGCCAGGTTATCGGTATCCTGAAGCCGACCCTGGTAGACACGTTCGGCTGGTCGGACGAGCGGATTTACTCGTCCATCGTGTTCTGCTTCCAACTGGCCTACGCCATCGGTTTCGTCTTTGCGGGACGCGTGATGGACGCTCTCGGCGTGCGGCGTGGCTTCGCGATTTCGGTGACGCTCTGGAGTATCGCAGCGATGGCGCACGGCCTCGCCGGTTACGTGACGACGTGGCGGCTGCCGGTATTGAACCTCGATGCGAGCACGGGTTTCGCGGTGATTACCCTCACGGGCGCCGCGGTGGGACTGGCATTGGCACGATTCGCTCTTGGAATCGGCGAGTCGGGTGCGTTCCCGGCCTCGATCAAAACGGTGGCGGAGTGGTTTCCGAAGAAGGAGCGCGCCCTGGCCACCGGCATTTTCAACGCAGGCACAAACGTCGGTGCGCTCGTCACGCCGCTGGTGGTGCCGTGGGTGACGCTGCATTGGGGCTGGCAATGGGCGTTCATCTTCACCGGCACGCTTGGCTTCGTGTGGGTGGCTTGGTGGTGGTTGGCATACCGCGAGCCCGAACGTCATCCCCGGCTCGCCGCGTCGGAGCTGGCGTACATCCGCAGCGACCCAGCCGATGCCCCAATCAAGATTCCCTGGCGCAGACTTTTGCCGCACCGCCAGACATGGGCGTTCGCCATCGGCAAGTTCATGACCGATCCCATCTGGTGGCTGTATCTGTTTTGGATTCCGGATTTCCTGCACCGCAACCACGGGTTGGACCTCAGATCAATCGGCCTGCCGCTGGTCGTCGTATATCTCGTCGCAGATATCGGCAGCATCGGCGGAGGTTGGCTCTCCGGGCGCTTCATCAAGATGGGCTGGACGCACAACCGCGCCCGCAAAATGGCCATGCTCTTTTGCGCGCTGTCCGTTGTGCCGGTGATGTTCGCGGCCAGCGCTTCAAACTTGTGGTTGGCAGTCGCCTTGATTTCCCTCGCCGCTGCAGCGCACCAAGGTTGGTCCGCAAATCTCTACACGATCACATCCGACATGTTCCCGCGTCAGGCTGTGGGCTCGGTGGTCGGGATCGGAGGCGCGGCGGGGGCGGTTGGAGGGATGTTCATCGCGATGCTGGTGGGCGCAGTGTTGCAAGCCACCGGCAGTTACGTGCCGATATTCATTCTGGCGGGCCTGACCTACCTCGCGGCGCTGCTCGTGATTCACCTGCTGGCCCCGCGGCTCCAACCGGCGAATGTGGAAGGAGCTTGAGAAGCTCGACGCTGCCTGCCAATCTGTCGCCCTCGCTCAGCGGCGACGGGCCAAAAAACCTGGAACAATTCTTGAGTGATCAATTTGATATGAGCTACGGACTGAACATCAAACCGGCTGGCGGCTTGGATTTTGTCTCGCTGGGCGCGCTCGTGCACCGGCTCGACCCTGGCATCATTCCCTTCCGCAAGGCGACCGAATGCCGTATCCACGTCAGCGGTGGCGAGTTCAACTGCGCCGCGAACCTGGCGGATTGCTTCCGCATGAACACCGCCATCGCTACAGCGCGAGTGGAGTATCCCATCGGCGACCTGATCGCCGAGCGCGTGAAGGCGATGGGCGTGAAGCCGTTCTACAAGGTCTTCAAGCACGACGGCGTCCGCGGCCCGAACCACGCCACGGTCTATAGCGACCAGGGCTATGGCGTCCGCGCGCCAGTGGTGTTCTACAATCGCTCCAACGAAGCGGGCGGCTTACTCAAGCCTGGCGACTTCAATTGGGCGGAGATTTTCGGCCAGGGCACACGCTGGTTTCACAGCGGCGGCATCTTCGCGGCGCTCTCCGAGACGACCGGCGAACTCATCATTGAAGGCATGAAGGCGGCGAAAGCGGCGGGCGCGATCACGTCGTTCGACCTGAACTTCCGGCAGAAGCTGTGGGACATCTGGGGCGGCCAGGACAAGGCGCTCTCGGTGATGAAACGCATCGTCGAGCACGTGGACGTGTTGGTGGGCAACGAAGAGGACTTGCAGAAGGGCCTCGGCCTGAAAGGCCCGGACGTGCATGCCAAGAACAAGCTCGATTCGAGCGTCTTTATCGGCATGATGGATTCGGTGATCAAGAACTACCCGAAGGTCAAAGTCGTGGCCACGACGCTGCGCGAAGTGCATTCGACGAACCGGCATAGCTGGGGCGCGGTGGCGTGGATGGACGGCAAGACCTACTCGTCGCCGACATGCGAACTGGACGTGTGTGACCGCATCGGCGGCGGCGACGGCTTTGCCTCGGGCCTGTTCTACGGCATGTTGACGGGCGAAACGCCGGAGCAATGCGTGAAACTCGGCTGGGCGCACGGCGCGTTGCTGACCACGTTCCCGGGTGACACGACGATGGCGACGGTGGAACAAGTCAAAGCCTTCGCGAAAGGCGGCTCCGCGCGCGTCCAACGCTGAGGATTGAACAACACTGAACACTCGAAACTGAATTTATGGAACCAAAAGCTGACTTTGCTGTGATTGGGCTGGCCGTGATGGGCCAGAACCTGATTTTGAACATGAACGACCACGGCTTCACCGTCGTGGCCTACAACCGCACCACCTCGAAGGTGGATGACTTCCTCGCCAACGAGGCCAAGGGCACGAACGTCCTCGGCGCGCACTCGCTGGCCGAGATGGTCGCCCTGCTCAAGAAACCCCGGCGCGTGATGCTCATGGTCAAGGCCGGCGCGGCCGTGGACGAGTTCATCGAGCAGTTGCTCGGCGTGCTCGAACCCGGCGACATCATCATGGACGGCGGCAACTCGCTCTTCGAGGACACCATCCGCCGCACGAAATACGTCGAGAGCAAGGGCCTGCTTTACATCGGCACGGGCGTCTCCGGCGGCGAGGAAGGCGCGCGGCGCGGCCCGAGCATCATGCCCGGCGGCAGCCCGGCGGCCTGGCCGCACGTGAAGCCGATCCTCCAAGCCATCTCGGCCAAAGTGGGCGAGAACGTGCCCTGCTGCGATTGGGTGGGCGAAGGCGGCGCCGGCCATTACGTGAAGATGACCCACAACGGCATCGAATACGGCGACATGCAGCTCATCTGCGAAGCCTACCACCTGATGAAGGACGGCCTCGGCATGACGCCCGATGAGATGCACGAAGTCTTCAAGGACTGGAACACGGGCGAACTCGATTCCTACCTCGTCGAAATCACGCGCGACATCCTCGGCAAGAAAGACGACGACGGCACGCCGCTGGTGGACAAGATCCTCGACACCGCCGGCCAAAAGGGCACCGGCAAGTGGACGGTGATTTCGTCACAGGACATGGGCATCCCGATCACGCTCATTGCGGAAGCGGTTTACTCGCGTTGCGTTTCGGCGATGAAACCCCAGCGCGTGGAAGCCGCGAAGGTCTTCAAGCCGAGCAACCCGAAGTTCTCCGGCGACCGCAAGCAATGGGTGGCCGACATCCGCAAGGCGCTCTACGCCTCGAAAATCATCAGCTACACGCAGGGCTACATGCTCATGCGCGCGGCGGCCAAGCAGTATGGCTGGAA
>Ga0315277_10008037_pt1 | contig 13609 bp, 16 predicted proteins | sample YL17G05_15_MG_FD_203695 | JGI IMG/M metagenome (GOLD analysis project Ga0315277, IMG submission 203695) | Sediment microbial communities from Yellowstone Lake, YNP, Wyoming, USA - YL17G05_15 | ecosystem: Environmental > Aquatic > Freshwater > Lake > Sediment | place: USA: Wyoming | collected...
AATATGAAAAATAAGGCGTTTTTGTAATTTATTAGTAATTTAGGACCGCATATTTCACATCAGAAGAAGCGAGGATTCTATATTTTAGTAATGGCTTGCTTTTAATTATTATAAAGAATATCTTTTTAATTTTAAACGAAGATTAATGGTTATGAACTCACTTGTATTGTTTTATTCTGAAACTGGAAATACTGAAAGAATTGCGAAGACTATTTACAATGCGCTTCCGGATGAAAAAAGACTAATAAATATAAAAGATCTTGATATAAACGCCCTGAACAATTGTGATCTAATCTTTTTTGGTTGCCCTGTTCATGCAAATTCCGTTCCAAAAGCGGTAAAGAGTTTTTTGAAGGATTTACCCGATAATTTAACCTCTAAAATCGCATCATTTATCACTTATGGCGTACCGGATAAAGCGTTCTATGAAAATTGTTTGAGTACCCTTTCTAAGTCATTTCAGAAAAAAAGTATAGAGGTTCTCGGCGAATTTCACTGCTTGGGAAAACATTCAGCTATTGATACGCTCGCTAAATTTTTTCCTGACAAAGTAAATGATGCTAAAAAATCCGATAGCCATCCAGATGAAACCGATCTTAAAGCGGCTAAAAAATTTGCCCTTGATATCATAAAAAAATGTAAAAAGTGATTCGCCGATCTTATTAATATTTTAAGACCGCACCTTTTATCGCAGAGGATACAAGCGCTCTATACTTTAATAATACCTTGCTTTTGATACCTTTATCAAGGGGTTTCCAATTTTGAAGGCGAGCCCGAATCTCTTCATCAGAAAGGGCGATTTCAAGTTTTCGATGTGGAATATCGATTTTTATCAGGTCACCATCGGCAACAACGGCGATTGGTCCGCCCAGATATGCCTCAGGAGAAACATGCCCTATGCAGGGCCCTTGGGTCGCACCTGAAAAACGCCCATCGGTGATTAACGCAACTCGGTTCATATTTTGTAACATCATTAGCGATGCCGTTAATGCCAAAAGTTCGGGCATCCCAGGACCCCCTTTGGGACCTTCATAGCGAATAATAATGACCGAGCCATTCGTGATGTCTCCAGCTGCCAATGCATTTATGGCATCTTTTTCGGAGTTGAACAACTTTGCTGGACCTTCAAATTGTAACATGCTCTTCTCACTGACCGCCGATTGCTTTACCACGGCACCGTCCGGCGCTAGATTCCCTTTCAGGATAACCGTCCCGCCCTCGGGATAAATCGGATTATTCAGAGGACGAATGACATCCTCATCCAATACTTGAATCTTACGGAGTAATTTCCGTAGCGGCTTACCGGAAACTGTCATGCAGTCCAGGTGCAAATAATCCGTTAGACGGCTCATTACCGCGGGAATCCCACCCGCTTTATAAAGTTCCACAATGGAGTATCGGCCAGAAGGGGAGACATTGACGAGGGTGGGAATTTTTTTGCTGAATTCATTAAAGATTTCCAAATCCAAGTCAATCCCCATCTCAGACGCAATTGCAGGCAGGTGGAGGGTAGAATTGGTTGAGCCTCCAATTGCAACATCGACCATAATGGCATTTTCCAGCGATTCACGGGTCATGATTTGCGAGGCGGTTATGTCATTTTTGACGAGTTCCATAATTTGCCGTCCGGACTCCCTCGCCATTCGTAATTTCATGGTGGAGACTGCGGGCGAAGTGGCTGCATTTGGGAGCGTCATCCCAAAGGCTTCCATAAGGCATTGTGTAGTATTTGCCGTGCCCATTATCGAACAGGCCCCATATGAAGCGCATGCAATGCATTTCATTTTCATTTCGAAGTCCTCATAAAATCGAGTTTCAATCCCCTGAAATTTCGGCATAAAATGGACTTCATATAGACTGGGTCCCCCAGGGACGCAGATCGTGGGAATATCCAGCCGCGCGGCAGCCATCAGGATGGCCGGATTAATTTTATCGCAACTTGAGAGCGTGACCATCGCATCTAGTTTATGGGCTTCCATCATTGCCTCAATGGAATCGGCAATGATATCCCGCTGTGGTAAGATGAACCGCATCCCGTCGTGCCCGTTTGCCCAGCCGTCACAGGGTGCAACCGTGCAGAATTGGAAAGGAATGCCACCAGCTTCTATGATGCCATATTTCACAGCTTCAGCGAGTTGCAGCAGGTGAGCATGCCCGGGATTGATTTCGTTCCAAGTATTGACTACCCCGATTAAGGGTTTGGAGTTGATTTCCTTGTCATCGTACCCTAAGCCCTTCATTATACCCAGAGGCACGTAATAAAATGGAGTTTGCCTGATAATTTCAAAGATTTGCCGGCTCCTTTTTTTTAAATCTTTCTTGGAATCTTTAATGTCTTCACCCATTTTTATTTACCTCATTCTATTTTTTAAACTGCGCATCTATTTTACGCGTTAATTACTTTTACCGTTAAACTTATAATAAAAGAAGAGTTTCTGTTTTACTCGTTAATTATTTTGTGGTTAAATTTATAAATTTATACAGTAAATTCTACGTCCATTATTAATAAAAAACGCTCTGAAAACTGGGATTTGGTCGTGTCTGAAAAGCAATTCGTGTATAAAATAATGGTGCTGGGAGATCCTTCAGTTGGTAAGACGTCATTAATACGCCGGTTTGTCGAAAACCGTTTTTCGGAGGAATACCTAACGACGATCGGCGTGGAGTTTCTCAAGAAAGAACTATTGATAGATGAGAAAACGAAGGTTACGCTGGTCTTGTGGGATGTCGCCGGGCAGGCCAAATGGACCCAGTTTAAGAAGGCATATTATCAAGGAGCCTTATTTATTATCGCAGTGTTCGATGTTACAAATAAAAAAAGTTTTTCTAATATCAAACGATGGATTTCTGACGCACAGGAAATTTTGGAAAGCAATATTGATTTTGCTATTATTGCGAACAAAATTGATTTACTGGAAGGGCAGACCATTCCAGCCTTTGACGAGTATAACCAATATAAGGGATTTATAGCACCTATAATTCAAACCTCAGCAAAAACGGGAAAAAACGTGAATGAAACGTTTTTAAAAATTGCTAAATTTTTAGTGAAAAAGATAGGAAAAAGAGGCTAATAAAAAAGAGGATTATAGTATCGCCGCGGCGGTAGTAAGCAACCCTAGAAGTAATCCCGTTAAAGCCACCGACACGAAATTATCATCTAAGCGAAGGTTCACGCTTTCGAAGAAGGCAGTACCAACCCCGCCCGAGATTGCTATTATAATCCACCACACGGGGGTCATAAAAGAAAGGACGAGAGGGGAGAAGAACAGTAATCCAATCGCGATTCCTACGCCCATATTCCCACAGAATCCTTCCCAAGTTTTTTTCTTGTTATAAGGGAGATGATGCTTTCCAAGGCGCGTCCCTGCAAAATATGCAACGGTATCACCGATTCCCCAGATAAGAATCGTATCTATATAGACCATAGCACCTGTGAACGTTGGGTTGGGGATGTTAAAATACATAAACATAAAAGTTTGGAATCCGAGAGCAATGGTGAAGCCAAGTAAAGCCATAATTGAGGCTAGATACGGCTTAAACGGTTCGGATTGCCTGCCTAACGCAATGAATGCTTTCGTAAAATACATTCGAGTTTTAAATTTTACATACACGAGTTCATGGAAGCCAAAGGCAAAATCTACTCCAAACAGGATGAATAGGGCTAAAGGCGGTTGGAAAAGAAAAATTAAGAAGGCAAAAATCAATCCACTTATAATATTGAACATCTTTCTGGAAAAAGTCGTGGCTGAGAGACCCTTATCTTTCACCTTTTCGTGCCGCTTCTGTCCAATAAAAACTAAGACCACCAGAAGCACATCAATGACCACCAGAGCTTCAACAACATTCCAAATATTTATTACACTAATGAAGATGGCAGCGGCAATGATTATATTCGCGACTACAATAATAAAAAGCGTCCAAAACAAGGAATAACTTTCGGTTTCCGGTTGTTGTATAGGTTCGCCCATCACTTTTCACGTCATCAAATTCATTTAGATTAAACTATTAAGAGATGCGTTTTCAATTTAAAACTATCATTTAGTTTTTTTCCGAAATTGAGTTTCAGAGCCAATGCCCGTGCTGATGATCCGGGACGCATCAATAGTGTCGGTCTCGGGAGTGTCATAAGTCAGATCCAAATAGACGCCGAGTACAGCCTCTTTCCAAGAGAGCCCCAGATCCTCGCATTTAATTTTCTTTTGGTCTCTTGAAGTGAGCGTATATTTCTTAGGGAGATCATTTTTTTCATTTAAATGGGAGTATTCTTCGGTGACTGTTTCGGACGGACGTGGAATGCCAATTTTTTCCCAGACCTGATGTGTCACGAGGTCCATTAACTCGGGGACATTGGTCATCAGCCATTCTACATTTTTAGCGGTTTCACCCTGAGTATAGAGCCTATGCTCGGTCGATAACCCGACCAATCGGAGAATGAAATTTGAACGCCCCATTAGGGTGAAAGTTTTTATCATAGGAGGCCAGGGACAAAAGCAGAAAAGAGCATCCGGGAGATCGAAATTTGAAGCAGCTTGCATCCCGTCCCAAAGCCCTCCGAAAGAAGCATAATTGCTCGTATATTCTATTTGATTAATGATTGAGGAGCACCATACGGTGGATGTCATGTAATTTGATGTACTCCATTGGGGAGATCTTTCATTTCTTATATCTTGTAAAACATCGATTGCTTTCAGACCTATATCCGTAAATTTCTTAATTTTTTGGGGAAACTGTCGTAATTTATATCCAAGCTTTAAATGCCGCCGATCCAACACCTCATCTGCACCACCAACCGTCCACCAATCGACCGGGATGCCATCTTCGATGTGGCAATTGAGAATGAATAAAATATCGCGAGTATCGTCATCCACAACAAGGAATGAAGTATCCACCGATTCCCCAAAAAGCAGTTTTTCGGTCCCGGTTTGCAGATCTTCCCGGATGGTAATGACAGGCGGAAAAAACGCATATGCTAATACCTGACTCGGGTCCTCAAATTTCCCCTCTAGAACTAACTTCGCCGCTAAGATTGATTCATTGAGGCGATTCGTCGCGAGGGTATAGAATTCACTCGTGAATATTTTGAACACTTTTTGAAAATAATCCCACCCAAATTCTTGAAATCCTTTCCATATGTTATGGAGTAAGGGGAGATACCGTTTGGTATGGACATTCTCGGGTATATCGGCATAAGTAAAAGGCATTCGTATCCATCCTCAAAGATTCAATGGAGATTAATAATAGCTTATTGAGAGATTTTAATATGATTTAAAAATTGTTATTGGATTTAAGAGGAGTGGGAATAGAAAAATACCTTATAAAAGAAGATTGGCTCGGCATCCCAATGGCTTATAAGCAAAAGATACCCAGGAATTTCTAAATTCTTGTCTTATTTTAGGACTTTAGCCATTATCCAGTTAACAATATTCTTTTGAATATTTTCATTGGAAGGAATAAGGAGGTAAGAGCAATTTATGCCGCCACAATTCGAATTATTGGACCCAAAGCTCAGCTCAGGAGCTATTACGGTTATCCCAAGCCCACTGAGGAACGCTCTCTCCTTTTTTGGGAAAGCATTAGTAAGGAGGGTGTGAGTACCAGTATCAAACTTAAAGTTGATTCCGATATTCTGGTATTCGGTTTCGGGTTCATATATCCTAATGAGATAGCCTTTACGTTCCATTTTGCTCTTAAGGATATTCCACACGTCTTGCTTTTTTTGATCCGCTTGTATCTTTTTGAGTGTCTCGCGATGAACGTATAAAATGCCATTATATTTACCCATATCAATCGTCAGTTCTTCTCTAAAATTTATGATTCCTAAATATGTATCAATATGGGTGTCGTAGGAATCCACTCCTATAGAGGGGGGACATTTCAATAGTTCTATTTTTAATTTCTGAAAGGCTTTGATGAAATTATGGGAAACAATTAAAAAAGGAGTTCCGGAAGGAGTTAAGCCTTTAAGGAAAAGACCCCCTTCACTAACAACGTCTTTTGGTATTACTTTAAACCCCATTCGCTCAAGGAGCAATTTCAAACGTAACGCGTGAGGCTTGATATAAAAATCAGTGCCGATTTGTTGTGCAATATCTTTTATACAATTCAGACCCATGACAAATTTATCATAGATTTCAAGCATATAGGATGGAGAGGCAGGATCAGACGGATTTTTTGACTGGTTATCAAATAAATTAAAGCTTTGAAAGAAATCCTTGCCGAGGATATATATTTCTTTACCAGGCAATTGGTATGAATTCTGTTGAGCTAGGTCAATGCTTAAAATATGATATTGGTGGGTTGCAAAGAATTCATCCATTTTCTCTTTATCGTTCTCAAATATGATTCGTTCTGGGTCAGAACTTGCCAATTGGGGGGAATCATATCGGATATGTATAAGCCAATTGCTAGTCATTGGTATTTCCAAAAAAGGTAAATAAAAAAGTAAGGGGTATTAGACCTATTTGACGGATATTTTCAATGTCTTAACAGCACTCTTGTAATTTTTTATAAATTGGGCTAAAAATTTTGGATCATCTATGAGCTTGGTTACAATTTTATCTATATCGCTTTCTGTTAAATTAGCATTAGCATCGGCTAATTTTTCTAAATTGGCAATTACTTGTTTTGTAGAATCGATTTCTATTCGTTTTCTTATTTTATTTCGTATTTGACCAATATGATCGTGCGCTCTTCGATTTGGCATAGTATCATCTTTTTTATTTAAAGGATCCTTAAAAATTATTTGAATTTATGGGATTACTATTAAATTCAAGATTTACTAAGCTCATTAAAAATTCTCAAAGTGCATCTTATGTTATGCGAGTGGTGTGGAAAACGAGAGGCAACGTCTCGTACTCAATTTAAAAAAGCGTTGCCGAGTCATATCGGTGCCAAATTAGAAGCAACGATGAATCTCTGCGATGAATGTCGTGCCAAAATAAAAGCGAAGGCGCTTAAATTCTCGACTATCGATCAATTAGATAAATTTTTTGAGAATGGGAAACAGGATAAGTAAGTATCAAAATTTTTTGAAAATTTCTAGTGTCCAGGCGTTGAGCTGCTCCATTTTTATCTGCGATAAATCGCCAGTCCAATTTTCAAGAACGGAAGCATAAGTTTTTTCAAATCTTTCCATATATTTTCTGACCCTTTCTTCTAAGGTTTGCGTATATTCAAGCGTAAATAATAATCCGAATACAAATTTACCATGCCTCAATAAAATAGTCGTTTTGCCCGCCTGAATGATATCAACATTACCAGATAGCCCTAAGCCTAATTCTAATCCTTGCGTTATGGCATAGAGGAATCCTCCGAGCAAAAAGCGATCGGTGAGGAGAGCGGAGCTGGACGCGCCAGCGCGAAATTCATGCTCATAAAACATGTGCCCGGTTTCTTTTTTAATAATATACAGGGTTTTTAGGCAAAAATAGGTACTGACACTTTCTAAAAGATCAATCTTTCCAAAGAAAAGGTAATATGAAACTAGGACCAATATGATGAATATGGTTAGGACATCAAATAATAGAAAGATCAATGAAGGAAAGACTAAGAAAAGGGTAATATTGACACATCTTTCAAAAGTAAGCACGCAAATCAAAGTCCCAAAAATAAGATTCAACTTTCCAAGTTTTTGATCATCTATTTTGCGAGATATCTTAATGGTTCTGAGGACTACGAAAAGGAACATTGGAGTATAGGTGAATAGAGAAATGAGAAGGGTGATGGGGTGAACTTGAAACATGTAGATATTCCCGCTATCCAATGGGATTTTTTCATAAAAATAGATGTTAAAAACCGTGATGAATACAAGCATTCCAAGATAAAAATAGCGGAGGGCTGATTCATGTTTGACGGGCGCTCCCCCCTGGCGATCGATAATAAATAGTATCTCTAATAAGGCAGAAATCGCAGCAAAAATTAACATGATTTTAAAACTAAAAAAGAATTGATCTACAGTAGAATTAACATCTCCCAAAAAAATGAATGATATAATCCGTAAAAACTCATATGCAAACCCAAAGAAAAAGCCGAAGAAGGCGAAAAATAAGAGACGATTTATATAATTGTTTGATTTCAAGAGGTATCTTATGAATTTTATAGCTGCAAAAAATGCAATTATTGTTGTTATAACAATCAGTATAGAGAGAGCAATTTCGAGCATGGATGACCACCACTAAACGCATAGTACAATTTTTTTCTATTTGAAAAGTTTTCATCAGCTAATAAATAAAAAAAAATGGTTGAAAGCTTGCTTGAACGCCCCCTTCCGCGATTTGTAGGTAAGAAGCAGTTGATTAGCCGTAAACCTTGATTCTAGAGTGGCGAGCGGAGGAAAGCCGCCATCGCCGAGCAATCAGATAAATAAATATCAAAATCTTTTGAAGATTTCGAGTGTCCAAGCGTTGAGCTGCTCCATTTTTATCTGCGATAAATCGCCGGGCCAATTTTCAAGAACGGAAGCATAAGATTGTTCAAACCGATCCATAAATTTTCTGACCATTCCTTCTAAAGTTGGAGTATGTTCAAGCGTGAATAACAATCCGAAGACATATTTCCCATGCCTCAATAAAATGGTCGTTTTGCCTGCCTGAATTATGTCTACGTCTCCAGAGAGACCTAATCCTAATTCTAGGCCTTGGGTTATCGCGTAGAGGAAGCCCCCAAGTAAGAAGCGATCGGTGAGGAGAGCGGAGCTGGACGCGCCAGCGCGAAATTCGTGCTCATAAAAGATATGTCCAGACTCTTTTTTAATGAGATATAAGGTTTTGAGGCAGAAAAAGCTACTGACGGTTTCTAGGAGATCTAATTTTCCGAAAAAGAGGTTATAGGAAACGAGGCTCAATATGATGAGTACAAAGGAGGAATCTACCAATAATCCATAGAGTGATGAATCAAAGAGAGAACTAAAAATGGAAGAGTAAAGGGTAATATTGACTAATCGTTCAAAAACAACAAGGGTAATCACAATCCCAAAGATTAGAGTTAATTTGGAAAGAGTTTTCTGATTAATTTTTCGAGACAACTCAATGGTTTTGAAGATGACGAAAACCGCTATTGGAGTATAGGTGAGTAGTAAAATGAGAAAGGTCGTAGGGTGAATTTGAAATACATAGAGGGTCCCGCTATCTAAGGGGATTTTTTCATAAAAATAAACATTAAAAATCGTGAAAAAACAAATCATGCCGTAATAAAAAAAGCGTATGATTAATTCATGTTTGAGAGGCCGTCCCCCTTGTCGATTTATAATAAACAGAAGCCTTAACAAAAAAGATATCGCTACAAATATTAGAAATACCTTAAGACAAAAAAATAGTTTATCTAAGGTGGGATCAACACCTCCCAAAAGAAAGAATGCTTCAAGCCTTATAGAATCGTATAAAAACCCCAAAAAAAAGCATACAAGGGCAAAAAACAAGAGGCGATTTATTTGGGTATTTGATTTCAAGATGTATCGTAAGAATTTGACGCCCGCTACAAATGCGATTGCTATTGCAATAAGATTTAATACAGATATAGCAATTTCGAGCATAAACTACCCTTTCTAACCGTATTTCCTTTAAATAGTTCCTATTAACAGATAAAAAAAAGATTAGGCGTAATAGCGATAGACGACCTCGGCGACACAGGCGGGTTTCGGTTGACCCTCCACTTCAAACGTCAATTGGAAGTTGGCCTGAACGCCCCCCTCAACATCTTGAAGTGAGGCGAGAACTGCTTTGGCTCGAACCTTTTTTCCGACGGGAACGGGTGCAGGGAACCGGACTTTTTCAGTCCCGTAATTAATACTCATTTTCTTCTCCTTGACTTCAAGTATTTGAGCGACGAGTACTGGGGCCAGACTAAGCGTATAGTAGCCATGGGCAATAGGACCTTTGTAGGGCGATTCCTTTTTCGCTCGCTCGACATCGACGTGGATCCACTGGTGATCACCGGTCGCATCGGCAAAAAGATTGATTTCCTTCTGAGTTACGAGGTGCCAATCACTAGTCCCCAATTCTTTTCCAATATATTGTTTCAATTCGCCAATATTTTTTAAAGTTAGCTTTGCCATTCCATTTATCTCCTATCCTTTTTTTATATCTTTAAGGGAATAAAATGCTTTTCTTCGGTAGGCTATTTGTGAAAATCCAAATCAGATTGCTCAATAAATTAATAAAGCCATTTTTAGTAGAATATAGATATATGAGCAATTGAAAGGGGTGTATCTGTTAATGATAGAAATAGTCATTGCAATTTTGCAGATTATCCTTGCCATAGGATTTATTGGGTTTTGGCTCTATTTCTTCAAGTTCGAGAACAAGAATCCCGAACGAACCGCCGTTTATCTTGGCTTCGAGCGATCTTTCCCGGTAGCGGACCTCGGTTGGATTACGCCTTTACTTATTATCAGCGCCATTGGGCTGTTAATAGGAGAACCCTTTGGCATATTTTTTACGGTCATGGCAGGAAGCGCACTGGTGTTCCTTGGTTTACTAGATATTTCCTTTAATCTCCAGCAAGGTGGCTACAAGAAAAAGAGTGATACCATTTTGAATTTAACTATCAATCTCATCTGCATCATTCTAGGACCGTTATTCCTCATCTATGGATGGATGAATTTTTAATTCTTCTATTTTTTTCAACTCATTTTTATTAAATAAGAACTATCTTATTCAAAAAAAGGCAACGAATTTTTATATTATAGAGAATTTAAATTATTACGTAATAGCCGTGAGGGTTTTTTATGAAAATTCATATAGAGATCCCGGATATCAATTTACGAGAGGATGAACTGAAATTATTATTGGCAATTAAACTATTAGAAGACAAAATTGTCTCCCTTGGGAAGGCAGCGGAAATTGCGGGTTATTCAACGAAGGCCTTTTCTGAGATCTTAATTCACCGTGGAGTGCCACCAATACGTTACGAAGATATCGATCTAGAGAAGGAACTTGAAAATGCCGAAGGCAGTAGTAGTTAATACATCCTGTCTTATTGCACTAGAAAAAATTGGAAAGCTTGAACTTCTATGTAAGTTATATGATGAAGTGCTGGTACCTCTCGAAGTTCAAGAGGAATTTAATAATGAATTACTCTCTTGTATGTTAATAAAAAAAGTTAGACAATTGGATAAACAAGTGCTAATTGAAGAGCTAAATCTGGGGAAAGGGGAGGCAGCCGCCATTGCATTAGCTCTCGAAACTAATAAAATCTGTGTTATCGATGACTCAAGGGCACGAAAAATTGCTAAGAAAATGGGTGTAAAAATAACGGGCACAATCGGAATTCTATTGCTCGCGGAAAAGACGAAAATCATCAATTCCGCTTACAACGAAGTAAAATCTCTCCAAAAGATGGGATTTTTTGTTAGCGAATCATTAATAAAAAAGATTAAGAAAAGTTAATCTTTGGTTTATCTTATATTTCCTGCAATCTCCAGCAAGGTGATTATAAAGGGAAAGCAAGTGATACCATTTTGAATTTAACTATCAATCTCATCTGCATCATTCTAGGACCGTTATTCCTCCTCTATGGATGGATGAATTTTTAAGTTCTAAAAAATCGTAAATAAGAAAAAAAGGTTGAAGGCGATTTAAAAATCACCTTTCTCCTGTTCAGTTTTCTTAACACCGGTAGCGATTGAGGAAAACCCGAAAAGTTTCCACTGGCCCTCATTATTTTTCCTCAAGAAACAGGGCGAATCAAGATCTTTTCCAGCGCTTTGAACTTTAATTGTTGCATCCGTTTCTACAGTTGCTTCAGCGACGACATGCATATCGATATTTGCAGGGTCGATCTTATAATTGTTATCCGGAGTGCCGCCAAGATAGGAATTAACAATCCTCGGATTCTCGCGCATATGTTCCAGCAGATAGCCATCGCCTCTCTGATTGAGTTTAAATCCTGTAGGAGAGCTAGTGTTCGTCAGAAGAAATGTTTTTGGAAGGACAACGGTCGCCATATTTTCACCGACTTTTTTGTCAGTCATATAGTTATAAGCTGCGATTAGAAAGAACAACACCGTCTGTCGCGGATCGCCAGCTGCCTTTTCCCATTCGGTTTTAAACGTATTGAAATCGGTGATTATTTTCCCTTTTATATGTTTCTCAACCTTCGTTACCTTGTTTAGAAGATCAGCTTGCCAGCCTTCTACTTTTTCAGTGGCTTTATCTTGAACCTTCTCAACGCCCTTATCAGCTGTTTCCCGGCCTACTTTTGACGCCTTACTGCCTATTTTTTTGAATAAACTCATAAATTTCGCCTATCTTTATGATTTAGTTGCATTAGGTTTTATTTTAATGAAATAGAGGAAGGTAAGTTATATAGCTTTCAACTTTTGAAAAGAGCGCCTCAGTTCTTGATACACGAATTCTTGCCGCGAATCTCAGGCAAATACTTCGTGTAATAATGGCGGAGCAGTATTCTTTGGGAAATAATATCGCACAAGGTAAAAATGGGGATGAGTGAACCTAAGATAAACCCGATATTGAGATTGAAATTCACAATTTCCAGAGCATAACTCACCCCTGAATCATAATAAGTCCACCAGAAAGGATTCCCCGGGTTCCACCAAAAAGCATTTCCCTGTTCCCCCCAGAAAGGGGTTGTGGGGATACAGGCACATTCAGAATAAAAGTTTTCTCTGCGGATAAGGAATTCATGCGGATTCCCAGCGGGAAATGCAAGATACAATGATATGATGGAGGTGGTTATTAAGATAAAAGCTACCGCTAAGAGTTTATGGGAGGGAATTTCAGAAAGAAGGCCCTGTTTTACAATGTGCTTAGAGACCTCAGCAATCCAATAGAGAATCAAACATCCAAACCCGACTACAAGGGGTAAAATACAGATCAATCCCTCCAAGGAAGCGAAAAAATCAGAAAAACGAAGTATAATTGTGTTATAAGTGGTCGCATCAACGATAAAAAGCCCGTAAAAAGGCGTGAGAAACCCAATTACGAGCGCAAGACCGATAAATAATCTATATTTCTCAAAGACATAAAACAAAGCACTGGATATTAGCCCCATCCTAACATCTCTTTTTAACTACTTCTATGAGATTATCAAAGCATGACCTTTAACGATTTATGGTTCAGATGGTTGTTGGTTTGGGGACAATTATGCAAAAAAAACCAACGAAAATTTATATAATCAGGGATTTGAATAAATGATTATTTGCTGGATTACAGGTATGAAACTGAAATTAAAATAATGTCGTCAAACCTACATTTCACGACGTTTCCCTTATTTTATATTTAAACTTAAAAGTCAATTTTACATTACGAGAGAGTGGTATTACCTTATTTCCCTAAGTTAAATGGTGAAATTTTAAGAACTATTTCTTAGTGTGCTTGAACTCGGTCTTTTTCTCCATTATTTTCATGAACATATCAGTGCGGTCCTTCGGCGGCTCTGTGACCTGTGCCTTCCGCTTCAGATGGATGGCTTTAGCGTCGCAGGTCGGAATACAAACGCCGCACCCGATGCACCGGTCCCGATTTATGGTAGCAACCTCCTCCAAGGTGATAGCATCCATAGGGCAACGATCCACGCAGACCCCACATGCGACACAGGCATTTGGATCTATTTCGGAATAATGGTTTGTGGCTAAAAGCTGGGCAGGTTTATC
>Ga0315277_10008039_pt1 | contig 13608 bp, 15 predicted proteins | sample YL17G05_15_MG_FD_203695 | JGI IMG/M metagenome (GOLD analysis project Ga0315277, IMG submission 203695) | Sediment microbial communities from Yellowstone Lake, YNP, Wyoming, USA - YL17G05_15 | ecosystem: Environmental > Aquatic > Freshwater > Lake > Sediment | place: USA: Wyoming | collected...
TCCCCTTATAGGTCTTATTACGACCAGAACCCCCATCCTTGGGGGTTCCAGTGTGGGCGGAATAGGACTCGAACCTACGACCTCCTCTGTGTAAGAGAGGCGTTCTAACCAACTGAACTATCCGCCCGACGGGCTGATTATACTCTAGTTTTTCTGCATCCTTACATATGTATTTATTCAATATTCCGCAAAATCGCTTGCATTTTTTCTTACCTTTGTGATACACTTTGAAATATTATAAGTCAGATTGGAGGTAATGATGACTTACGAAGAGCGCATTCGTCACGATCGTCCTACAATGTCGAAGAGTTTCGCCAAGCTTGCCGATTTCTTGCTTGATTCATATATTAAAGCCTCCTTTATGACTGCCAGCGAGCTTGCACATGCTTTAAACTTGGATGCCGCGACGGTTGTGCGGTTTTCCCAGCATTTAGGATACAAAGGTTATCCTGAGCTCCTGCGTGAAATCCGCGATAAAGTCCGTCGAAACCTGCTCTACCAACCTCAAGATGCTAAAGAACCTGATTCATTACCCGGTGTGGTTACAGCAGCCTTGGAAAATCTTAGCCATGAGCTCGATCAGATGCGGCTGATGTTGGATATTGATTCCATTGAAACCCTGGTCAATGCGATTGACAAAGCCCGCAGGATTATTTTACTGGTCGAATCCCCCGCCCAACCTGCTGCATATAACCTGGTCTACTTTCTTGAACAAGGTGGCTTCCCTATTTATATTGCCCGTCCTGGGGTCATCGATTTTGCTCGCACGGTTCATACTGCTTCCCAGCAGGATCTTCTTCTGGCGATTGATGTTACCGGTCAATCCCCATTTATTTCCCGCTCTCTAGCTGAAGCTAAGGCACGTAATATTCCCACCGCAGCGATCGTTGGTGCTGCTTCCCTGCCAACTGCCCGATCAGCTAGTGTGGTTTTAGCAGCCTCAGAACACCCGTCATCTACGAGTGGTATGATTGTAATCAGTGCCATAATTTACATCCTTGTTGAGGCACTTCATTGGTCTTTCTCCCAGCGTTTCTCCGGTGCAGAACAAGCCATCGCCGAGCTTGCAAACCGTATCCAAGAAGCGGAAAGCTGAAAGCTATTTCCATGCGCCTAATTCGTTTTCAAGCTAAAAAAGAACCACCACAATATGGTTGGATCAATAATGACAATATAGGTAGGATTGATGGCTCACCTTTTGGAGAATTCCAGCGCTCCGAAACTACTTTTCACCTCGAATCTGTGCAGCTTCTTGCCCCAGTTCTGCCCGGAAAGATCATCTGTGTTGGACGGAATTATGCAGAGCATATTAAAGAAACGAATGCTGAGATTCCAACAACACCCCTCCTTTTTCTAAAACCACCCTCCTCAGTCATCGGATCTCTCCAAACCATATTCTTACCGCCTCAATCCCAACAAGTCGATCATGAGGCAGAATTAGCCGTGGTTATCGGAAAGCGCGGACGTTGGATTCAGCCAGACGAAGTCTCAAGCTATATCTACGGATATACTGTCGGGAATGATGTCACCGCCCGTGATTTACAACGCAAGGATGGTCAGTGGACCCGCAGTAAAGGTTTTGATACCTTCTGCCCCCTTGGCCCTTGGATTGAGACCGAATTTAACCCTTCAGATGCTATGATTACTTGCCATGTAAACGATGAGCTTCGTCAGATGGCATCCACCCGGGATATGATCTTTCACATCGATCAATTGATCGTATATGCTTCTTCAATTATGACTTTGGATCCAGGTGATATCATCATGACGGGTACTCCGGCTGGTATTAGCCCTTTGCGTCCTGGTGATGTTGTTGAAGTAGCCATCGAGGGAATAGGCAAATTACGCAATACCGTGGCAGTAGAAAATCATTAGCATTTATACAAACCAATGAAGCTTGATATTCACACTGGGGTTGTCACCTTTGTCGCGTTGCTTTCTGTGCTCGCCGCGTATGGCATCTGGGCGGGTATTCGCTCGATTCGCAAAGCACGCACCCTCAAATTCTTTCGAATGCGTCGAGATCGAATGGTCACTGGCTGGAGGATGTTGTTATTATCTGTGGTATTCATCATTGTTGCTATCTTTACCAATCGTTTTGCAGAGCCAATTGCCTATCACTATTTTCCACCTACCATCACCCCTACCCTCACCCCAACTATCACATTCACGCCCACCATCAGCCTTACCCCAACAATCACGCTCACTCCCACCATCACCCTTACACCCTCAGTTTCAGACACACCCACCATCACCCCCACTCCTCATGTTCCTTTGGTGATTGAGGACCAATTTACCAGCACCACCACACCAAATCCCGCTTCTGTTTTTAGTCCCTTGCAATTTGCTACTGCACTGGATAAGGATTTCATACCGATCAAACCGAGCACTGTCTTCCAGAATCCAGTCGGCCATCTGTATGCTCAATTTACATATGACAAGATGACGCCTGGAGCACAATGGTCAGCCCTTTGGTATTATGGTAATGAGCTGGTTTATTACGAGACCGATCCCTGGGATGGTGGAACAGGAGGCGTTGGGTACACTGATTGGAATCCTGAACCATATCTATGGTTGGCGGGTGAATATGAAGTTCAGATATTTGTCGGATTAAGCTGGAAAACATCCGGACGGTTCACTGTCGAGGGTCAGCCACCAACTGCAGTACCAAGTGCTACCCCTTCTCCCACTCGGACGTCCACCAGCACCCTCGCACCATCCCTTACCCTTCGTCCTTCAGACACACGCGTACCATCTCAAACCTCAACCCCCCGTCCTTCGGTTAATACTCCCACTCAAACTCCGGAAAATACTCACGCACCTACATTCACATCAACCCCATATACACCTCCCCCCACTCACGCGCCGACACCCACACGCACCCCCATACCGAATCCTACCCACCAACCTACGAATACCCCACTTCCTCCTGCTGGTATGCATCTCTTTGTCGATCCCAAACTCAGTATTCAATTATATTATTAATAAAATCAGGATGATTGTGGATAAAGGAAATGTGCAATTTCTGCAGCCACGCGAGCATTGTTACGTAATAATGCCAGATTGGCTCGCAAACTTGATCCCCCAGTTAGCTCACTGACTCTGCGTAATAAGAATGGTGTGATGTATTGCCCACGAATATCCTTTTTCTGGGCTTCATCCAAAGCTTCTCGGATTGCTGATTCGACGAAATCAGACTCCAATGCAACGTCTTTTGGCGGGGGAACTGCCACGAGGATTGACCCTGATAAACCTAAATCCCAATGTGTTTGTGCCAGAATTGCCACTTCGTTTGCTGAGTTTACCCGCACACTCACTGCCATCCCGCTACTAATCGAGTAGAAAGCCGGAAATTCATTTGTCTGGTAACCAATGACGGGCACTCCGTATGTTTCCAATACTTCCAATGTGGCTTGGATATCCAAAATTGCTTTTGCTCCTGCACACACAACCACCATCTGTGCTCGAGCCAGCTCTCCCAAATCCGCAGAAACATCGAAAGGAGCCTGTCGATGTACTCCACCAATCCCTCCCGTCGCAAAAACCTTGATCCCAACCTCCTGGGCGATTACTAGGGTTCCTGCCACAGTTGTACCACCACTTTTGTGTTGAGTTACCGCAGGTGCAATATCACGCGCACTGATCTTCACCATATCTTCAGCCTGGGTTAAACGTTCCAATTGAACCCCATTAAGACCAACGCATATCACACCATCAAGGATTGCGATTGTGGCTGGAATGCACCCTTTTTCTCGAATTTCCTCTTCCAAATTTCTGGCCAGATTTCCATTCTCTGGAAAAGGTAATCCATGTGTAATCACGGTCGATTCCAACGCGACAACCGGCTTACTATCTCTGAGGGCTTGTTCTACCTCAGGTAGAATTGACAAATATTCTTTATGCCAGCTGGTCATACAATTTTTCCAAAGATAGATCTGGAACGACTGCACCACGGTAATTCAAAGTCAATGATTCAGCAGCCACCCCTAACCGCACCGCGTCATCGATTGGCATCTGATTCAGAAGCCCGAATAATACCGCCGCGGTGAGCGCATCTCCAGCACCGGTCGGATCAATAATGTCAGATCGTACAGGTGGCACATACCCACTTGTCTCTGATGTAGCATAACACACGCCCAATTCTGCCATGGTGACGATGGCAATCTCAACCCCCTGGCTGATCATACACTTGGCTGCATCAATGGCTTCCCGGCGGGTCGCGGGACCGGTTTTCCGATTGCATAAGATCGATGCTTCACCGCTATTTGGGACAACTAATCTTATGTGTGGTAGGTACGGGATTAATTTTGATGCCAATAATTCTGAGGTTGGATCCGCGCAAACGGGTAGTTTTACCTTTCGGGCAATGGAGATGACCGTTCTAAGCGTTTCCTTGGATAGATTGGTATCGATGAACAGTAATGAAGCTTGTTCAAATAATTCTTCCTGTGCATGGATATATTTCGGTGATAATTCCACCATTAACCGCATGTCGTCCAATCCATATTCAAGCTTGCCATCTCTGTTTACCACTGCCAAATAAGTACCAGTTGGGTATTGGGTGGAACGCAGCACAGCATCCACATTCGCTCCCACATCTGCGATTGCCTCTATCAGGCGTTCACCTGATTCATCACTACCTACCACGGTCAATAAGGTTACTGATGTCCCAAGACGCAATAAATTTTCGGCTACATTACGCGCCGCTCCACCAAATGAAAAACGGATCTGGGCAGGATTGGATGTATGTATTCTCAGGTCAGATTTCACCCTGCCGACCATATCCATACCAGCTGCTCCAATCACTAGCACCGGTAAATCAGAGGTAACAAGCGTATTATTTAACATTGGTATATTCCCAGTCTGAGAAGCATGGATATTTTACCGGAAATTTTAACATTGCGTATATATTTAGTTGGCCTAAATATTAATATCAGTTGGCAGAACTCTGTACATGGCTCTCTGGTAACCTGCCTGCTCATCCACACCCTGGCAGATCGAGGGAGTCGTCAGAGCTTTAAACAAAGCCAGCTATTCTGACCTGGTCGGCGTGCATAAAAATTCAGTAGTGGTAAACACCTTGTATGCGGAACAAAATAACAAGTAAAAACTTATCACTGACAAATACAATGTACCTTGTATCTACACCTCTGATCCTGCAGTACAGTGGGTGGAATATCAACCCAAATACCCTCTCCGGGTACTGGATACGATATTCCCAGAAGGCTTGTTATTTCCAGAACCAATGATTGGGAAGTGGTACCCATTCATCGAGTGCACACGCGTTGGAGCAGCCTAACAAACAAAATGAGGAAATTTCTTCTTATCCTATGAGGATGGTCAGGTAGTTATGCCTGGGATGTAGCCAAAAAATGTGTTCAAGCAGGTGCTGGAATTGCTCTATTCTTGGCTATCCACGCTGGGATCACCTACCATTGTTCACGACGAAATAACCGCTTATAATCATTTTTATCTATTGCAGATCGATCAACCTATGCTCCAATCTGAGATGATTAAAACTGAATTCCATTGCCATACCACTTACTCTAATGATTCAACGGTCAATCTTCAAGATTTAGTGATCGCCTGCGAAAATAAGCACATCCAAAAACTGGTAGTCACAGACCACAACACAATCTCAGGTGCGATACAAGCCCAAAAACTCGATCCACACCGCTTTATCATCGGTGAAGAGATTTTGACTCAGCAAGGTGAGTTACTTGGAATATTTATTAAAGAAGAAATTCCACAGGGCTTATCCGCTTTGAAAACCATCGAACTTCTCCGCTCTCAAGAAGCATTTATCTCCGTTTCACACCCTTTTGATCCCTTCCGTGCTGGTCATTGGGAAATGACTGATATACTCGATATCGTATCCTCCATTGATGCAATCGAAGTATTTAACTCACGGTGTTTTGTACCTCGATTCAATACGCGTGCCAGGGAGTTTTCACACCATAATAAATTGCTTGGAACCGTAGGATCAGATGCTCACAGCATAATTGAGATTGGTAAAGCCACCCTCACCTTACCTAATTTTGATGATACTCCTTCACTGAAGTACGCCCTCACCATGGCTCAACCGCACGTCCGTCTTTCTGGTCTATGGGTGCATTTTTATTCACGCTATGCATACTGGCGCAAGCGGACCACCTCAGTGGTTCTCTGACCTATCCCTCAAATCAGGTAGAATTAATCCCACGGGGCTGTGGCGGAATTGGCTGACGCAGAGGACTTAAAATCCTCCGTCAATCAATGCTTATAAACACAATATTTGACAGCCTGATAGTCGTAAAAATGGTGGTTTTATTAATGTACTGAGATTAATTTAAGAATAATCCTCTGTGTTCAACTAATTTATAACATTGAACAAAAAAATATGTGCATGAAATGTTCTGTAATTATCCAATAGAATATATTATTGATTTACTTCACCTGACGATTTAATTGATATTCAAAATAATGTGAACCATATAAACCTACTGGTTGAAAACCTATATTAATCAATTGATTTAATAAAATATCTAAAACTTCGTGTGCCTTTTTTTCTTGAGAATACCAAAATATAATCCATTTGGTTTTTCCAGCTATATATGTGCCCTTTGGGCCAATAACTTTAGCAATGTATCTGTGGTCTGTCGTCATTACCTTGTATCTGACTTTAGTTCTTGTCTCCTGAAATATGTTACAAATTTCCCACACAGGAGTTTTTCTCAGTAAACCTATTTTTAGCACCTTGCCACAATTTGAACAATAATTTGAATTTTTGAAGATTGGAGCACCACAATAAACACAGGTACTCAACTCACTACTAACATTTATTAATTTTGAGGGATGTAGTGAATAGGGTCTTCCACAGGTAGTACATGTTGTAGTATTCACATTGAGAACTCCACAATGTATACAAGTCCAGCCAGTTTCTCCACTCATCAGGATTCTCCAATATTTAAAAAAGAATGAGTGTGTTAGTTACTCATATGAAGTGCATTTTAGATTTATCATATTTTGGCACATCACTATTATTATGCACAAAATACTAAACTATTTCAAACCTATTCTATCAACATTAAGAAGAAAATTATTGGGTAGATATTAGCCTGTTTGTGATATTTTTAATTTAAATTTTAGTGTGCACTAAATTCTATTATCCCTTGTACTGAATATTATACACACTTTTTAAATTTAATCTAGAGCCCTTTCTGTAGAAGTAAAATTGTCTCTAAATCAAATTGATATATAGTTTAAATTAATTAAAGCATTCTCTAAGTATTTCCGTACAATAAAAGTGAGGGGTGGAAGAATGATTAAAGGGAAAAAACCAATGTATTGACGTTTTTGCCGTTTATAGTAAATATCAAATATTGGCATAATTACCTTCTCCAATATGATTTTTATCAGAAACAATCAACTATCGAACAAGATAGCTTGTTTACCTTCGCTTTTCTTCACCTTCTCAGCCTTTTTGAATGTACCATGAGCTGGGGCATTTGAAATCTTTCTTCGTGAAATAGCTACTCAATCGTGAGTGTTTTAATTTTTGGGATAAGCAATTTTACTGATTTAATTTAATAAGAAATTGCTCAGTTTCTTCTTCAATCTCTGCAAGTTCAGCAGGATTGAGCATCTGCTTCTTATATTCTTCACACCTTGCAGAGAATTTCTTTACTCTATTTACTTTGCCACTATTGGTTTTCAAATCAACCATTACTAACTGCAATCTCTCTAATTCTTTTTCCAAACCATAAACAATATAATTATCTCTTTTTGCAGGTGAATAAGTTTCAAGAAATTCTGATGGTGGTGGAATTATGGTGGTAATTCCCTTTTTCTCATACTTCAATAGTGAATTTAGTAATTTAACAATGTAGTCAAACCTTGAAACTATTGTGTCTGTGTTTGATGACTGCTGAATCAAATCAACAGATTCATTGATGTGATTATGTGCTTGGACAACCTCTGAAATTACTATAATCTCACAAGTGTCACACAAACCATTCTCTGATAAACGAAGAAAAAGCATTGATTTTCCACACCATTTACAAGTTGCCATAATATTTCCCTGCTTGTTATTCAAATCCTAAAACCACTGGTATTTCTGCGCATCTGCAACCCATTTTATGGGTACAGTGTTCATATGGTAACTCTGGAAATTCGTTTATTTTATATTTTTTATTGCCTAATTTTTTACAGTCTTCACAAGAATCTTCCGCTGTATGGATTTCTATAAACTTTGCAACTCCATAATTGCGGTATTTCACCAAGTTAGTTTTATGTATCGCATAAAACCAAAACATTCTTGCGGCTGTATCTGAATCAAAACGTATACCAGTTTCAAAATTAGGAGGCAACCACTTTTTGGCTGCATTCTTTCCCCATAAAAACATCATTGCAGCACCCATACGCAAAGGTTCTAATTTATCATTCGCTAATCCCTTTAGGATTTTAGGCATGCCATTATATATTGTTGTCAACATATCTACATCACGACTAAAATCGTGTTGTTTCCAATCAATTTCCATTCCACGGGAAAAAACTTGTTCGCCTTCATAAGTGGCTACTGCTATACTTGATTCCCTAAACATTCGCCTTTGCAGATATTCCATAACCTGCTTTTCAACAATATTCCGCTTTTCTTTCTCATCCATCAAATATTGTTCTGCTAATCCTTTTCCTTCAGGAGTGCATATATAAATCGTAAGTCCCGCTGTAGATTTTTTCATACCTCCTGGGTCTGCCATTAGAAGGCGTTTTATCATGTCATCTTTACGACCTGAAACAGGTAAACCATATTGCTTCAACATAACTATTAATTCCGTAATATTAAATTTATAAGCAAGTAAATTTTCCAAATCCGCTAATGTGACTAAGCTCTCGTTAACAAATCTCTTGACAGCCTGATTGGGTTTTCACCTAGAACACTATCCCAAATATCAGAATTAATATCATCAATATTCCGTGGATGTATAAATTTACTTAATAATAACCAATGTGCCTTTGATTTTTTCCAGTCATACACACGGGAACGGAACATAGATTTATTCTCCTTATTCACCTGATATAGGAATGATAATCTGAAAACCGAAATTCCGATATAAAATCACAGGGAATTTTGATTGCATTCATAATTTACTGGGCTTGTCATGTCCAGATATATGAATCTATACTCGATGAAATTTCACCAGGAAGAGGCCTGGCCACTTCTAAGGGGTTTTAGGTAATTTGATGCCTATTCAATCTAATGGTATAAAAACACTTAGTAAGTCAAATTCTTAACTCCAATCCAATCTAAGCCCTAACTTATCACATGGGGCTTCTGTTAGGTCCTGCGAAGTCCCTAGATACTTTTCAGTTGTTACTAGGGATTGGTGTCCTAAGGATAGCTGTATCTGATTTACAGCTGCACCACCTTTTAGGGCTAATTTAGCATAGGTCCGTCTAAGGTCATGGGCTGATAGTTTACAAGGTATTTCTACCGAGTAAAGTCGTTTTCGTCTTGTCTAATTTCATTATTCAGGTAAAATTATCTCCACGGGGCGGTGGCGGAATTGGCAGACGCAGAGGACTTAAAATCCTCCGGTAGTGATACCTTGTGGGTTCAAGTCCCACCCGCCCCACTAGAAGGCCGTGCGCCAAACGCGCGGTTTTCTTTTAGAATTTATATATCATGGTGATCTACGTTTTTAAAAGGAATGGTGGGTGATTATGTCTGCGAATATTTACGTCCCTGAATCTGCCATATCGATCCAGGCGCATCCAGATGACATTGAATTTACTTGTGCTGGAACACTTGCGCGCTGGGCTCGTCTCGGCACGCGCGTGATCTACGTGCTTTGCACCAGTGGCGATGTTGGCATCGATGAGCCTGGTATGACGTGTGAAAAAGCAACCCAGATCCGTGAAGCTGAATCGCTCGAAGCTGCTCGTATTGCTGGTGTAAAGGATGTCGTATTTTTACGTGAACCCGATGGACTATTACAACCAACCCTGGAGTTGCGTAAAAAATTGGTCCGTGAGATCCGCAAATACCATCCAGAGGTCATCATGACGGGGGATCCAACCATGGTCTGGTCAGGGAGTGATTACATCAATCATCCTGACCATCGTGCAGCTGCCATGGCTGCTTTGGATGCTGCATTTCCCGCGGCTGGGCAGCCCAACCTGTTCGAAGAATTAGCTCAAGAAGGTCTTACTGCACATAAAGTACGTAAAGTATATGCATCGGTTTGGGAAAAAGCTGATGTTTTTATCAACATAGATGATACCATCGATGTCAAAGTCGCAGCTTTGCGCGCCCATAAAAGCCAGCTCAAGGACTGGGACCCTGAACCGATGATCAAGGAATGGGCGTCCGATACTGCCAAAGGCAAAGAAATGCAATACGCTGAGGGTTTTAAAGTCGTTACCTTGGTCGACGATGAAACCTGGCTAAAAAAGAAGAATGAGAAATAAAGGATTTTCTTCTAAGTAATCGGTTTATTTAAAATTATGCTACAATCGCACCCATAATGCATCGCATTGTCTTTATGGGTTCACCGGAATTCGCATTGCCGGTATTGCGAAAATTGGCTGCTCATTATCCAATTGTTGGAATAGTTACCCAACCTGACCGTCCAGCCGGACGTGGGCGTGTGCTCACCCCGCCTCCGATAAAACTTCTGGCGAATGAATTGAACCTGCCAATTATCCAACCTCGCAGGTTGAGTGAGCCTGACGCATTCCAACAGTTGCTTCACTGGTCGCCTGATTTAATCATCGTCGCTGCGTTTGGTCAAATCCTGAGGACAGCTGTCCTTGACCTGCCAAATTTCGGTTGCGTAAATGTGCACGCCTCTCTCCTGCCTCGTTGGCGTGGTGCTGCCCCCATTCAAGCTGCAATCCTGCATGGTGAGGACCAAACCGGCATTACCATCATGCGCATGGACTCGGGAATCGATACAGGTCCGACCTTGACTCGAAAATCAATTCAAATCACTAAGGAGGATACTGCTGGCACACTTATGGTGAAATTATCTGAGCTAGGGGCTGACCTTCTGATGGAAACCCTCCCATCATATCTATCGGGTCAACTTCTACCAATGCCTCAGAATGATTCCCTTGCCACTTACGCTCCGATGATAAAAAAAGAAGATGGCTTGTTGGACTTTTCAGGACCTGCAATCGACCTTGATCGCAAGATCAGAGCATTTAATCCCTGGCCAGGTGCATTCACATATTGGAATAATCAAATCCTCAAGCTCCACATTGCTCATTCAGTCGATTTCCCTGTGGAACCAGCCGGAAGAAAAATCATCTATCAGGAATTACCTGCAATAACCACCGGCAAGGGCATATTGGTTATCGATGAGCTTCAGCAATCTGGGAGAAACATTCAAACCGGGAAAGAATTTCTGCATGGAGCACGGAGCTGGGGAGCGTAATTCCCCTACAAAGAATGTACAGCCCAACCCACACCCCCACCATTTACCACATCACCTTACTAAGGCATGGTGAATCACAAGGAAATTTTGAAGGAAGACATCAAGGTCAGGCAGATTTTCCATTGACAGACCGGGGAAGGGACCAATCGAACGCTTTGTTGGATCGCTGGAAATCGGAGGCTAAGGAATTTAACCTGGTTATATCTAGTCCATTGGTACGTGCCCGAGAAACTGCTGAAATTATCTCTTCTGGTTTGAATATACCCCAGGAATTGGATCCCTTGTGGATGGAACGTGATAATGGATTAATGGCTGGTCTGAGCGAGGAGGAAGTACGTGATACCCTGCCCCAACCGCCATTTATCCACCCTTACCAGGCGATCGGTCAAACCGGTGAAAGTCAATGGGAGCTTTACTTGCGGGCAGGTAAAGCCGTTCAAAGCTTGTTAAATCGCCCTCCGGGAAGTTACCTCATCGTTTCCCACGGAGGGTTGCTCAATATGTTTTTTTATGCCATCCTTGGCATCGCACCGCAACCCAATTTCCATGGTCCTCGCTTTCGATTCAATAATTCAGCTTTCGCGACATTAACTTATAACCCTACCTCCCATCGATGGTATGTCCTGGGAGTTAACGACCACTTGCACTGGAAATCTGAAGAGGGATAATCGTGTACCTCATCACGCTCTTAAGGCATGGCGAATCCGAAGGAAATTCGTCTGGGGTTCTTCAAGGTCAATCCGATTATCCACTGACTGCTACCGGCGTTGAACAGGCTGAACAATTAGCTTCCTACTGGAAATCCGAGGATACGAAGTTCGATCTGATCGTCAGCAGCCCTCTTCAGCGTGCTTCAAAGACTGCTGAGATTATTGCTAATTGCATGAAGGTACCGGTTGAGTATGACCCTGCCTGGAAGGAACGCAATTTCGGTCGTTTGCAGGGTGCCAATCTGCGTGAACTTGATCAGCAGGTTCCACCCGTTGATTTTTTCCATCCATATGAGCCAATCGGAGGTAATGGTGAGAGCCAATTGGATCTCTACACCCGCGCCTGCCAGGCATTGCAGAAAATTATCCGTCAACCTGCCGGGTCTTATCTTGTTGTCTCGCATGGAGGTATATTAAATAAGGTACTCTACGTGATTATGGGTATTACTCCTCAGGGTCACTATAATAGCCCGATCTTTCATTTCGGAAATACTGGCTATGCGCAGCTCCGTTATAATTCATCTTCCCGCCAATGGGCAGTGATCAATCTTAACCGCCAACTTTCACACATACAGGTTGAAGGATTACAATCTTGGAAGCTAGATTAAATTGGATCATCTTTGGTGCCGGCGCCATTGGCACTTATTTTGGTGGCCATCTCATCCTGCATGGGCAAAACGTTGTATTTCTGGAACAACCCGAAGTTTCCTCCCTGCTTCGTGAGAGTGGTCTCAAGCTAAATGTCCTTGGGCAGGAACTTCGCATCCTCCACCCTGATATATATTCATCACTTCCCGAGGTGCTTGCCCTTGCTACCTTTGATGTCGCTGTCTTCGCCCTGAAATCCTATGATACACAAACTGCTCTTGAATCGTTACGCCCATATTCCTCCAGCATGCCACCTGTCCTTTGCCTGCAAAACGGCGTAGAGAATGAGCCTGCCCTGGAAATGATCCTTGGCAAAAATAAGGTGATCGCTGGAACGGTAACCAGTGCCATTCGCCGACGTGCAGCAGGGGATATCCTACTCGAGCGCTTGCGAGGGGTGGGGGTTGCAGATGTTCACCCCCTTTCACTTCAAATTGTGAGGGCATTATCCGATGCTGGTCTGAATGCCCGGCTTTACCCCTCTCCTTTAGCTATGAAGTGGTCAAAAATGCTGACTAATATATTCGGGAATGCTTCGTCTGCTATCCTGGACATGGCGCCGGAAGACATTTTGAGTCATCCAGGCCTTTATAGGGTGGAGATTGACCAGCTGCGCGAAGCCATCGCTGTCATGCATGGTCTGAATATTCATCCTGTCAATCTACCTGGCACGCCAGTGTGGGCTTTCACATGGATTGCTAACTACCTTCCCCCTTCGCTCTCCCGCCCATTGATCTCACGCGTTGCAGGTAAAGGTCGCGGTCAAAAAATGCCATCTTTTCATATTGACTTACATTCAGGACGCGGTAAAAGCAAAGTGGATTATCTGAATG
>Ga0315277_10008041_pt1 | contig 13607 bp, 18 predicted proteins | sample YL17G05_15_MG_FD_203695 | JGI IMG/M metagenome (GOLD analysis project Ga0315277, IMG submission 203695) | Sediment microbial communities from Yellowstone Lake, YNP, Wyoming, USA - YL17G05_15 | ecosystem: Environmental > Aquatic > Freshwater > Lake > Sediment | place: USA: Wyoming | collected...
CCGTGATCCCCTGGAAATGGAGAAGACGATACCGGCTGTCGAGAGTGACCGGCCTTTTGGCATTTTTGAATGAGGGAAGCGCGGCGGCAAATACGTCCTCCTGGACGGTCAGGTAATTATAGTCGGAGATGAGCAGGGCATCCGCACAGACGGCGACAGACTTGAGGGTGCGGATGAGCCTGCCTTTGAGGCCCGCGGTCTGGGGCACAGAGGCCTCCTTGTCGATCCGGAGGATCTGCTGTTTCTTGGTGTTCTCTTCCCCGGCCAGGATTCTGGTCTTGACAGGAGTCTGAAAGTCGGCCAGCCGGAGCAGGAACTTGGTCGATATCCTCTGGGCGCGCAGGATGCCGCAGATTTTCCCGCCGGACTCGTCCCGGCCGAGGATGCCGAGAGGAAGGGGATCGGCGCCGAGGGCTCTGAGGTTGAGGACGGAATTCCCGGCCCCGCCCAGGGAGAACTCGCGGTTCTGGTAAGAGATGATCAGGACCGGGGCCTCCCTGGAGATACGGCGCGTCTTGCCGTAGAGGTATTCGTCCAGGATGAAATCGCCCCAGACGGCGATCTTTTTTCCGGCGAAGCGGTCGATGATTTCCCGCAGTCTGGATCGTTCTGAGGTCATGGGTTTTCTCTATTCATACCCCAAGACTATTAACAAAATCGGCCGAAAACGTCAATGGAGGTTTGTTTTTTAGGAGGGTTTGTATTATAAATGCCCTTCTTTTGCCCCCACCATGGAAAACCGCGTCGATGAGTTTATCGCCAACCCCAGGCGGGCGCTCTTCGTCCTGGCCGCGCCCGTCGCCATCGCTATTTTCGTCCAAACGATGTACAACATCGTGGACACGGCCTTTGTCGGCCGGCTCGGGGCGGCTTCGATAGCCGCTCTGACTTTCGCTTTTCCCATATTCTTCATCCTGATCAGCCTGAACTCCGGCCTGGGTGTCGGGATCAATTCGATCATCTCGCGCCTCCTGGGCGCGAAGAACAAGGAGGCGGCGGAGAATGCGGCCGCCCACGGCATCATCATGACCGCGGTTTTTGCTATCGCGGTCTATATCTTGGGCCGCCTGGCGCTCAGGCCTCTCTATTCCTTGTTCGGTGCGACCCAGGACGTGCGGGCGCTCTCCATGAGCTACATGACGATTATCCTGATAGCCGTCTTTTTCATGTTCCCCGCCTATGCCATGAACAGCATCTTCGCCGCCCAGGGCGACACCCGGACGCCGATGCTCGTCCAAACGTTCGGGTTCGTCCTCAATACGATCCTCGACCCCATCTTCATCTACCCGCTGCGGTTCGGCGTCCGGGGCGCCGCCATTGCCACGGATATCGCCATTGCGGTCACCCTGCTGGTCTATGTATATTTCCTAAGGAAGAGGTCCTACCTCAGGGTGCGGTTCCGCCACTTCCGGTTCTCGTTCGACCTCTGCCGGGAGATTTGCCGCGTGGGTGCGCCGGCCAGCTTGATGATGCTGACGATGTCGGTCTATATCATGTTTCTTAACCGCTTCATGGCCCATTTTGGGACAGACTATGTGGCTTCATTCGGCCTGGCGACCCGGTTGGAAAGCCTCGTCTCCCTCCCGATCTTCGCTCTCTCCATCTCGCTTCTGACTCTTGTCGGGATGTTCTATGGAGCGAAAAGGCACGACCTCGTCAAGTCAATTGCCCGGTATGGGATCGGGATCGGGGTCCTGGCGGCGGGAGCGGTGGGCGTGTTGTTCTATGGGGCCCCTGTCATCTTTCTGAAGATCTTCACCCGAGAGAGGCTTATTCTCATGATCGGCTCGGCCTACCTCCGGGTTGATGTGCTCACCTTCCCGACGATGGCCATCGCCATGATCATCAGCCGCGTGCTTCAAGGGATGGGGTTCGGGTTTCCGGGGTTCATCATCAACGCGATTCGCATTTTTATCGTGGCCGTCCCGCTGGCCTACATTTTTGTGTATCTCTTGGGCTACGGGTTTCTGTCGATCGCCTGGGCGATGGTAGCCGGCGGCGTGACGGCGAGCCTTCTGGCGTTCTGGTGGATGGGCCTGAAATTCAGGAATCTGCCGACGTCAAACCCAATGTCTGGTACTGCTATTGAAGCAAGATTGTCAGTCTGAGTTTCCTTGCCCCTCCCGTTATTGAAAAATCGCCTCGAATCGAATATATTCTATCTGAACGCCGGAGTGGCGGAACTGGCAGACGCGCTGGACTCAAAATCCAGTCCTTGGCGACAAGGGTGTGGGTTCGATTCCCTCCTCCGGCACTCTGATTTTCTTTATTTATCAGTAGCTTACATTCCCCTTGACCCGTTTTCTGTCTTTCCGTCCAAGACCGTAATTTGGAGCGCTTTTCAGTAGTTTTTGGCACGTATTTGGCACGCGGATTTTGTGCCGGTGAGAAAAATTGTCCCCGGCCCCGTGGAGTTGCGAAGGAGTAGCGATGAGCGAAAACGAAAGCCGGTTAGTCGCCGAGTTTCAGAAAAACTCCGCCGAGGTAGTCAGGATCCACTTTATTGAATGGAAGAAGACGACGTACATGGACATCAGAGTTTGGTATCACGACGGGATCGGCGATGACGGCGATACTAAACCGACTACCAAAGGACTCAGGATCAACGCCGAGCTGCTACCGGACCTCATTCGAGCTCTCAACGAGGCTCAACGCGCGCTCGAGGCCGGACCCGAAGTCCAGGTGATCGCCAACTAATCCGATGAAAAAAAATACAAGGTTGTCGCGGGGGGCGAAGGGCGGCGAGGCCCCTCTCTGTCTGGAACTCCCCCGACGACCTTTTACTATGAGGGGCCAAGATGACAGATCAGACTAAACGCCGAACGCATCACCGCACAATGGACGCTGTCATTATGGATGAGTTCATAATGGACAATGCCAAGGCGGTTGATTGGCGCGTCCTGCACGCCATAGAACTGCACCAAGGTTATAAGTCCTGGCGCTGCCGTCTTTCCCTGGATCGAATCGCCAAGGTCGCCCGAGTTAGCTACCGTAAGGCCTGCACTTCGAGTCGTTGGTGGGAAGCGCTAGGCGTCCTGAAAATCAAGAGAACCGGCAAGTTCAACGCTTACGAAATCATCCAAGATTTCGAGCGTTCCCCTGAAGAAGTTCACCGTCCACGGATGTTCTCACACAAACAGCAAAAACGGGGCATCAGGGGAAAATATGCACCGTCCACGGATGTTCCGAGTTCACCGTCCACGGATGTTCCGAACATCACCACGGGGGGAAACTACAACTATATTTCTTCTCCAAACGTCTCTCACAATATCCCCCCTTTATCCCCCCAGGGGGAAACGACACACATATCACCTACCATCCAAATCTCAGAAGAGACAATCAAAGAGTGGAAGAAACTTTGGGGACCCGATAAACTCAAACGCTACCTGGAAGATCACGGCTACCCACTCTATTCCATCCAGGAAGACGAAGAGAAGACTTCACCTAGGGGGGAAGAGGCAAATAACTCATGCGTACCCACGACGTACTCGGGAATAGGGGAGAACGCCAACGAGGAGAGACCATGAAGACAGAAGAGAAGACTTCACTTAGGGGAAGAGGGGATAGGATGACAGACCTTGTTGCAAATGCAACGAGGTTAAGCATCCGTCGGAGCATTTGCGCCGATGGATAAAACCTGGGCGGAGGACAGCCCCAAAAAGCCATCAGAGAAACCGCCTCCCAGGACGGCCCCATGCCCCGTATCCAGGGGGATTCTCGCCTGGGGGCTGCGTCGTATATGATCTATTATGTCAACTAGGAATTGCTGCAAATGATTGAACGACAACGACTTGCAAAAACGGGATATTTATTATCCGTCGCGGGATATTATCTGCCCCATAGTGGGGTTTCTATCCCATTTTGCCATAAAAAGACGGGGGCCTGTCCCATAAGGCATCTATTTTCGAGGCTTTTATCCCATTTTGAGAAAGGCCGGTTGCGGACGTCGAGTGCAGTTTTGGGGGTTTTACATGGGTGATTTGGGCTTTACTAGGTCAAAGGACCCTGTCACCGGGCGTTTCCTGTCGGGGAATAAGGGTAGCCGGGGCATGAAGCACGGCGTCAACGTGTACCTGGGGACAGGCAAGCTGCCTTCTGTTAGGGGCAAGCGCCTCTTGAATAAGTGGCTCAGGGAGCTCGAGAAGGACTTGAGGACAGCCCTGGGCGGGTCTCCTACGCCCCAGCAGGACGTCTTGATTAGGCAAGTCCTACGGGCAGAGGGCGTCTTGAGGCTAATAGAGATGTGGCTGCAGAAGGTCCCGGCGATAAGCTCAAAGGGCTGGAAGAGGGGATCGCTTGAGCTGCAACCGTGCCTCTCGGAGAGCTACGGGTTTTTCCTCAACGTGCAACGTCAGGCGATCCTGGCGCTGGGGCTGGATAGGCGAGCCGAGGACGCCCTAACGATTCAAGAGGTGATCAGGGAATTTGACCAGCGCAAGGGCGATGGGGCAGAGGAAAAGCGCGGATGATTCATCGCGTCGATTTACAAAAGCCGTTCCTGGGGCATCGTAGGCCCGAGTTTTCCGGGCTATCAGGGGAAAGGGGGGCTTTAGGCCTTTCCGGGGGGATATCGGGGGCAGGGGGCCGGGGAGATCGCCTCTCCTGGCCATCCCAGCCCCGCGTAGCATGCGTTTCTTAGGCAAGCGCGAAGGATGAGTGAGATGGGTGACGTGATCAACGAACAGGTGCTGGGCACGGTCAAAAGGAACCGGGAGCAGGAGTTCCGCGTGTCTGTTGGAACCTATTGCGGGAAACCTTATGTCTATTGCAGGGTTTATCCCATTGTGGCGCCGCCGCCTGGGGTTGAGGCGCGACATCCCGGCTTGACCATGAGGCCTGATAACGTAAGAGACCTGCTACCGCTATTCAGCCAGGCGCTTGAGCTGGCCGAGATACGGGAGAAGGTTGCGTACGATGACCAGGAGCCGGAGGAACGGCAGAGGCGGAGGAGATGAACGACGCGCTTGGCCTTTCCTTGTTTTCCCCGCTCAACGACTCGGCCATCCCCGGAAGATCAAAGTGCCTGAATAGGAACCACCATTTTTTTCTTTGCTTCCTTAATGGCCTGGTTTGCGTCAAGGATTTTCTGGCAACAATCTCTCAGGGCCGCCCATTGATTCATGCTGCAGAGGAGGCTGACCTTGCCCGATTTTGATGAAAGATCGATGCTGACGGGGACATCTTGTTCCATGCCCGCACAATTGGCCTCGATCGAGAGCTCCTCTTCATCCGCATCCAGGATGATGCTACTGCCCCGAGTATTGTATCGCTGGTCTTCTAAATCTTTCATCTTTCCGGTTTCCAAGAATTCTCGCCCCGCTTCCATAGTGGCCTTGAAACAATCGGGCTTAAGTTCAAATCCAACCTCATCGCTTCCCAGGCCGAAGAAATAGATGCTGATGAATCCGTCCTCTTCTCTAATCCAGGTCGGGCCTCGTGCCCCCTCAAGCCGGATGGTTCCACTAATGCGCATGTTTCCTCCCTTTAGATTTTTTCTTCCGCGGTTTCCATTCCTTCATGAGTTTTTCCAGGTCCGTCTTTTTTATTCTCACCCCCCTCCCCAGGCGGTAGGCCCTGACCTTGCGCGAGTTCATCCAATTGTAGAGTGTGGCCCTCGAAACCTTCATAATTTTGCAGACTTCGTTGATTGTCAGCAACTCGTTCATTTGGCCTCCTGTCTAATAATATATATTGTTATCCAGATTTGTCAAGTAAATTGTAGTAGCACAAGGCCATGACCATCATCGACTTCGTTGAGACCATCATCGGGGACAAGTCGTTGTCTCCGGCACAGAGGATGAGTCTCAAGGCGATTTACGGGTTGTCCTTGACGGCGGAGGAGGTTGCTATCTACCAGAAGACGGCGGGCCTTTCGGAGTATGCGCCGAAGGAGCGGGCGGAGGCGACGTTTATCCTGGCCCGGAGATGCGGCAAGAGCGACAAGCTGGCGTCCAATATCGCGCTGTACGAGGCTTGTGCGCGCGAGCACAAGTTGAGCGTGGGGGAGACGGGCGTTGTGATGATCGTATCGTCGGAACTGAAGCGCCAGAGCCGGATCGTATTTGATTATTGCTTGGGCAAATTGCAGGGGTCGAAGGTCCTCCGGCGGATGATCAAGCGGACTACCACCGACGAAATTGAATTGACGAACGGAATCTCAATTCAGGTGTATCCCTGCAACGTTGCCCGGATCCGCGGCGCGTCCCTGGTGTGTTTCATTGGCGATGAGTGCGCGTTCTGGAAGTCGGAGGGGAAGTCGATTGATAAAGAGGTGCTGGACGCGGCCCGGCCAGGATTGAGTTTTCCGTTCTCGAAGATGGTGAAAATATCGACGCCGTGGATGATGAGGGGCGAAATCTGGAGCGATTATAAACGGTATTGGGGGAAGACCGAGTCTGAGGTCCTGGTCCTGCAGGGCGACATTTACACGTTCCGGCCCGACTACAGCGAAAAGAAACTCGAAGCGGCCAGGAGGAGAGACCCGGTAGCGTTCGAGCAGGAGTGGCTGGCGCGTTTCAGAACGGACCTCTCGGGAATGTATGACCCCGCCGTGATCGACCGCGCCGTTAACCCGGACCGGCCGCTAGAGCTCCCATTCCGTTCGACAAAGGGGCTGAGGGCCGCCTTCGTTGACGTTGCGGGAGGCGGAGGTCGTGACAGTTATGCAATCGCCCTGGGGAGGCTCGAGGGTGAGCGGGTGATCGTTGAGGTTGTCCGCAGCCGTGCGCCGAAATTTAACCCCGAAGAGGTCACGGCGCAGTATGCGGAACTGCTGAAATTGTATCATGTTTACGAAGTGACCGGCGACAAATTCAGCGGCGATTTTGCCTCCAGCCTTTTTGAGAAGGCCGGGATAAACTACCAGCGCGCGGAGAAATCGAAATCCGAGTTCTACATCGAGGCGGAGGACGCGTTCAACGCCGGGCTTGCGGAGATCCCCAATAAAGAGCCGCTTGTCTCGCAGCTCAAGAGCCTGGTACGTAAGGCCAGGAGCGGCGGCCGGGATTCGGTTGATACGGACGGCGGAGCGCCGGAGGATGAGGCCAACGCCCTGGCGGGTCTGATCTTCACGTTGCAGGATCGGACTCGGGGCGGTGAGCCTATGATTTGGCGCGTCGGCGGACCATCCACCATCGACGAGAGGCCCGTGCCGGTGATAGCGCCCGGAGCACTCCTGGGCCTTTCGGAAGACGCACTTGACGCGAAGCTCGAGGGTTTCACGGAGGCGCAGCTCGAAGAGATACGGCGTGAATTGGAGAAGGAAGCATGAGTAAGGAAAAGCTAAAGGATTTGATCAAGGAATTGCTGAGAGAAAAAAATGCGGCGGGGCTGACCGAATGGGAGAAAAAGCGCCGCGAGTTCTCCTCGAGGTGCGCGCAAGGATACAGCCCGGAATCTGGAGAAATATGCAATGTCCTGGACGGTCTGACCCCGGATGGCTATAACAAGCACGGGGTGAAGGTCAGTTTCGTCGAGCACGGGACGCCGGTCTTTGGGAGAAGAAACACCGCGGAAAAAACATCTTTGTCTAGGCCCCTCAACTGAAACCGGTTCAGCGGGAAGTGGTGATTATAAAAAACTTACATGGCCTGGGGGGGTGAATTTTCAGAATAGTTATGTCCAGCTCTTGACATTTGGAAAAAAAGGCTTATTATATATATAGAAGCCCGAAAAATATGGAGGCACAATGAGCACCTTAGAGAAACTTACGCCGGAGCAGCTCCGGGAATACCTAGGGATAACATTGTGGACAGCCGGGATCTCTCCCGAGGAGGCCGCCAAGTTCTTCGGGGCAACCGGCCGACAAATCCGGCGCTGGATAAAAGGCACGACTCCGATTAAAGAAAAACAGCTTGAAAAGATCAAGCGGGGAATTGAATTCATCCAGGGCAAGATGGCCGAGCTCCAAGGGAACGAGCGGAAGGCCGCTTGGATGGGCGAGATTCAGGAAAAACTCTTTTCCCCGGCAGAGATCAAAAAGATCGAAGCGGGCCGGGAGCAGAAACGCGAAGGGGAAAAGGTTTTCAATCAGAAAGTCGGCGCGTTCATCATCGAGCTTTTGAACGCCGCTTCCGATTTTGACCGGGAAACATTCTTGAAATCAGACGACTTGATCACATTCCAGGAAGTTCTTTGGATTGCTAAAAAACACGGAATCAGATTCCCGAAGGGGATTTTATGACCTCAGCTGCGAAAGCCCTGAGATCGCGGAACCGGTACCGTCCATTCCGCGAAGTTAAACTAAAACGGATTTTTGCTAAGCCGCCGTCAGCCCCGCTGACGATACACTTATCAGAAGTCGGAAACCTTGCCGATAAACTGATGGGTGTAGAACATGCGGCAAGAACGCTCTTCACAGAATAAAAACACTTTCTCCTTTTGCCTCACGGCCTACACCAGTTCTATAACTAACCCAACCGCGTACACCGCATTGGGTCTCCGGGGCCGATCACTCACCCCGGCAAGAAATAAGGACATTTTTTAAGGAGTGAATTCAAATGAATGACGAAAGATTAGACAAACTCTCGCGCGATCTGTCCGACGGAATTGAGAGGATTCACGCGCGAATGAGCAAGTTTGAGACAGCGATGGACAAGGCCGAGGTCACGCGGAAGAAAGCTAATACCTTCGCTGTATCTTCGGCCAACGGCTACATCCCGAGCACCGAGGAAGAGAAAGCGTTCTCAACCTTTGTTCGTCAGGGTGATGGCCGGATGGACGCCTACGAGAAAAAGACCCTCGTGCTCAGCAACGACCCTCAAGCCGGATATTTAGCGCCAGATGGGTTCATTGCGGAAATCATGCTGAAGCTCCAGGAATACTCCCCGGTCCGCAAGGTCGCCGGGATCCGGCAGACCGACGCGACGGCCGTCCAGGTTCCAAAACAGACTGGCGTTGTCGATGCTGGCTGGACTTCGGAAATCGGCACGCGAATCGCGGACGCCAATCTGAGCTTCGGGTTAGAAACCATCACGACCCATGAAATGTATTGTCTGGTTAAGGTCGGGCGGCAAATGCTTGAGGACTCGCGGGTGAACTTGGATCAGTTCATCCAGGGCGAGGCTGCGCGGAAGCTGGCCAACATCGAGGGACTCAGTTTTCTTACCGGTAATACTACAGGTCAGCCGGAGGGCTTGCTGGTTAATGCGAACATCGGAAGTTCCAACTCCGGCAATGGCACCAACCTCACGGCGGATGGTATGATCGATTTAGTGTATTCCTTGCCTCAGGAATACCGGCGCAACGGTGCGTTTTTGATGGCCCGGTCAACTATCCAGGAAGTAAGGAAGTTGAAGAGTGCGAATTCCCTGGAATACATTTGGCAACCCAGCTTTGCGGCCGGCCAACCCGAAACGCTTTTAGGTTATCCCATTTTCGAGTGCTGCGATATGCCCGCCGTGGCGAACGCTGCCTTCCCGGTTTTGTTCGGCGATTTCAAGCGCGGCTACCTGATCGTTGACCGCATCCAGCTGGAAGTCAGCAGGTTAATTGAGCGGTGGGCCGAGCTGGCCATGATCGGTTATCACGCCCGCAAGCGCGTAGGCGGCCAAGTGGTACTTGCTGAAGCCATCCGGAAGCTCCTGATTGCGACCTGAGAGGAAATGCCATGAAAGACCTTTACAGTTCCTTCAGATCAACGTATGTAGTGGCGCCTCAGACGATCACCGGGGCGGGCAACGGCACGGGCACGGACCTGCTCGGCCATGAAGGTTGTCTGATGATCGCCCACGTGGGCGCGTCCGGCGGTCTGCTTGGCGCGTCAAACAAAACCACGATTCAGTTCCTCGAAAGCTCCAACAATGTGGTTTTTTCGGCCATCGCGGACACGGACTTGATCGGCGGTAATAACACCGTCTTAATTGATGCAAACGGCGAGGCCAACTGCACCCATCAGCGGAGTTATATCGGGAGCGCCCGGTATGTCACGATCACCTTCGCTGCTACGGCGGGCGCGGTATCCCTGCCAGTTTGTGCTGAGGTCATCAAAGGCAAACCCATTCACGCACCTATCGTCTAACAATGAAAACTCAACTCGGTGCGATGCTGGACTATGGCGACGACGCGCCGGCATAGCCGCCCTCGGCATGGCATCGGACAGCTTTTTCTTCGTTCAATTTTTCCTCCAAGAGGGGGGCCTTATCATAGAGAGGTTCCCCCTCTCTTTTCTCTTGACAAGTCTAATGTGAAGAAGTAGAATTATGTTGGTTTCAGCGCGAGAGAGCTCCGACTCTCACCGAATAATATCCCCATCCCCCACGACAATGCGACTACTCAACGTCCGCGAAACCGCTGGCCTTTTCAACATCCATCCGGGGACTCTCCGCCTTTGGAGAGAATTGGGGAAAGTGCCTTCCGTCGTGATAAATGGTCGTATTCGGTTTGAACGCGACAAGATCGACGAGTTCCTGGAGCAACGCCGCTCACGTCCCATCATCCCCTCTCTGCCGAAAATAAATCTTGACTTGGCCTCCTTTGACCGCTTATACCTAAAAGCGAAAGGAGGCTGCGCCGTGAGTAAAGAAACACGGCGCTCCTGGAATTATGGTATTGGACGGGTCTTTTTAAGACAGACAAAAAATGGGGATCGCTGGTGCATTGACTATCGCGGCGGCGAGGGGAAACGTATCCGCGAGGCTGTCAAGAGTGCCCGGATCAGGGGAGAGGCGGTGATCGCGCTGCAACGGCGCGTCACCGAAATCTTCGACCGCAAGTTCAATCCCTCTCGAAAACCTCAACGCCTAATGTTCGCCGACTTCTCGAAGATGTTTATTGACGGCTATGCAAAGAAAGAAAAGACGTCCTGGCAAACCGATGAGTTCCGGTTGAACAAGATCAAGCCGTTCTTTGAGAGTGTGGCGGTGGCGGAGATCGACGAGGCCAAGATCCTCGACCTTCGCCAACATCGGTTAGGAGAGGGGAGAGGCCGTCTCACGGTCAACCGGGAGGTGGCGCTTCTCAAGAAGATGTTTTCCTGGGCGGTCGATAAAGGACTTGTCAAAGAGAATCCGGCGCGCAGAGTGAAAATGTTTTCGGAGAGAGACACGGCACGCGACCGCGTTCTCAGCCCGGAAGAGGAAGAGAGGCTGATCTGCGAGTTCCCCGGCCATCTGAGGCTCTTCGTATTTACAGCCCTTCACACGGGCCTCCGGCTGGGCGAGCTCCTGGGCCTGGCTTGGGCGTCCGTCGATTTCGAGCGGAAACGAATCAAGGTTGAAAGGACAAAGTCGAAGAGGGTCCGGTTCGTCGGACTCAATTCGGCGCTCGCGGTGGAACTCGAGTCTTTGAAGCAGACGCAGAAGGCAAAAACGAAATTCGTTTTTCCGTTCACGCGGAGGAGTGTGAGGACCGGATTCGAGAACGCTTGCAGAAAGGCGAAGGTTGAGGACTTCACGTTTCACGATTTACGCCGGACGTTCGGGACGCGGCTGCTGGAGCGCGGGGTCGATATCGTGACCATCCAAAGACTCTATGGCCACTCATCGGTCCTGGTCACTCAGAACTATCTCCATCCGGGAGACGAGGTCGCGCAGGAGGCGGTTGAGCTTCTGGTCGAAGCGCCGAAGAAACCGGAAACCGTGGCACAAATTTGGCACGCGGAGCGAGAGAAGGAGCAGGGAGTTCCCGCAACTCGTGTTTTTTCAGTCAATTAGAGATGAGGGAAAAATGAGCGCGCTGTTCTCAAAATCCAGTCCGGGGCGACTCGGGTGTGGGTTCGATTCCCTCCTCCGGCACTCTTATTTCCCTTTGCTTTCAGCGATTTAAGCGAGTAAAAACCCTTCTTTTGTCTTTCGACTTTTAAAGCCTAATTTCAGCGTTTTTAGGCACGTTTTGTCACAAATCTGGCACACAACTGTCACGCGGTTTTTTTCGCAAGGTCTTGGTATAAGTCGGAATACCTGGGCTTAAGCCCAGTGGTTAATCCTGCTTCTTCGACTGGGCTTCTATTTGTCTTGCCATAAGCCAGGGATCTATGTACATGCTGGCAGATTTCCCGAAATCGAATTTTTTAAGAAAATCTGAAAGATGCAGAGAGTTTATCACAAATACGGTTCGCACCTTTTGTCCGGAAATATCGCTCAGTTCTTGAAGCCCCGGCCCCTCACCGATCGAAAAAGAAAGACTCTTGCGAAACCGAATCCACGGTACTGATTCGAATTCCGGATTGTCTATTGTCCCGTCCGATAGGCTAATATCTTTGAGGTCAAACCTGCAGACCTTTAATTCGGCCGCCGTGACAATAGCCGGGATTAGAAGCCCCAGTTTGTTCACTTCCAAAGGTCTTAATAGTCTCGTCTCTTCAAGAGCGAGTGCCTCCGTTGCACCTAGCACGTTTCGCGCTAAACGCTCGAGGACTGATTCTTTATCGTCGCCACCGCGGATAACGCAAAACTCTGATTCCGGAGATTCTGGCTTCAGGTGAAAGTCATGCCAATTAAGCAGGTCCGGATGGCCCGCCAGTATGTCCGTCCAACACACTCGGAACCTACTAACAGACTTCTGTTTTTGATCTGACAACAAGAATACCCACACTCCACCTTTCGGGCGCTTGCACTCAATTACAAAGCGAATCGCATCTTGGCCAAGCACCAGGTCAATGAAACCCTCGGTGTCGTCATTCGGATTCTTCCATGGATGTTCACGCGCTAAAATTCTAAAACCCGTTTTTGCCTGGTTTGTCCTGACTTCATTCTCGACGGCCAGTTGAAATAGATATCCGGACGAGTTCACCAAGTCCTTAAGTTGATCGCTCTCTTTTGTCATGCTGCTTCCGCTATTGACACTCCAAATCCATCCCCTTTACGGCGTCCCTCCCGTGTCTCGTCTTCCGAATAGCTTCGTTGATTTTATATGTTGCGGCCTCAATATCTTTTCGCGCAAGATCTATCAAAGCGCAATCTAGGTCGCTAATTGCGCTCGAGAGCCGATCCTCAACGGTATAGTTCATGTCGTTTCTCCTTGATTTTCCCTTTTCCTTCGCTCTCTCCCGACGATGGCGACAGCCTCCAACATATTCTGCCTCTTCATTATATTCCAGAAAGTGCTTTCTGCACTTTGCCCGATCAGGCAATCTATTTATTTGTGGCTTTGTGATGAAGTGTAAGAATTTTTTGAGCCACCTCGCGGTCAATGAACAAAAGTAGATCGTAGAGTTCGTCGATCCTGTTTATACATTCTTTCCTTTGTCTAGTGATGTTAACCCGGACAGCATCCAGTGTCTTTAAAAACTCTTGTTTTGCGAAAAAAAACTTCTCTTCCTCTCCATCTTTAAATTCTTTTATTTCACGATGAAAGAGATCGAGGGTAGCTATAAATCCCGTCGCTTCTACGGAACATAGATATTCATACTTTAGTAGCAACGGATTAATTTCCTCTGTAATGAAGTCATGAACTACTTTCCATTCGGACCTGAAATTTTGCCAAGTCATTCCCTCTATCTTTGTTTTCAATCTAGAAAAACTAAATGATAAAGGGGTGTAGAATTGTTCTAGCAAACCCTTTGTAGAGTCCCCCGCGGCTTGCCGCGTGGGATGAATACATGCCTTACCGGGGAGGTTATAAGGGGGGCCGGAAAGCCCCCCTTATCCGCATAGGCCCTTGCTGGGCAA
>Ga0315277_10008043_pt1 | contig 13607 bp, 6 predicted proteins | sample YL17G05_15_MG_FD_203695 | JGI IMG/M metagenome (GOLD analysis project Ga0315277, IMG submission 203695) | Sediment microbial communities from Yellowstone Lake, YNP, Wyoming, USA - YL17G05_15 | ecosystem: Environmental > Aquatic > Freshwater > Lake > Sediment | place: USA: Wyoming | collected...
ATCGCTTCATCGAACCCGACCTTCAACGCGGAATCGGCTTCGAGATTCGGGCGAGCAGCGGCACTATCGCCAAGGGCTTCAAGCAAAACAGAAGTCTTAGCGGTCATCGGGCTGGAGGCGCGGCGATCACCCAAACGCAATTCCGCGTTACCTTCAACCGGCAGGGTTTGGGGTTCCAGTTCCAGGCGTAAGGCCAGCCGGTCGGGCCATGCGGAGATTTCCAAGCGCGCGTCGCACGCGAATTCCTTTCCGCTGCTGTCAGCGAACTTTAATCCCTCGATCACCACACGCTGAAAGAAATGGCCGCTCTCGACCAGCCGCACCGGCTGGAAGAACTCGTCCTTGGTTTCCAGGTGCCCCACACAGGTGAACCTGCGGCCACCGGCGACCACCGCACAGTCCCATACGACGGACGGCAGTTCGGCCAGATCCGCGCGCCCGGGCTGCAAGGCCTTTTCCAACGCCATCGGCGCCGCCCACTCGCCGGCACGCAATACCCGCACTCTTTGGGTATCGAGCGCCAGCCCCCACACACCGGACTGAAAACACAACGTCTCGGTTGCCGGCGGCGACGTGCTTCGGAGAAAATGCGGTGGCCCGTCGGCCCACCAAAGCAACGTATAGTCCTCCGCCCGCGGCATCAGCGCAACGCGCGCATCCGCTGCCTCGGCCGCCTGCAAGGCGGCCGGCGCAGCCAGCAGCAGGGCGACGAGGGTAAGGAGATTGTGTTTCATTTCCTGTTCTCCGGCAACGGCGGAGCGGCAAAGGCGATGCCTTTCCATTCGGCCACAATCTTCAGGTAGAGGTACGGGTCGGGCCAGGTGGACGACGGTTCGACCACAGTGGTTTCGGGCCATTCGTTCCAACTTGTGACCATGATGAAATCCGCGCCCGCGTCGGTTGCCGCGCGCAGGTAATCGCGCAGGGTCTGTCCGTCGCGTCTGGGCATAACGTACGGATCGTCGCGGAAGTGCGAGTTGTCATGCCCAGGATGTACCGGCAGGAGCATTTTCTTCCCGGCATCGTGGGCGAGTTTCACCATGTACCGGTACTTACCCGCCAATTCCTCATACCGGTGGGCGCGGAAGTTCGAGAAGGTGCCGTAGAAGGCGAAGCTGTCGATGCCCGGTGCGGCCAGCCACTCTTTGGGAATACATTTGCCCCGGTCCTCGTCGCCCGAGCGCTGCGCGCCCGCGTCATGGGCGATCTTGTCCACGATCCAATACACCGGGCCGACCTCGCCTTCAACGTGCTTCTTGAGCGCCGCGAAATCCTCCGGGGTCAGGCCGGGCTTGGCGGCCACCTGATAAAGATACACTACGGGCTTTCCGTCGAGGCGCAGGTAGGCGGGGCTGTCCTTGTATTTGCGCAGAGCACGGGTGAGCATCGCCTGGTAATCTTCGAGTTTGTTATGGAACTGGGCTCGCTCATCGAGCAGCGCGATCTTGAAGCCCTGTTTCACCGCCGCCGCCAGGATGCCGCTTTCAAACGACTTGTCGAGCCCGTTGACGGTATCCCACCAACTGACCAGGAACGCATCGATGCCGGCGGCTTTCGCCAGTTGCACGTGCCACTCGGCAACCGCAGGGTCGGCGCTGTCGTAAAACCCCGCCAAGGGGCGTGCGGCACCGGCAATGGCCGGCTCGCCGGGGAGGCGGGCCTTCTGCGCCAGGGCGTTGGTCTCCGCTGCAGGATAGGTCCAGTGCAGCCAGGGTTGGCGCGGATGATCTCCCGTGTGGTACCAGACGTAATAGGCCGCAAAGAGCATCGGCTTGGCCGGATTCGGTGCCTCGCCCGCGTGCAGCGTCGTCAGCGGCGCCAGCAACAGGGTGATGATGAGTGATGTGATCCGTTTCATGGTTCTCTTCATGGTGCTGTCTTCCGAAACGCAAGCTCCCGCACCAGGAAGTGGCGCCGGGCCGCCTTACTATCGGGGAACTCGGCGTAGAGAAGTTTGACGGACTCGCCGCCGACCTGATCCGTTTCACCGAGCAAGGTTGGATACCAAACCCTGCTGGTTTCCGATGGCTTGCTGAGAAGCAGTTTGGGCGGCGCCCACGCCACTAGATCGTCACTCGTGGAAATCCAAATATCGCCTTCCCACCGATGCCATACGATGATCCACGTGTTCAGAAACGTGTTCCACTGCACTGAGGGATTGCCGCCGCGATGCTTGGCAAGCGCGGGAATTGGCGTGGCACGTCCGCCGAGGCCTGGCTCGGTGAAGCCGCCTTCAAACCATTTCTTCCAAGAACCGGGTTTGCCATCAGGGTCCTCGCTCATCGCCATGCAGAGGATGGCACCCTCCTGAAAGAAGCAGACAAAGCGGCGCTTCTTTTCATCCCACACCGTGCAGTGGTCACCGAGGCCGGACCAAGCTGCCTTCTGCGGCTTCGGCTGGTGAGCGGTGAGAATCTGGGCGCGATTGCTCCACGTGAGTCCGAGGTCTTCCGAGGTGCAACGAGCGATGGATTTGTAAGCAATCCACTTGGAATCGGGATCGAAGGGAAACTTGTTATCCTCGGCGTGATAGAAGCCCAGCATCCGGCGGTCCTCGCGTCGAAAGACCGAATAGAGCCAAGAACCGCCGTTGTCGAAATCGCCCGGCCCTCCTATCGGAAGGACTTTGGTGCAGTCGCGCATCTCAAAGATGGATGCGCCGGTCGTGCGGTAGGATTCGTGGCCTGGCCAAAACATCAGGAGCGTGTCTCCCATCCGCATGACCGTGGAATGGCCATCCGGCGCGTAATCGTAGATGGGTAGCTTCGGCTGAGGTTCCGGCAGCGTCCGCGCATCGCCGAGCACGAATTCCTGAGCGTTCAGGGATAGCGCGGCCAGCGGAGCCAGCAGCAGGGCGGTGACGAGCAGGGATCTCATGGTGAGCGTGATAGTTTGCTTCATTGCGCAGGCCCGTTTCTTGGAGGCATTGCACGACGGTGTCGGTGCCACAGGAGGCTTGCCGTGATCTCGGGGCTGGATTTGATGCGCCCACGATTTGTCTCGTAGAGAATCGGGAACAGTTCAGGAGCGAATTCGGAGAGTCCCATCCATTTGCCGCCCAGTCCGCCAGGGCCGTGGCCTTGGGTATTCAGAGTGCCGTCCACTCGTGGAATGAATTTCCCTTCGAGAGTCCGCATCACATAGAGCACGGTGTTGGCGAAAGGCTCCATCATCGCGGCGGTGATGCCGTAGCGTCCGCTGCGGTAGGCGCGGTAGATGCCTGCGATGTCCTCCCCGCCGTGGCCGGCGTCTTCGATGTGACGCAGCGGCTCCTCGAAAACGTAAGCCCACTTGTAGCACACGTGATCTTTGACCGTGACACGCTGCATGTTGCTGAAGAACCAATCCACCGAGGCCTTCACGACGGCCTCGTAACGCTTCACGCGGTCGGCATCGTCGCCCAGCAGCGCGTGGCATTCCGCGAGGCGCTGAAACCCGTTGTTGAGCATCATCTGCTGATTCCACGGCACGGGGCGGTCGCCGGAACCGGGTTTTGTTCCCGTGTCGTAGAGCGGCGAGTTGGGGAAGTAGTAGCGAAGCGTGTCGGGCCGCACGAACCACTTGAGGATGAAAGCGTCCATCGTCCGGTCCATCTCGCGCACATAGCGGACCGCATGCTCGCGATAGGTCGCGCCAAACTTGTGTGTATCGCCGTCGGAGACTTTCACACTCCACAGCTTCTCATTTTGCAGGATGAGCTTCGCGGCGTAGGCGATGTGGCCGACCACGTCGCCATTCTCCGTGGCGGAGTAAGCCGGCTTGCTGTTTTCCGGCTCTTTGTTTGGCCAAACGAGTTCACGCTCGCCTGTCCAGATGATCGCTCCCGTCTTGGGATCATTGCGAGCGGCCAGCATCGCGTCCGTGAAGGTGAGCATCCGATCCAGCAACTCTTGATCGCCAGTGATCTCCACCATCAGGCCCAGGGATTCGACGGCTACCCCGCCTCCACCGTAAACCATCGCATTGCGCAGGTTGTTCGTCGGCACCGGCACCTCGCGCATGTAGTTCTTGAAGGCCTGAATCTCCGTGGCGGTGACCGGCCCGTCGGGTTTCTCCACCACGAGAGGTTCGGCGGCTTGCAGCACAGCCAGCGGCGTCAGCAGCAGGGCGGCGAGTGCAAACAGCCGTAGTGAACGTATCCTCACAGTGACCGCCTTTCGTCCGATTGTCGGTGGCCGCTTCTTGCAGGTTCGGTTGTGCGTGGCAGTATTGTAGCGGCAATCCACCGCACAGAGTAGATGGGGTTACATGCGGTGGTGTTGGGCAGAGTGGTGCGTCCCGAAAACGCCGTCCGGGACCTGTAAGTGACGGATTTCAGCGGGTGTCATCTGCGACAACCAGATGACGGAGTCTGGCGCGAAGGCAAATCGCGGCGGCGAAGAGTGCGGTGGACAAGAGACGTAAGTGCTTGTAGAATAAGCGGACGGCGTATTCGGAAGGACCAGCGGTCTACGACGAATGATGATATAAATAGAGCGACCCCCCCGAAGGACGGTCGCTTATATATATGGTAGCGGGGGCAGGATTTGAACCTGCGACCTTCGGGTTATGAGCCCGACGAGCTCGTTTTCCGTAAGGTCTTGAAAACACGTAACTTACGCTACCACAACGGTCTAGCAGTCCTTTTCCCTGATCACCATGGTGACCATGGTGACCATGATGACCACAATTTGGCTACATTTTGGCTACAGTGGCACGAATGTGCAAGTAAAAAAATCATCGACTCCGCGAGCCAGCTCGCCTTGTTCCGGCTCCCGATGGAATGCCCCCTTCAGGTCTCATGGAACTCCCTTGGCGAGTCCTGTGTGTCCCGAAAACTCCGTCCGGGGCCTGCAAAGTGAATGACGGGTGTCAGCGGGCGTCATCTGCAACCAGATGAAGGATTCCGCTTATCGTTAGTTGTCTTTGAAACTTTGAGCAACCCTCGGGTGGAAGGCCCGACGGTATTACCACGCCGACCTGTACGGCCTCGGGCATCTGCGAGAGGTGGCTTTGCTGGCCGGCGGCATCTTGGCGAAATCAGGCGGGGAGGTAGATTACGAGGACTTGGCGGCCTTCTTCGCTTTGTCGCGTACCTCGCGATCCATGATCTCACGCACCAACGCCGCCCATCCATCGGGACGGTGATGCTCAATCTCGAACGTCTTGCATTCGGCAATGGCCGTGCCGCCAACGGCACCAGCAGCATGGTGGTGAGGATGTGGAGTGAATGTGTTTCATGGTGGTTTCTTTCGCTTAAACGTTCAGGTTCCAACAATATTTTCCAAGGATTGTAAGACCTGCGCGCGGTGAGCTTCGCCCTTCCTGTCTTCATTCTTCCTGCACGCGCAACGTGACTGGGCCAAACAGGCCGGAGGGCACGAGCGGCGAATCTTTTTTATAGTGCCGGCACGACGTGAAGGTGTAGCGGCCCGACAGGCGCGGCGTCCCGTTCTGGAACCACGCGGGCCATTCCAGAAGCGTTTCGAAATCTTTCCAGTTGCCATCCAGCGGGAGCTGTTCGTCGCCGATCAGTCGGTTGATCCAGAGGTTGACGACGGAGATCTCCAGATTGTTTTCTCCGGCGCGCGCCGCTCCGGAGATGTCCACGCGATAGGGCGGCTTCCATGCGATGCCGCAGTCCTTGCCATTGAGCCGCACCCGCGCCATCACTTCCACTGTACCGAGATCCAGAAAGAGAGACGAGGGACGAGTGGCGGGTGACGGAAGGTCGAACGTCGCCCGGTACGTCGCCGTGCCCGAGAAGTAGTGGATGCGCGGATCGCCATGCTTGCTCCAGTCGGTCAATTCCTTGAAAATCACCGGCTTGTCCGGTCCGCCCCACTTCGGATCGAACGTGACCTGCCACGGCCCGGCGATACCGGCCTTCTCGTTCAGCCGCGGAAAATTCTTCTTTTCGGTGTCTCGCGGAACGAGACGACTACTATCTCGGAATACGACAAACCAGCTTTGCAGCGGCTCGAAGTGGAGCGGAACGGCGATGCGGCCGTCTTGCTCGGTGAACTCCGGTAGCGCGCGGACCGCGCCGGTCTCCGGATCCCAAAGCTCCGGGCGTTTGCCGGCGATGCGGAAGGTGCAGGTGGCATCGCGCGGGCAATTTTCCTGATGGGATACGAAGTAGATGTCGGCCTCGCCGGTGCGGCGATGAATAAATTGCAGGCCCATACCCGCAAAGTCCGGCGCGAGTTTATCGTGGGCGAAGACTTCGGCCGGTGTCTTGCCGGACGCGATGCGGTTGGCGTCCCACAGCGCGGCGGCAATCTTTTCAATCTCCGTGTCGCAGCGCGGAAAGTCCGTCAGGCCGGGGGCACCCCTGAGCCGCTGGCCGCCGATGACGCGCACGCCGCCATCCACCAGTTCGCGAATCTTCCGGGCCAGTGGCAAAGTCATGCGATCGGTGTCGGGCAGCAGCAGATAGCGGTAGCTCGTCCCGGACGGCAGCACCAGCCGGCCGTCCTTCACGCTCATCCGGAGCAATGCCTCCGACGAACAGAAATCGAAATCGTAGCCGACGGGCAGATTCAACTTTATATTGTTCACGTTCAGCGGCGCGCCTTCGCCGTACCAGTAGCAGACATCCGCCACGAAGTGGCCCTGCTGGAGCAGATGCTGGCTGCGCGTCAGGTAATCCATCCACGGCTGGATGTAATTCCACCACGTGTTGTTCCGCTGCATATGCTCGCCCCACTTCCGGTGCGTCATGCCGGGGATCATGTTGGTGTAGGCCTGGTGTGCAGAGAGGTGTAACACCATCCGGTTGATCCCCTCGCAGAATTTGTTGTCGCCCATCGCCTTCAACAGGAACGGATGGTCGCGCCAGCCGCGGTCGGAGGTGAAAGACTCCGCGCCGACGATGGGCTTCCCGTAGGTGTGCGCGGCGGAGGCCATGGCCTTGCTCGACGCCTCGTAGCCGCCCGGCCCGGGAAACAGCCCGTTGCCGCGGGCCCAGAACTCGCTCATCGGGAAATCGCAGACGCCTGCATACGCCAGGTTGTCGATGCACAGATGGCCGTAGGCCTCGATGGAGAGCTTAATGCCGTACGTCTGCGCCAGTTCGCGCAGCCGGCCGGCGTAATTGTCGCGGATCATTTCGCTCACGGTCGTCCGGACGTCCCACAGGAACCGCTCGGACAATTCGGCGCTGCCGATCACGCGGCCCGACAACACCGGCAGCCACGGGCGCAGGTCATAGCCGCGCCGCGTCCGGAACTCCACGGGGAACGTCGCCGTCCAGTTCTGGCCTCCGGCCTCCCAGCTATCGATGTGGACGTGCGACAGCGCCTGGCCGGCCGCCGGGCCGGCGTCAGTGAAGATTTTTTTCAGGAAGGCCTCGTAGTGCGTCTCGATGCCGGTCTTGGCGAGCCGGTCGCATTCCAAGCCGATGGCCGCCGTTGGGCAGGGTCGCGTCATTTTGAAATTGGAAGCGTGACCGCAGCGGAGCACCAGCCACTTGCCCGGCGGGGCTTCCCACGTCAGGCGGCCGTCTGGTTCCATGCGGTCGGTCAAATCCACCACACGCTCGACGGGCGTCACGCCATCAGGCGGCGGCGCGACGGTCTTGTCCGCGCGGGGCAGCCGCCAGTCCGTTCCGTCCTTGAAATTGAGTTCGCGAATGCGATACGCTCTGGCCCGCGGCGAGGCCGGCGCGGGGATCGCGACCACGGCCGCGTCCCGATAGGAATCCAACTTCTCGATCTGCTCAAGGACCTTCGCTGTGATCCCCGCGCCGGGCCGCAGCCACGCCGAAAGATGTTTTTCGACCGCGGGCTTCGGCAATAACTGAGTCACCTTCTGTCCGCCTTCGATTTCCGTTTCGCTCCAGTAGAGCTTCTGCATGGAACGATCGGGCGTGATGTGCGGGCCGCCGCTGCCGTAGCCGAAATCAACCGACACATCGAACTCCATGCCGAGGCGGGCGCATTCGCGGATTGCCCACTGGAAGGCCTTGTGCCACTGCGGACTCAACGCCGTCACCTTGCCATCAGGCGCCCACGACGGCCCGCTCACTTCCATCCAGATCAAGCCGCCGACGCCGGCGCACTGCAGCGCCTCGAGATCGGCCGTGATACCTTCCTCGCTGATGTTACCGTTGATCCAGAACCAGTAAACCCACGGCTTGGCCGCGTGCGGCGGCTGCGCAAAACCATGCTCCAAATCATCCGCCGAAACGATCCGCGTCAGCGGCGCCAGCAGCAGGGCGGCGAGTGCAAACAGCCGTAGTGAGCAGATCTTCATAGTGACAGCCTTTCGTCCGATTGTCGGGGGTCGCTTCTTGCAGGTTCGGTTGTACGTGGCAGTATTGTAGCAGCAATCCGCCACACAGGGTAGATTGGGTTACACGCGGTGGAGCAGGGCGGACTTGATGTGACAGTGATTGGATAGAAACAGGTTCGGGCAACCGTGGTTCTCGGGCAAATCGGCCTCCGAAAGAAGTTGTGAGCAGGCGTGTCGGAGGCTACCATAAGCGACGGTGAATAAACAGGTTACGCCGCCAGGCGAAGGGCACGAAAAACGGTGGACAAGTACACCACCCCTGGACCTCTCACTTCACCGAACGCTCACCCTTGTGCCCAAGTCGCTGACGTTGAATAACCAAGGACAATGAGACTCAAAGCGGCGCGTTTCGCTCAGCCTTCTCCGGCGGGAACACCTGAAACTCGTTGATGTTGATTGGTCGTTGGGCTTTGAAGACGTTCAGTCGAATCTCGCGGGCGCGGATGGGCCGGAATTCGACGGTCTTGTCTGCGCCGATCGTTGTACCGCGGGCAACTTCCTTCCAGGTTTCGCCCTGCTTGACCTCGATGGCGAACTCGCGGGTTTCAGGCCACTCGACCTCCGAGATCCAGACGCGGCCGATTTCCCTCTCCTCGCCGAGATCGACCGCCAGCCAGCCACTGCGAGCGGCGAAGTCGGAGGCCCAGCGGGTCTTGATATCGCCGTCTACCGCCCGCGCGGCGTCGTAACCCGGTTCGACGAACTGGCTGGAGACTGTCACCCGCTTGCCCTGGCTGAGCGGCACGGGCGGTGGCGGTGGTGGCTGATATGCCGGGATCTTGCCGAGCCAGTTCACGATGTCCTTAGCGCGCGACTCCGGCGTAACCTTAAGGGACACCACTTTGCCGCCGCGCAGCACGCCCTCGACAATCGTCTTGCCGGGCGCGTGAAGCTTGAAATCGACGTCCCACTCCGCAGGCCAGCCGGGGAAAAGATTCAGCTTTCCGTTCGGTCCGGGCTCAGGGGCCAGCAACATCTCCTGGATGCCGGTCATGCCCGAACCGCCCCAGTTGTGGTCGGGCAGCCAATCGTGGCCGGGGCCGAAAAATGCGGGGAAACGCGCCTGCGGCGCACTGTTGTTGGCCATCTTGTAGATCGCGCGCTTCTTAGCCTCCTCCGGCCAGGCGAGCGCGGCCATGTTCACGACGTTGGCCATCCACGAGTAGTCTTGTTTGCACAACCGGGCGCGGTCGGCTGGGACGGTTTCCCACGTGTCGCGGGCGAGTTGCAGAGTCTCGGGCTTAGTGATGCCGACGAGGCGGTAAGGCCAGCAGGCGTACATTTCGATGGGTTCCCATTTGTTGTATTCGCGCTCCATGGATCTGGCGGGCAGCAGGGACGGGCGGCCTTTGCGTTTGCCGACGGGGAGTTCGGGCAGGATGGACTGGATGCGCTGGAGGCGGGCACGCGAGGAGGCTGATAGATCGGGAATCGCGAGCAATCCGGCGGTGATGCGTTTGAGGCCGCAGACAACTTCGATGGGATCAGTGGCGCCGCCCGCGTATTCAAGGCCGCAGCTGGGATAAATGACAAGCTTGCCATCATCGCTGAGTTCCTTGCCGGTGCGCTTCTTGGTCTGAGCGCGGTAGAAGCTGTCGTAGAACAGCACCGTACCCTCAATCCATGGAAGGTCTCGCGTGATGGAAATGCCCAGCGCGTCGCGGGCCTGCAAGGCCATCCACGCATGCTCGAGCATCATGGAGAAATGATAAACAAGGTGTACCGCGCCGCAGAGGCCATCGGGCCGCGGGGCGACGCAGCAGAGGCCCCAGACATCGAGCGGCTCGGGATAAACCACGCCTTCGGCGCCGTTGGTTTTCGCACGGGCGGCGGCAGTGGCGGAGCGGTCGCGGTAGAAGGCGAGCGACAGCGCGAGCAAGTCGGCGTCGCCGCCGGCCAGTGTGGGCCAGCCGAGCCATCGCTGGTTTTGCGACATGAAATGACATCCCATCCAGCGGCGAAAGTCCGGCGTGATGGGGCTGCCCTCGGCAATGGGCAGTTCATCATTGTTGTTGCCCTTGATACGACCGGGCTTGTTGTCGGTGGTGAAGATGCCGCCGTTGAACAGCAGCGGCAGTTCTCCATCGCGGTTGCAGGCGAGCATGTAGCGGAAGAGCTGGTAGTTGCGCCCGATCAGCCAGCCGGCGTCGTCCTCTTTGGCGGAGGGATTGACGATGATGTGCGAACGCGACCAGAATTCGGTCCAGCGATTCAACTCGTCGGCCCTGGCGGCCTTGCGGGCGGCCGGGGCAAGTGCGGAGTTCGCCTCGACGCGCCATTGCCGGGGATCAGCGTCCAGCTTCGCGCCAAGCCGTATGGCCATCCCATGAGTGGTGCGGGCGGCGGTGCGCCCGGTCCATGCTTTGCCGTCCCAGAACTGCCATTGCACGACGGATTCCGCCGGCTTCGAAAGGCCGCCGTCAACGGCCACGGCGCCGCCGAATATGCGCCGTGTCGTCACATCATGTGCGGCTTCGGCTGAAATGCCCTGGGATTTCGCCTTGCCAACCACATCCACGGGGAAATCCGCATTGCGGTGGAACCACACGAATCCATCGGTATCGCCCTTGATCTGGTCCGGGGAGAAGTTCCCTCGCGCGCCCATCATGTCCTGCCGGATGCCATTGCGCTGCTGGTCGCGCCAGGTGCCGAAGGCGACGTCGAGGGTGTGCGGTGCGGCCGATTCTGATTCCAACAGCAAGGTTTCCCCAGCGAACCAGAGAGAGGCTTTGAAGTCGCCCTGTTGAATGGTGATCGTGCCGGTGGCCGGATCGAGTTCCTGCCGGAAACCGGTACCGCCGAGGTTGAGACCCGCTGGCGTGACGCGGACGCAGCCAAGTTTCAGCAGGCGACCGTGTTCATCGTAGGCCCCGTTGTGGGCGAGGTAAAGCCAGATCGAGCCGTCCTGCACCCAGACATTCGCGCCGGCCCCCAGACGCCCGGAGAGCGGCATCGAGTCCAGCGAGTCTTTCGACGGCGTATCCCAGACCACATTGTAGCGGGCCAGCCAACCGTTCTCGGCCCACGCTCCGTTCGACAGGAGCAGTACCGTCGCAGCCAGCATCAAACACTTCCTCATCATATCCGTCACCTTTCGTCTGGCCTGCTGCTCAGGCAAAATCACGTCTTGGATTCTCGGTTTTGGAGTCGCAGCGCTTGTGCTATTTCGCTTCGAGGATTTGCCTGGACCGCTTGAACATCTCAACGGTGTCGGGCGACAGGGATCCTTCCTGGTAGATCTCGAGATTGAAAATCGGGACGTTCTTCCGTTGGGTGAACTCCCTCAAGAGTGCTGCCATTTGCGTCGCGTTCCAGTGGGGAGGGCCGATCACGGTGTTATTGCGAGAATGAACCCAGTCGCCTTCGGTGATGAGCGTGGCACAAACTTGCAGACCTTGATGCGAACCACTCTTGAAACGGCCGTCTTCGCCAACCTGCAGCAAGCCGCCCACGGTGGGATCGGCACGGCCTTCGCCGCAGAAGAAATCCTGAAACTCGGTGGGCGACGGCAGTTCCCACGGATTGAAGCCCACGAGCCGTCCTGCGTGGCCTGCCTTGGCTGCGGTCGCGAGCTGCTCCCACGGTGCACTGCGATAGTAGTAGCTGATTGTCCCGTCGTCGAACCACCACCCCGCGAGCCGGTCGCCGTAGCGCTGTCCCACTTCACTGATGATCTCGGTCCAGTTGCCGAAGATCCTGCTGGTGTCGGTTTCCCAGAAGCCGCTGGCCTTGAGCCACTGCGGGTCGCTACTGGCTCCGATGTGGTAGTAGAGCATCAGCCGGATGCCGCGCTTACCCAGCGCGTCGGCAAGGTCAGCCACGAGGTCGCGCGGGGCGGTGCGGCCCGGGAGAATCCGGTCGACTGCCTTGATGGGGGCCGGAAAGTAGAACTGCGCGTGGGAGGTGGTCAGGACGAAGAAGCCCGCCCCGGCTTCCAGTACCTGGTTGGCGAGCGTCTCGACGTCAAAGTCCCGCACAGCCTGGGCGTAAGGCTTGGGGTCGCCGCGGCGGGGACAACTCTGCGAGGTCCAGTGACTCATCAGGCCGTACCTGGCCTTCTGCAACCAGGCCGTATCGGACCGGAGTTTCGTGGCCGCCTCGTGCAACCGGTCGCGCGCCGCGGGACGCACCAGTTCGACTGAGAGCACCGAAGCGGCGAACGTTGCCGAGTTGTACAGTGGTTGCGCCCGCAGGATAATCGTTTGTTTCCCCTGGGGCAGGCGCAACGTGCCGTCCAGTTTCTGGCGGGTCCACGTGCGAGCCGCCGACCGGAGCGTGCCACGGATGCTCCGGCCGGCGCAGGACACCGTGAGTTCCAGCGGACGGTCGTCGCCGCAGCAGACCAGGACGTTGACGGCATAGGCGTCCTCATCCGGGACGGTGACCTGCCAGGTCAGCGCTTGGTCGGGGCGCATCCAGCCTTCCACCTGAAATTTGCCGTGGGCACCCGCCTGGAAACACTTCAGACCTTCCGGGAGGCGGGCGTCGTAAGCCATCAGAACCGTGTAGTCGTCGGGACGGACGCGGAAGTCGGGCTTGAACAGGTTATCCGCCAGGGCAGGAATCGCCGACAGCAAAATCACGGTGAGCGCCAGCATGAGCCTGTCGTGCACCAGCGAAACCATCGCAGTTCCCTCCGATTGCGGACCGGCCTCTACTCAGTCTGGCCGTCCCGCAACCCTATCACGGCACCAGCCTGACATCACGGCGCTGCCTTTCGGGCGGCGGGGGCGAACAGTTGAAACTCCCAGATAGTCGGGCCGTCCGTGGCCTCGGTGATATTCAGGCGCACGCGCTGAGCAGTGACGGGGTCAAAACTGGCAGAACACTTCGCGCCGAGATTCTCGCCGCGGTAACAAACCTTCCACTGTCCATCCTCCCAGTATTCGATGGCGAACTTGCGGATGCGCTTAAGTTCCGGGAATGCCTGCCGGACGGCGGCACGGCTGAACGTCGTCGGCTTGCCGAGGTCAACTTCCAGCCACGCGGACTTGGTTCCAGCGTCGGTCGCCCAGCGCGTGTCGTCGTTGCCATCGACGGCCTTGTCGGGGCCGAACTGCGCCTGGTTTTGATACACATTCGACGCCGTGGCCTTGGCCTTGGTTGCCAGCGAAACCGCGCCGGGCACAGCCACCGCGGGGATGTCGAGTGCGGGGCCGTCCAGTTCGAGCGCCACGACGGTGTCGATCGCCCGGCGATCGCTCTCAGCAACGGAGACCTCAATGCCGGCCGCCGTCTGGCGGACTTCGGCCTTGCCGCCGCCGAGGACGCGACTGCCGACGACTTTGGCGGGAATGGCCGGCAGCGTCAGCTTCTCGCCGGGCCACTCAAGG
>Ga0315277_10008044_pt1 | contig 13606 bp, 8 predicted proteins | sample YL17G05_15_MG_FD_203695 | JGI IMG/M metagenome (GOLD analysis project Ga0315277, IMG submission 203695) | Sediment microbial communities from Yellowstone Lake, YNP, Wyoming, USA - YL17G05_15 | ecosystem: Environmental > Aquatic > Freshwater > Lake > Sediment | place: USA: Wyoming | collected...
TGAGTTGGGCGTGACGGCTGTCTTCCCCAAGCCGTTCTGTTCCCTCACCGAGCGAAGTTACAACGTGCGTCAGCGGGAGGTCGCGTTTGAGGATCCCTGGATCGGGGTGTTCGCTCGTCATTTCGGCCAACCCGTGTTGCAGATCGAGTGTGAGGGCCAGCAAATCACGCGAGGGGACGTGCAGCGGGATGCGGCCTGCGGGTGTGCGCGAGCGGTCGCTCGTCAATTGGTCGGAGTGGATCTGCGGGAGGCGGTCGCTCAGGCCGGCCTGTTTCATCACTACTACCCTTGCCTGGCTACCATGGGCGCGGATCCCGGCCTGGGACGGTCGCTGGTCCAGGCGGCGGGCGACTTGATGCGGCAGGCGGTGGAGGTGGCAATCGAGCAACGCCAGGGAGAGGGGAGGGAAGGAAGGGAGGGGAGGGAAGGAAGGGAAGAGACGGAGGCTGCGGGCGGCTGGGTACAGCCGGGCGGGGAGTTTTGAGGAGGGGGATCAGGGATCAGGGATCAGGGATCAGGACGCCCGCGGGACAGGGAGACAGGAACGCGGATGAACACGGACGAACGCGGATGGGGCGGATGGGGCGGATGGGTACATCCGGCATCCGACATCTGCGGACGGATCGGTGGACAAGTTCTACCAGTCTACCAATTCACCAATTTACCGATTCACCAACAAATCAGATTTCACTACAGGAGGTAAATCATGCCAGTTAAGCGAGTCTATCCGGTGCCGAGCGACATTGAGATCGCGCAGGCAGCAGAACTGATCCCTGCCGTTGAGGTCGCCAGGAGCCTGGGGCTGTCCGAGGATGACCTGGACCTGCAAGGGAAGTGGAAGGCTAAGGTTCACCTGGACGTGCTGGAGCGGCTGGCCGACCGGCCCAACGCCAAGTACGTGGACGTGACCGCCATCACCCCGACCCCGTTGGGTGAAGGGAAGACCGTCACCACCATCGGCGTCAGCCAGGCGCTGCACCACATCGGAAAAAAGGTCTTTACCTGCATCCGCCAGCCCTCCCAGGGGCCGACCTTCGGCATCAAGGGTGGGGCGGCCGGCGGCGGGTATGCGCAGGTCGTGCCGATGGAAGACTTTAACCTGCACTTGACCGGCGACATCCACGCGGTGGGCGCCGCCCACAACCTGCTCGCGGCAGCGGTAGACAACCGGCTGGCCAAAGAGTCGCGCTGGAGCACGAATTTTCTCGCCAAGTCGCTGTGCCCCAACGACACCTACACCCCCTCTCAGCGCCAGCGGTTGGAGAAACTGGGCATCCAGTCCGAGCAGCCCTCCGACTTGAGCGACGCGGACAAGGAACGCTTCTTCCGGCTGGACATTGACCCCTACGCCATCCAATGGCGGCGGGTGGTGGACGTGAGTGACGCGGCACTGCGCAACACCATCATCGGCCTGGGCGCGGTCAACGACGGTGTGCCGCGCCAGTCGGGCTATGACATCACGGTGTCGTCGGAGATCATGGCGGCGCTGGCCTTGTGCAGCGGCCTGGCCGACCTGCGGGAGCGCATGGGCCGCATCATCATCGGCACCAACAAGAAGGGGGATCCCATCACGGCCGAGGATCTGAACGTGGCCGGGGCCATGACGGTGTTGCTCAAGGACGCCCTCATGCCCAACCTGATGCAGACCCTCTCCGGTAGCCCCGCCTTCGTGCACTGCGGCCCCTTCGCCAACATCGCCCACGGCAACTCGTCCATCATCGCCGACCGTATCGCGCTCAAACTGATGGGGCCGGATGGCTACGTGGTCACCGAGTCGGGCTTTGGGGCCGACTGTGGGATGGAAAAATTCTTCGACATCAAGTGCCGCGTGTCGGGGCTGGTCCCCAACTGCGTGGTTATCGTAGCCTCCGTGCGTGCCCTCAAGATGCACGGCGGTGGGCCCACGGTGGTGGCCGGCAAGCCATTGGACAAGGCCTATACAGGGGAGAACCTGGAACTGCTGGAGAAGGGTTTGCCCAACCTGCTGCAGCACGTCGAAAACGCCTGCAAGTTCGGCATCCCGGTCGTGGTGGCCATCAACCGCTTCACCAGCGACACCGACGCCGAAGTTGAACTGGTCCGCCAGCGTGCCCTCAGTGCGGGTGCCGAGGACGCGGTTCCCAGCGAGGTGTGGGCCAAGGGTGGCGAGGGTGGCGCGGCGCTGGCCGAAGCGGTGGTCAAGGCGTGCGAAAAGCCCAGCCAGTTCAAGTTCCTGTATGCGGACGACCTGTCCATCAAGGAGAAGATCGAGACCGTGGCGCGGGAGATCTATCGGGCGGAGCAGGTGTCGTACACGGCCGAGGCGGAGGCCAAGATCAAGCTCTTCACCAAGTTAGGGCTTTCGCACCTGCCGCTGTGCATGGCCAAGACTCACCTGTCGTTCACACACGACCCGGCCATCAAGGGCGCGCCGCGCGGATGGACGCTGCCCATCGTTGACGTGCGGGCGAGCGCCGGCGCTGGCTTCCTCTACCCGTTGTGCGGCACCATGCGTACCATGCCCGGCCTGCCCACCCGCCCGGTCTACATGGACATTGACGTGGACCTGGAGACGGGCAAGGTGGTGGGGTTGTCCTAGCGAATGCGGAATGCGGAATGTGGAATGCGGAATGCGGAATGAGGAATGAGGAATGCGGAATGCGGAATGCGGAATGCGGAATGCGGAATGCGGAGTTCCGCAATCCGCAATCCCAAATCCGCAATCGAAAATCCGCAATCCGCAATCAAATGGAGGTGGTAATGTGGAGAAGGTGACGTTGGATGTGCCTGCCCTGTGGGCTGATCACCACGTCCTCAAGGTGCGGGAGACGTTGACCCGCCTGGAGGGGGTGGAGGATGTTTTCGCCAGTTCGGCCTGGAAGCAAATCCTGGTACGATACGACGAGACCAAGACAAACCGTACGGCGATCGAGCAGACGTTGGCCCAGGCTGGCTACCCGCCGGGGGAAGGGGAGACGCCGATGTTGGTGGAGCCCACCGACCTGCGCCGGGACCCGCGCTGGGCCGTTCTGGGTGCGCGGGTGACTGAGACCAACGAGTCCGACCTCAAGTTGTCGGGCGAGTTCCGAAGGTACTAGGTAGGGTAGTAAATGGGTAGATGGGTAGATGAGGGAGGAATCTTATGGCAAAGAAGATGAGAACGCCTGAAGAGGCCAGCCGGGACGCGGCTGCTGTGGTGCTGCTGGAGCGCGCGTGCGAGATTGAGGCGGAGACCGCCTTTGCACGGGCTGATGCTATGGCGGCCTGCAACATCGGCGGCTCCGGCCTGTGCTGCAAGAACTGCGCCATGGGCCCTTGCCGCCTGGTGGGGAACACGGTGCGCGGCGTGTGTGGGGCCACGGTGGACACCATCGTCGCCCGCAACTTTGCCCGTGCGGTGGCGGCGGGCGCGTCGGCCCACTCCGACCACGGGCGGGGATTGGCCTATACGCTGCTGGAAGCAGCGGACGGGCGCGCGCCTGACTACAAGATCCGTGATCCCTTCAAGTTGAAGGAGGTGGCCGGCTATCTGGGTATCAAAGCGGACGGGCGCCCGCTCGAGCAAGTGGCGCACGACGTGGCCCTGGCGGCGCTGAACGAATTCGGCAAGACGGAGGGGGAACTGACCTATCTGAAGCGCGCCCCGGCCAAGCGCCAGAAGATCTGGCACGATCTCGGCATCGCCCCGCGGGCGATTGACCGGGAGGTGGTCGAAACCTTGCACCGCACGCACGTGGGGACTGACCAGGACGCCGAGCACATCCTGGAGCAGGCCATGCGCTGTGCGCTGGGCGACGGGTGGGGCGGCTCGATGCTGGCCACCGACCTGACCGACATCCTGTTCGGTACGCCGGCCCCGGTGATCTCACAAGCCAACCTGGGCGTGCTGGCCCAGGACAAGGTCAACATTATCGTGCACGGCCACGAGCCGACGCTGTCGGAGATGATCGTGGCGGCCTCGCTGGACCCTGAACTGATCGAGTATTCAAAAAGCAAGGGAGCGCAGGGGATCCAGTTGGCCGGCATCTGCTGCACGGCCAACGAGACGCTGCTGCGCGAGGGGGTGCCGCTGGCGGGGAACTTTCTGATGCAGGAGTTGGCGCTGCTCACGGGGGCGGTCGAGGCGATGGTGGTGGACATCCAGTGCGTGTTCCAGGGGTTGGTGCCACTGGCAGAGCGCTACCACACGGAGATCATCACCACCTCGCCCAAGGCCAAGATTGAGGGAGCCACGCACATCGAGTTCGAGGAGCGGCGGGCGATGGAGATCGCCAAGCAGATCGTGCGGCGGGCGATTGACCGCTTCCCGCAGCGTGGGGAGACGCTGATCCCCGACATCCGCAGCCCGCTGGTGCCGGGTTTCTCACACGAGTACATCGGCTACGCGCTGGGTGGCGTGTCGCGCGGCTCGTTCCGCCCGCTCAACGACGCGATCATCGCCGGACGCATCCGCGGGGTGGTGGCGAACATCGGCTGCAACAATCCCCGGGTGTGCCACGACGAGCTCCACCAGTACGTGGTGACGGAATTCCTGAAGAACGACGTGCTGGTGGTGGAGACCGGCTGCGGGGCGATCGCGAGTGCCAAGCAGGGGTACATGACGCCCGAGGCGGCCCTGCAGGTGGCCGGACCGGGCTTGCGCGAGGTGTGTGAGACCGTCGGCATGCCCCCCGTGCTGCACATGGGCTCCTGTGTAGACAACTCCCGCATCCTGACCGTCCTATCTCAGATGGCGAGCGAGACCGGCCTGGGCGAGGACATCGCCGACATCCCGGCCGTGGGCATGGCGCCGGAGTGGATGAGTGAGAAGGCGCTCTCCATCGCCACCTACTGCGTGGCCTCCGGGGCTTACGTCATCATGGGGGGTATCGGCGGCCCCGTCGCCGGCAGCGAGAACGTGGTGCGGATGATGGGTGGCGCTGGCGAACTATGGGAGAAGAAGGTGGGCGGCCGGCTGGAGTTCGTCGTGGAGGGCGAGGAGATCGTGCGGCGGGCGCTGGCGCACATTGACAAGAAACGGGCGGCGCTGGGACTGGCCGAGTACGACGCCACCAAGTGGGGCAAGAGCGGCGACGCGCGCATGCCGGACCTGCTCTCGCTACCGCTTGAGGAACGCATCGAAGCCGTCTACGGCAATCGTCGCTAACGCTTATAATCTACCTTCCCGAAAGGTTTCGAACTTTCGGGAAGGTGGCTCAAAAGAGAGAGGGATAATATGTCTCGATACATCGCAACAAGAGCCATTCGTGGCGCCAATGGGCTCGTAGCGGAGGCGGAGGCACTCTTGGAGAAGGCCATCGCCGAGAAGGGGCCCGACGCGGCGGTAGCCTTCCCCAACACGGCCTACTACCTGCCGGTGATGCTGGGTATGGTGGGGCGGGAGGTCAGCAAGTTGGGCGAGTTGAAGCCGGTCTTGGAGCACGCCAAGACGCTGCTGCACCCGGCGCCGGACGACAGGCTGTGGACTCCCTACCTGGGAGAGACGCTGGACTGCGGCATGGCCACGCTGCTGGCCGCCGAGGCCATCGAGGCGGTCCGCTTCGTGCTGGGGCAGCAACCGGAACCCTACCCGGGCTTTCACCTGGCCGGCGGCACGTCCTTTACGAGCCCGGAGTTCGCGGGTGGGTACACCCAAGCCGAGGCCGGTGATGGGCACCTGAACGGACCGATTGACGACATCCAGTTGCGCTCGTGGGGCATCCAGTTGGTGGACGGCCGCATGCCGGGCTTTGCTGCCATCGTCGGCGCGGCGCGCTCCAACGAGGCGGCGGTCAGCATCGTCCGCCAACTCCAGCAGCGCAACATCCTGGTCTTCCTCTCGGGCAACGTCAACGGCCGCTCGATCATTGACCAGTTGTTCGAGGAAGGGGTGGAGATGGGCTACGATACTTACATCGTGCCCTTCGGGCGAGACACCATCTCCGCCATCTATGCGCTTGGCTTCGCCACCCGCTCCGCGCTCACCTTCGGTGGCATGAAGGGCGGCCAGTGGCGCGACATTCTGCTGTACAACAAGTTCCGCGTGTTCGCCTTCGTGCTGGCGTTGGGGGAGGTGGACGACCTGAAGTATGCGGCGGCGGCGGGGGCCATCTCGTACGGCTTCCCCACCATCGCCGACACGGTGATCCCCCAGATCCTGCCCACCGGCGTCACCCGCTACGAGCACGTGATCTCGATGCCGTGGAATGAGATCGAGGCAGAGAGCGACGGCGAACGGGCCGCCAAACTGGTGCAGCGCTGCATCGAAGTGCGTGGCGTCAAGGTCAAGATCACCGAGGTGCCCGTCCCCGTTCCCTACGGCTCCGCCTTCGAGGGCGAGGTCGTGCGTAAGGCCGACATGCGGATCGAGTTCGGCGGCAAGAACAGCCGTGCGTTCGAGTACCTCCACATGGTGCCCATGGACCAGGTGGAGGACGGCAAGATCGAAGTGATCGGCCCCGGCATCGAGGAGATTGAGGCCGGCGGGGCGATGGATATGGGCATCCTGGTCGAGGTGGCCGGTCGCAAGATGCAGGAGGACTTTGAGCCGGTGCTGGAGCGGCAGATCCACTATTTCGTCAACGGCGCTTCCGGCATTCAGCACATCGGCCAGCGCGACATCGCCTGGATCCGTATCTCCAAGGCCGCGGCCGACAAGGGCTTCAACCTGAGGCACTTTGGCGACATTCTGTACGCCCGCTTGCACGCCGACTTTGGCGCGATCGTGGACAAGGTGCAGGTCAAGATCATCACCGACCCGCAGTTGCACGCCGAGTGGCTGGCCAAGGCGCGCGTGGCCTACGACTTCCGCAACCGGCGGCTGGCCGACCTGACGGACGAGGCGGTGGACACCTTCTACTCCTGCATCCTGTGCCAGTCCTTCGCTCCCAACCACGTGTGCGTGGTGAGCCCGCAGCGGCTGGGGCTGTGCGGGGCGTACAACTGGTTGGACTGCAAGGCCTCCAAGGAGATCAATCCCACCGGCCCCAACCAGCCGATCACCAAGGGGCAGTGCACCGATACGCAAAAGGGCTACTTTACCGGCATCAACGAGTACGCGCAGATGGCGTCCCACGGCACCGTGACCGAGGTGACCATGTACTCGATCATGGAGAACCCCATGACCGCCTGCGGCTGCTTCGAGTGCATCGTCATGGTGGTCCCGGAGGCCAACGGAGTGATGGTCGTCAGCCGCGAGGATCCGAGCATGACGCCGGCGGGGATGACGTTCTCGACGCTGGCCGGCGTGGCCGGCGGTGGGTTGCAGTCGCCGGGCATCATGGGGGTGGGCAAGTATTACATGACCAGCCCCAAGTTCATCTCTGCGGACGGCGGGTTCAAGCGCATCGTCTGGATGTCATCCTTCCTCAAGCAGAGCATGGCCGAAGAATTCCAGAAGGCGTGCGAGCGGGAGGGAGACCCGGACCTGCTGAGCAAGATCGCCGACGAGACGGTGTGCACGGACGTGGAAGGGCTGCTGCCGTTCCTGGAGGAGAAGGGACATCCGGCTTTGACGATGCCGCCGATGTTCTAGTGAAGGGAGAAAGAAACCAGGTTTTTCCCAAAAACCTGGTTTCTGCCGCTTTGCTTATGACATAGGAGGACACTATGACTGTTGAGATACCGATAGAAAAGTGGACGGGGAAAGTGCGGGAGGTGACGTTGGGGGCGACGGCCGCGGAAGGTGGCACGCGCAGCCACACCGTCACCGTCGGTGGTGAGACCACGTTGCCCTTCCTCCATTTTGAAGGGGCAATTCCTAATCCGCCCCGCGTGGCGATTGAGATTGTGGACCGGCGGCCCACGGATTGGTCGCCGCTCCTGCTGGAGGCGTGGGGCGCCGTGGTAGACGATCCGGCCACCTGGGCCAAGGCCGCCGAAGAGGCTGGTGCAGACCTGGTGCTCTTGCAGTTGAGCCTCACGCGGGACGGGGAGAAACCAACGACGGCGGCCGATGCGCGAGCCTCCGTCCGTGCGGTGTTGGGCGCTACGGGCCTGCCGCTCCTGGTGTTTGGGCCGGGACAGGTGGATGCCGACAACGAGTTGCTGGTGGCGGTGGCCGAGGAGGCGGCCGGGGAGCGCATCGTGCTGGGCCTGTGCGAAGAAAAGAACTACCGCACCATCGTGGCCGCGGCGCTGGCCCACGGCCAGTTGGTGGATTCGCGCACGCCGATGGACGTCAATCTCTCCAAGCAGTTGGCCATCCTCATCTCCGACATGGGGCTGCCGTTGGAGCGCATCCTGATGGATCCGACGACCGCCGGCCTGGGGTACGGGCTGGAGTACGGCTACTCGGTGATGGAGCGGCTGCGCATTGCGGCGTTGCAGGGGGACGTGATGACCCAGGCCCCCATGCTGGTGACCCCCGGGTACGAGGCCTGGCGGCAGAAAGAGGCCAAGGTGGGTGGGGGGGTGCCGGCGACGTGGGGGGATTGGCGCGAGCGAGCGATCCTGTGGGAGGCGCTGACGGCGATCACACTGATCGAATCGGGCGCCGACGTCCTGACGCTGCGGCATCCCGACACGGTGAAGCAGGTCAAGGCATTCATCGCCAGGCTGATGGAGAAATAGGGAGGGCTACAATGGCTTTAACAGGACTTCAGATTTACAAACTTTTGCCGCAGACGAACTGTAAAGAGTGCGGTTTTCCCACCTGTCTGGCCTTTGCCATGAAGTTAGCAGCCAAGCAGGCTGAACTGGCCGCCTGTCCCTACGTCTCGGAGGGGGCGAAGGCGCAACTGGCGGCTGCCGCGGCGCCACCCATTCGCCTGATCACGCTGGAAGGGCCGGGCCACAAAGTCGAGGTGGGCAACGAGACGGTCCTCTTCCGTCACGAAAAGACCTTCTTCCACCGGCCCGGCATCTTTGTACGCGTGAAGGATACGACTCCCGTCGAGGAGATCAAGGCGCAGGTGTCGGCGGCGATGGGCTTTGCGGTCGAGTACGTCGGAATCAGCCTGTTCCTGGACGGCATAGCGGTGGAGGCAGCCTCGGGCGCGGCACAGACCTTCCAGGCGGCGGTGCAGGCCGTGCGTGAGAGCACCGATCGAGCGCTGATCTTGATCGCCGACGATCCGGCCGTGATGGAGGCCGGGGTGAAGGCGGCGGAGGGCACGCGCCCGTTGCTCTACGCGGCCAATGCCAACAACTGGGAGCGCATGGCAGCGCTGGCCAAGGGGGCGAGAGCATCACTGGCTGTGCGTCCGTCTGACGGCAAGGCTGACCAGGCCGTCATTCCGAGCGAAGCGAGGAATCTGAGTGCCCTGGCCGAACTGACGGGCAAGATCCAGGCGGCCGGCGTGCAGGATATGGTGCTCGACCCGGGCGTGCGCGATCCGGCCGGCACGCTGCTCGCGCTGACCCAGCTGCGTCGCCTGGCGCTCAGGAAGAACTTTCGGGCGTTGGGCTATCCGATCATCACGTTCCCCGGTGAGGGTGCTGCCGGCCCACTGGAAGAGGTGGAGTTGGCGGCGCAGCAGATCGCCAAGTACGGTGGGCTGGTGGTGCTGGAGCACTTTACACCGGCGTCGGCGTATGCGCTGCTGGCGCTGCGGACCAACATCTTCACCGACCCCCAGAAGCCGATCCAGGTGCAGCCGGGTATCTATGAGATCAACTCGCCCAAGGCTGATTCGCCGCTCATGGTTACGACGAACTTTTCGATCACCTACTTCGCCGTGGCCAACGAGGTGGATGGCAGCGGCTCGCCTGGCTGGCTGCTGGTGGCCGATGCGGAGGGCATGAGTGTGCTGACGGCCTGGGCTGCGGGCAAGTTTGACGCGGAGCGCATCGCCAAGGCAGTCAAGACCACCGGGATCGAGGACAAGATCAACCATCGCAAGTTGATCATCCCGGGGCACGTGTCGGTGCTGCTGGGTGAACTGGAAGAAGCACTGCCGGGCTGGAGGATCATGGTCGGGCCGCGGGAAGCGGTGGACCTCCCCGGCTACCTGAAAGTCTGGAACACCCTCTAGCGATTACGAATTACGCATTGCGGATTGCGCATCGGGGCGGAGGTGATTTCCATCCCCTTGCTACGGCGAGGTTTGTCACTGGCGGAAAAGCAGGCTCTGTGATACAAAGGGTATCTGGAAGAAGCCCGCAGGAGGGGTGCGATCAAACCTGTCACCGTCCACTTAAAACCTGCTGATGCGAATGGGAGTACACTCGCGGCCATTGCCGGCCTGGCTGGCTTGGCGGAAGCCCAGCAGGTGGAAGTGACCGCCGGCACGCTGCTGAGTGAGGCGGCCCGGCAGGCTGGGATAGACATTCTGATGCCGTGTGGCGGCCAGGGACGGTGTGGCCGGTGCGCGGTGATCGTCGAGCAGGGGGCGGTCTGTCGCCGCTCTACCCAGCGCCTCTCTCCCGAAGACGTGGCGGCGGGCTATGCGCTGGCCTGCCAGACGACCGTCGAGGGAGACGTAGTGATTGTAATCCCGCCGCAGGAGAAGATCGAGCGGCGGCTGAAGGAGGGTAAGCGAGCGGCCAAGGTTGCCCTTCCGTTCCCCTACGACCTGCACGATCAACCCTTGCGCAAGTACGCCGTGACGCTGGAGCCACCCTCTTTGCAGGATCAGACCGACGATTGGTCCCGTTTGCAGAGGGAGTTGGTCCGCCATTATGATCTGGGGCAGGGGAGCGGAGCGCAGAAGACGGGAACGCGGGTGGAGCGGAGGAGGGGAGAGAAGACGGGAACGCGGATGAACGCGGATGAAGCGGATGGGTACATCCGTGGACAAACGCGGATGGAGCGGGGGAGGAGAGACGCCCCCGGGAGAGATGCCCCCGGGACGGGGGCTACGAGCGGAGGGACGGGGGCTACGAGCGGAGGGACGGGGGCTACGAGCGGAGAGACGGGGGCTACGAGCGGAGGGCAGGCACCCATACGGGTCTCGCTGCCCGTGCTACGTAAACTGGGCCGGGCACTGCGAGAAGGGGAGTGGACGGTCACGGTGGTGATCGAACTAGATGGGTCTCCCGGCGGGGCTCCACGCCTGATAGACGTTTTGCCAGGAGAACACCTGGAAAGCCTGTGGGCGGCGGCGATTGACATCGGCACGACCAGCAACCACGTCTGGTTAGTGGACCTGATCAGTGGTGAGGTGATGGCTCAAAGGGCCGACTATAACGGCCAGATCGCCAGGGGCGAGGACGTCATCTCCCGCATTGTCTACGCCTCCAAGGGCGATGGTCTGCAGGAACTCCAGGGGCTGGTGATGGAGACGCTCAATCGGCTGCTGAGGGAGGCGGCGCACGAGCGCGGCATCCGTACGGATCAGATCTATAAGGTGGTGGTGGCCGGCAACAGCACGATGACTCACCTCTTTGCCGGCATTCCTCCCGAGTCCATCCGCTTGATGCCTTTCATCACCGCGGCGAACCAGGTGCCCCCTTTCGCAGCCCGAGAGATCGGCCTGCAAGTCAACCCCGAGGCGACGGTGGACTGTCTGCCGGGCGTCGCTTCCTACGTGGGGTCCGACATCACCGCCGGCGTAGTTAGTTCCGGCATGTGCGAGGTGGGGGAACTGACGCTGTTCGTGGATGTGGGGACCAACGGGGAGATGGCGTTGGGAGACTGTACCTGGTTGATCTCGGCCGCCTGTTCGGCCGGCCCGGCCTTCGAGGGGGCGGGGGTGGTGCATGGAATGCGGGCTACTGCCGGGGCGATCGAGGAAGTGTGGGTGAACCCCGACACCCACGAGGCCACGTACCGGACGATTGCAGACGATGCGTCGAGTACGACGGCGTCGAATGCGTCGGGTACGACGGCGACGAAGCCCCGCGGGATCTGTGGTTCCGGGTTGATCTCGCTGATGGCGGAGATGTTCCTGGCCGGGGTAATAGACAAGAGTGGGAATATCAACCTGGACCTCGCAGAGAGAGAAGAAACCAGGTTTTCAGGAAAAAACCTGGTTTCCAGGCGGGTGCGGGAGGGGAAGCACGGAGCGGAGTACGTGGTGGCGTGGGCCGAGGAGACGGCGATTGGCGAGGACATCGTCATCACGGCGGTGGACATTGACAACCTGATGCGGGCCAAGGCGGCGATGTACGCCGGGTTCTCTTGTATGGCCCGCAGCGTGGGCCTGAGCCTGGCCGACGTCAAACAGGTGCTCATCGGCGGAGCCTTTGGCCAGTACATCAACGTGGAGAAGGCGATCCAGATCGGCATGTTGCCCGATATGCCCGTCGGTGGGTACACCGATGAGGTCGGTGGGTACACCGATGAGGTCGGTGGGTACACCGATGAGGTCGGTGGGTACACCGATGAGTACGACAGTTTTCGCTTTCTGGGCAATACCTCGGTGCGAGGGGCGTACATGGCGCTCTTGTCGCAGGAAGTGCGCCAGCGAGTGAGCGAGGTGGGGCAGATGATGACTTATCTGGAGTTGTCCGGGGACAACACGTTCTTCGACGAGTTCAGTGCGGCGTTGTTCCTGCCGCACACGGACCTGAGCCGCTTCCCGTCCGTGGCGGCCCTGATCTCTGGTCACTGATCCCTGGTCACCTACCTTCCTGAAAGTGCGGGTGAGTACACCCGGGAACTTTCGGGAAGGTCAAGCCCAGCGATCCCTGATCCCGGATACCGGAGAGTCTTTTAATGACGATGACGATTGCACTGGCTGGCAAGGGTGGCACTGGCAAGACGACCATCGCGGCGTTGATCATCCGCTATCTGGTCGAGGAGCGGCAGGGTTCGGTGCTGGCGATAGATGCCGATCCCGCCAGCAATCTCAACATGGTGTTGGGGATGGAGGTTCGTGAGACGATCGGCGGCATCCGTGAGGAGATGCTCGACATGGTACAGTCCAGCGGCGCGCTGGCTGGCTCGCTGCCCGGCGGAATGAGCAAGCAGGAGTACCTGGACTATCAGGTGCAGATGGCGCTGGTGGAAGGGGAGCGGGTGGACCTGATAGCGATGGGACGGCCCGAGGGGCTTGGTTGTTACTGTGCGGCGAACCAGATGCTGCGCCTGATCGTGGACCGGCTGGCCAAACAGTACGACTATGTGGTGATTGACAACGAGGCCGGGATGGAGCATCTCAGTCGCCGTACTACCCGCGACGTGGACGTGCTACTGCTGGTGACCGATCCCACGCAGCGAGGGCTGGTGACCGCCGGGCGGATGCGCGACATGGTGCCCGGCCTCGACATCGGCGTGGGGCGTATGGTTCTCGTCGTCAACCGGGTACGGGAGACAGCGAGAAACCGCCCCCCCCCCTGCCCCCCCGCAGGCGGGGGGGAGTGGGGGGGGGGGAGAGGGGCCGGGGGTGAGGGCCTTGGGAGCGGAGGAGCAGAGGGGTTGCCTGCTCCCCTGGCCGAGGCGGTAAAACAGAGTGGCCTGGAGTTGATTGGGACGGTGCCGGATGATGCGGCGATGGCCGAGTTCGAGTTCACCGGCCGGCCGCTGGTGGAGTTGCCGGCGGAGACGGCGGTGTACCGGGCAGTGCGGGAGATCGCGGGACGGATTATGGCAAAGGTTGATGTAGTAAATAACCTACACATGTAGCATATTTACTACACATTGGCCAGTAACATAAGGAGGCACTAGATGTACATCATTGGTGAAAACATTCACATCATCTCGCCCAAGGTCAAGGAGGCGATCGCGGCCCGGGACGCCAGGTTCTTTCAGGACACGGCGGTGCGT
>Ga0315277_10008046_pt1 | contig 13605 bp, 14 predicted proteins | sample YL17G05_15_MG_FD_203695 | JGI IMG/M metagenome (GOLD analysis project Ga0315277, IMG submission 203695) | Sediment microbial communities from Yellowstone Lake, YNP, Wyoming, USA - YL17G05_15 | ecosystem: Environmental > Aquatic > Freshwater > Lake > Sediment | place: USA: Wyoming | collected...
CGGTGTGCGGCCCTGGCCCGCTCGTCGGCGGCGCTGGCGCCATAGCGCGACAGCATCTTCTGGGACCGCCAGCCAGCGAGCCGCATGAGCTCTGTATCACCCGGACCCTCCACTCAGGCGGCGGTTGGGGCGGGCCTAGAGCGTCCCGTACAGCGCGAAGGTCTCCCGCGCAATCTCTCCGATATCCACCGTCTCGTGGCCAACGAGGCTTGTCTTGAGGGTGTTGTTGAGGCGCCGCGTCCAGCTCGAAGGGATTCTCCCCGCTCCAAGCATCATGCCCAGTATCGAGCCGACGGTGGCCCCGTTGCAGTCCGTGTCGAACCCCGGCTGGACCGCGCGGCAGATGGACTTCCCGAAGTCGCCTTCGCCCCACAGCAGGGCCGCCGCGCAGATCATGGTGTTGGAGTTGGTGTGGCACCAGAGATGCGGCAACTGCTCGTCCCATCTCTCGTGTATCCTGGCAACAGCCTCGTCATACCCGAGGCCGGTCGCGTGCCATCGCATGACTTCCCTCACGTCGGCATAGAGGCGGCTCGTCATTGGAATCTCGCCAAGCCCCGCTTCCAGAAGCTCCGCGACATCATCGCAGAAGGCCGCCCAGGCGATCAGGGCCGCCACGAGCATCTCGCCGTAGATGCCGTTCTTGACGTGGCTGACTGAGGCATCGCGCCAGGCGAACTCCGCCGCGCGCTCGGGGTTGCCCGCGCAGAGGTAGCCGAAGGCATCGGCGCGGATCCGAGCCCCTATCCACTCGCGATACGGGTTCCTGTGGGACGCGCTCGCCGGAGGCTGGAACTGCATCGCCAGGTTGCGGTAGGCGACCCGCTCGGACGTGTAGGTGCGGAGAAGCGGGATGTTCCGCATCCAGAAACGCGCCACGTCTGCGGGCGTGAAGGCGGCGCCCTTCTCTTTCACGACGAGGAGACCCGCCACTGTGTAATCGAGGTCATCATCGGCCGGCATGTGATCGAGCGCGTCGAAAGCCCGCATGCCGGCGAAGCGGGGGTACGTCTTCGCCGCCTGCCCGCCTACGTCGAACCTGATGTAGTCGTTCAGCGGCCACTGGTCCGTCATCTTCAGGAAGCCCCAGAGCTCCCCAGTGCGCACTCCTTCGACGGGCTTTCCGAGGAGACATCCGGCGCACCTGCCGAGCCAGGCGCCGAGAAACCGGTCCTGAAGCGCCTTGTCGGATAACCGCCTCTTGATTCGATTAGGGCCTCGCTCCCTGAGCTCTCTTATCTCTGCGAGGCTGGAAGGCTCCCTGAAGCCGTAGCCTTTGCGCATCCCGAGCCGCTGCGCGGCGTCGAGAAGCGCGCCTGCCTTCTCCTGGTTCGAGGGCGTGGAGAGCTCCTCATCGCCGAGGGCGATAAGCCTCTCGAAGTCTTTCCTGACGGGGGACGTGTCGCGCCCTTCGTCTTCAAGCTGCCTGAGCTCGGTTGCCAGGTCAGCCGTCCCCAGCCACAGCCAAAGTTCCTTCATCACTTCAGCCATGCTACCACTCCCACCCCAACGAAAAAGAGAGGCCGACACCGCTAGCGCGTCGATCTCGTATCTGCTGCGACTCCTGGTGGGCGATGGAGGACTCGAACCTGCCTACCCTCCTACGGCGGGCAAGCCGGCAGGTAGGCCTGCGACCTTCTGTGTGTAAACCATCTCCGCCCAAGCGCTGTGCGACAGAATCAGCACCGGCGAGCGAAAACGGGGAAGTTACCATCTGGAAAAGGAGCGCAACCTCCGGGAGGGGGCTACCCGCGTTCGTTAATGTCTTGACAACACGGAGGGCCGGGACGATAGTCGCTGTGTGGAAAGCAACCCCAGGAAACCCAGAAGGGCGAGTCTCCGCATGTTGCCCGCCACATCGCTTGGCTGGCTAGTGGTTGGCCTGCTGACGGCGGCCGTTACGCTCTTCCTCATCGGGAATGCTCTCGCTGCCAGCGGCCAGGAAGGCGGGGAGAAATTCTCCGACAACCTGTGGCTGGCGATACCGATACTGGGCGCAGGCTTGTCGGCAGTGATTGCGGGGGCGGTCGCCGCTTTCGCGGTTTCCTTTCGGCGGGAAAGGTCCGCGCTCACATTCCTGGCTCTTGTCGTCGGCCTCCTCGTTCTCATCTTCATGATAGGAGAGGCATTCGGCCACGAGTAGGTTGCCCGACGACGCACTGTCGGGGGACGACTGCCATCGCTGTCCCACACCGCAGGAGTTTGGTGGGCGATGCAGGACTTGAACCTGCGACCTTCTGCGTGTAAAACAGACGCTCTTGCCAACTGAGCTAATCGCCCACCCGATGAGGCCAACTGAATCCTAGGGCAACCAAGCCTGCCCGGTCAAGGCGAGCGACCACAGGTAACCGGCTCCTCGTTCCTGGGAGAACCCCCGACCCCCGCCTGATGATCATGAACTACCTGGGTTGAAACCAGGCCGTAAGGACGGAGCTTCTCCGCCGGAGGCGGCCAGACGGCCGCCCGTCCGGGCGGATGCGCCCTCTGGCGCAAGCTCCGTCCGCCCCCTTCGGCTGCCTTCCGGACAGAGCTGAAGCTCCGTCCCTACGTCTCGTGGAACCTGTTGCGGGCAATCTGTGTCTGCCTGCCTGCCGGTAGGCAGGTCTGTGCGCATCTGTGGCTGATAGCCTATTTCGTTGATGACCCATGTGACACAGCCGCTCGCAGCGGCTACACTGGCGCCGCGCCTGCCCCTCAGCAGGCAGCGCCGCAAGCTGTTCTGCGTCCGGAGAAACTCATGAGCCGCTACGTCCTCGCCCTCGACCAGGGCACCTCCAGCTCGCGCGCCATCCTCTTCGACGAGGAGGCCCAGCCCATCGCCTCCCACAGCCGCGAGTTCCCCCAGATCTATCCCCAGGCCGGCTGGGTGGAGCACAACCCCGAGGACATCTGGTCGTCGCAACTGGAGGCGGCCCAGGCTGTCCTGCGCGAGGCTGGCGTCGCAGCCAGGGAGATCGCCGCCATCGGCATCACCAACCAGCGAGAGACGGCCGTGGTCTGGGAGAAGGGAAGCGGCCGGCCTCTCTGCAACGCCGTCGTCTGGCAGTGCCGACGCACCGCCGGGCTCTGCGATGCCCTGAAGGCCCGCGGCCGCGAGCCCTTCATCCGCGAGCGCAGCGGCCTGGTGATAGACGCCTACTTCTCGGCCACCAAGGTGCAGTGGATGCTCGACCACGTCGATGGCGCCCGCGCCCGTGCCGAACGTGGCGAGCTCCTCTTCGGCACCGTCGACGCCTGGCTCATCTACCGGCTCACCGGCGGGCGCGTGCACGCCACCGACCCCAGCAACGCCTCCCGCACCATGCTCTACAACATCCACCGCGGCCGGTGGGACCCCGACCTTCTGGCCGAGTTCGGGGTGCCGGCGTCGATGTTGCCGGAGGTCCGCCCCTCCAGCGGCGTGCTGGGGGAGACGGAGCCCGGCCTACTGGGCGCTGCCGTCCCCATCGCCGGGGTAGCCGGCGACCAGCAGGCGGCCCTCTTCGGCCAGGGCTGCTTCCAGGAGGGCACCGCCAAGAATACCTACGGCACGGGCTGCTTTGTCCTCCTCAACACCGGCCGCCACCCGGTAGCCTCGGAGAAGCTCATCACCACCGTGGCCTGGGGGCTCGATGGCAAGCTTCACTATGCTCTGGAAGGGAGCATCTTCGTCGCCGGGGCCGCCATCCAGTGGCTGCGCGACGGCCTCCGCATTCTGGAGGACGCGGCCGAAAGCGAGACCCTGGCCTCGGCCGTCGAGGACAGCGGCGGGGTCTACCTGGTGCCCGCATTCGTCGGGCTGGGCGCGCCTCACTGGGACATGTACGCCCGGGGCGGCGTGATGGGCCTCACCCGCGGCACCACCCGCGAGCACCTGGTGCGCGCCGCGCTGGAGTCCATCGCCCTCCAGACCCGCGATGTGCTGGAGGTGATGGAGATCGAGTCCGGCATCGCCTTCCCGGAGCTTCGGGCCGACGGCGGCGCCGCCCGCAACAACCTCCTCATGCAGATCCAGGCCGACGTGCTGGGCCGGCCCGTCCTGCGCCCCGCCGTCACGGAGACGACGGCCCTAGGGGCGGCCTACCTGGCCGGACTGGGGGTCGGCCTGTGGAAGGACATGGATCAGGTGGGCCGCTACTGGCGCCTGGACCGCCGCTTCGAGCCAGCCATGAGCGAGGAGCGGCGCCAGAAGCTGTATCACGGCTGGCAGCGGGCCGTGGAGCGGGTCCGGGGGTGGGCACAGAGCTAGGAGAGGGAGCAGCGAGAGGCTTCAGGGTTTGGCAGAGGGGACCTTCTCCGTGATCTCGTGGTCCACGACGAGTTCGCGGCCGTCCCAGCGGTAGTAGGTGTGTCGGAGCTCACTGGGGCAACAGAGGGGGTCCTCCGGGGCGTAGACAGGCTGGGTCTCCACCAGCACCCCATCCTCGACGCTCACCGTAACCCGTCCGGCCTCCGGCTTCACCACCAGGAGCTCCTTCAGGTCGCCCCCCCGATAGCCGAAGACGGCGTAAGCGACATTGCCGCCGGTGCCGCCGGAACTGATGGGCACCACCGCCTCCTTGACGCCGTCACCCGTCAGGTCGGCGAAGATGATCTCCTCAGGCAGCAGGCGGCCGCCGCTCTCAGCCAGCAGGTCTTCCACAGCCGGCACCTGCGAGAAGTCCACATCCTGGATTTCCGGATTGGGGGTGACCGGAGCCGTCGTGGCCGTCGACTCTGGCGGAGGCGAGGGCGTGACCTGTGGCTCCTCCCCTTCCTGCTTGCCGCAGGCCGCCAGAACCAGGGCAGCCCCGAGGAGTAGCAGCAGCAAGCCCGTCGCCCATCCCGGCCGGTCGGGAAGGCTTGCCCTGGGATAGCCACCGCGCAAACCTACCATTGTCGGTCCCTCTACCAGCCTGGCGCGCCCCTCAGGAGATGATCCCTTCCCAGACGTTGTTGGCGGGGTTGGCGTCCGGCGGATCCGTCATCTCCACCACCACACGCAACTGCACCCCTGGCAGCGCCGCCACGCCCGAGACCTCCACCGTCTCGAAGCCCAGGGGCTCGATTGTGAGGTGGTACGTAGACTTGGTGATGGGGTCAGGCGCGCCGACACGGTAGACTGTGACCACCACCGTGACCTGCATCGCCGGGGCGCTGGTAGGATTCCGTATGACTACTAGCAGGCGGTTCGTGTCGGCGGAGCGGAAGACGCCGTGCACCCCCAGATCGAGGGCGACATCAGGCGCGACCGGCTTGCCGAAGCCGTTGTTGTTGTCGTCCTCCTCAGGGATAAGGTTGTTGGGGTCCACGACGGCCAGCACCACCTCCGACGTGTAGATCACCTGGTCCTCGAGGAGGATGGGTACGCTGGCGTCCGGCGGCAGGGCCTGGGTGAGCGTCACCGTCTCCGCCGCCACACTGCGGAGCCGGAACTCGATCTCCTGGCCGGCCGGGACCGTAGCGTGTCCCTGGTTGCCCAGGACCACCCCCAGGACGTCGTTGGACACGAATATGTCCAGCACCACCAGGTCGGGGAGTACAGGAGGCGGCGTCGGCGTCGCCGTGGGCCGCGGCGTCGACGTGGGCGGTACAGGAGTGAACGTCCCCCCCGGTCGTGTTGGCGATGGGAGCAGCGGCGTCTCACCCGGGGCCAGCGTGGGCTCCGGACCCGGCGTCTCGGTCCCCTCCGACGAAGGAGGCGGAGTCGCCTCCGGTGTCTCCTCGGGGGGCACGCCGCCGGACGGCGTCGCCGTCATCGCCGAAGGCGTGAGAGCGGAGGGAGTTCCACCCGGGGTGCCCGTGGTGACCGGGGTGCCACCCCGAGGGGTGCGGGTGACGGTAACGGTACGTGAGACGGGGGTGCGGGTAGGCGGACGGGCGATACTGGGTTCGCCCTCGCCTTCGCCGCAGAACGCGAGCACGAGGGCAGCCAGACCGGCCCCGGCAATAAGGGCCACCAGCGAGCCAACAAGCGGCCAGCGCAGGGTCACGGAAGGCTCCCCCTCAGGGCTCCTTCCCGGGCCGGGCGGGCGACCCCTGTCCCGGTCGATGGAAGCCTAGCCCGCCACCACCTGCGCAGCATAGTCCCACGGGCACCCTCTTGGCAAGAGTGTGCTCGTGAGGGGCATTTTGCCAGAGAGTTCAGGGGATGCTACTTAGAGGCTGCCTGAGGGTTGACAAGGTTGGCGGGCTTCTCCCCGCGCAGAACGCAGAGAATGGCGTCCGCTGCCATATCCGCCATCCGGGTGCGGGTGGCGACGCTGGCACTGGCGACGTGCGGTGTCAACGTCAGGTTGTCCAGGTCCAGGAGGGGGTCACCGGCCGGCACCGGCTCCACCTCGGCCACATCCAGGCCCGCGCCAGCGATGCTGCGGGAGCGGAGGGCCTCGCAGAGCGCCTGCTGATCGACGACGCCGCCCCGCGAGGTGTTGATGAGGATTGCGCTGGGCTTCATGAGACCTAGTTCGCGGCGGCCGATCAAGTGGCGGGTCTCGGTGATGAGGGGCACGTGCAGGCTCACGAAGTCGGACTCTCGCAGGAGCGTATCCAGAGGCACGAAGCGGGCGTCCAGCTCCGCCTCCAGCTCGGGCCGGCGCTGGCTGTCGAAGTAGAGGAGGCGCATGGCGAAGCCGCGGGCCCGGCGGGCTATGGCCCGGCCGATGGCCCCCAGCCCGATGATGCCCAGCGTGGCGCCGTGTACGTCGTGACCCAGCAGAAATGAGGGGTGCCAGGTGCGCCAGCCGCCGCTGCGGGCCAGGCGGTCCCCCTCCACCACCCGGCGCGCCGCCGCCAGCAAGAGGGCGAAGGCGAAATCGGCGGTGGTCTCCGTGAGGACGCCGGGGGTGTTGGCCACCAGCACACCGCGAGCGGTGGCGGCCCCCACGTCGATATTGTCATAGCCCACAGCCATGTTGCTGACAATGCGCAGCCGGGGGGCGCCATCCAGGAGGGCAGCGTCGACACGGTCCGTGAGAAGGGTAAGGAGCGCATCGGCGCGGGCGGCCTGGCGGAGAAGCTCCCCCCGAGGTGGGGGCTCCTGGTCAGACCAGACCTCCACCTGCGCGGCGGACCGCAGCCTATCGACGGCGCCCCCAGGCAGCTCGCGGGTGACGAACACGTAGGGGCGAGTGGAGGCGGAAGGTTCAGCCATAGTATGTTCGCTGTGCCGTCGGGGCGGGCTAGCGCCGCCAGAACTGCCACCACCTTCGCGGTTCGGGGGCGGGCGCCGCCGGCTCCTCCGGCGATGGCTCCTGGATCATAGACGGCCGCGACGGCGCCTCGGCGGCCACCTCTTCGGCAGCACCCAAGAACTTCCCCGGCTCGGCGTCGAACCGCTCCTTGCACCCGATGGCGCAGAAGTAGTAGGTAGTGCCCTCGTAGTCGGAGGTGGCCACTGCATCCTTGGGGTCGATCTCCATGCCGCAGACGGGGTCCTTTACCGTCGTCATCCTTGTCTCCCCTCCCGGCTGACTCCTGGCACCGACACAACCTGGCGGACGGCCCATCACCCGGCCCTCAATGATGCCCGTATGGTAAGGCGTACGCTACAAGAAGGGAAGCCCGTGGCCGCCGCCACCGACCGTGTCTGCGGCTGGGCAGGCTCCGGCGCAGCATGAGACGAGAGGTCGAAAATGTGGTAGTTTGTGGGCGCCGTGAGCGTTCTCCTCAACCTCTGGCAGCCCGTATACGGCCAGCGGCGCCTGCTGGTGCGGCTGGCCATCAGCGCCAGCCTGGTAGGGTTCCTAGTCTGGCGTGTGGACATCGCCGCCGCCCTGAAGACCCTCACTGACGTGAACTATGTCTATGCCCTGCCCGCCCTCGCTCTCTTTACCCTGGCCAAGCTGATCTTCGCCGTGCGCTGGCGGCTGATACTTTCACGGCTGGGACAGCCGCCGGTGCGTACCCTTTTCGGCACCCTGCTGGTGTCGAACATGGCCAACAACATCCTCCCCCTCCGCCTGGGCGACGTGCTACGGGTGCAGGTGCCGGCCCAGCGCCACGGCATCTCCCGGCCCGGCCTCGCCTCCAGCGTCTTCGTTACCGAGTCGCTCCTGGACGGCGTCACTTTTGCCGTCCTGGCCCTGGTCGGGATAGCGCTACTGGACGTGCCGGAGACCCTCAACGATTTCATCTGGGCGATGATCGGGGCCGTGGGGACCGGCCTGCTGCTGGCCATTTTCGGCGCCCACATCTCGGTCCCCGAGGGTTGGAGGCCGGGCCGCTGGCTGGGCTGGCTGCCGGAAAGGGCGCGCCAGGCCATCGCCGATATCCTGCCGCCCTTCGTGGAGGGCCTGGCGGCCCTGCGCCACCCCTGGATCGGCGGCCAGGTGTTAGCCCTCTCCTTAGTGGCCTGGCTCCTGGAGGGGCTGATGTTCTGGCTCTTCGGCCTCGGCTTCGGGCTGGACCTCTCCTTCGGGTCCTACCTGGTGATCATGATCGTGGTCAACATGGTCATCTCCATACCCATGGCGCCTTCCAACGTCGGGCCCTACGAGGTGGCAGTGGCCGAGGTTGTGGCTGTCCTGGGCGTGACGCGTTCCCTGGCCGGAGGCTATGCCATCGCTACCCACATTCTCAACATACTGTGGGTGAGCTTCACGGGTCTCATAGCCATGTGGCTGCTGGGCCTGCGTCTCCAGGACATCTTCTACCTGCGCGCCCGCGCCGAGGCACCGACCCCCGCTCGGCGCGAGAGCCTGGAGAGAACAACCTAGCGCCCGACCAGGCGCGCTCCCTGCGCCGCCCGAAAGCCGTGGCGTCCCGGCGGGGATTGGTGATAAAATAACCCCAGTAACTCCAGATTCTCGCAGGAGAAACATGGCCCACAAGGATCCGCGGGAGCCCTTCACCCATCTCAGCGCCGCCGAGGCCAAACACATGATGGAGAACGGCGGCGTCCAGGTCATCGACGTGCGGGAGGGCTGGGAGTACCAGAACGGGCACATCCCCGGCGCCGAGCACATCCCTGTGAACAGCGTCTTCGCCCGTCGTAACGAGCTGAGCCGTGATCGGGATATCATCTTCGTCTGCGCCGTGGGGCAGCGCAGCGCCCTCGCCTGTGAGATGGCGGCGGCGGCCGGCCTTACCCGCCTCTACAACGTGGAGGGGGGCACCGAGGCCTGGATCAAAGCGGGCTATCTCGTCGAAAAGTAGAGCAGCTCCCGCCAGTCGCCGGCCCCGGTGTCGGACAGGCGCCGGGGCTTCGCTTTCGGCGAGGCTAGCGCAGGAAGCCAACGCCAGCGTAGAGAAAGTAGACCCCCAGAACGAGGAGGAAGAGACCACAGGCCGCCAGGATACCCCGGTAGACGCGGCCGCTCATGATGCGCCGTCCGGTGGCGAGGACGAAGGCTACCAGCGTCAGCCAGGCGAAGTCGGAGAGGATGTGGGCGGTATGGTTTCTCATTCGCTGCGTCCCTGGTCAACGAGGGCTTACCATCATCGCTGTGCTTTCCCTTGCTGGCGGCCATAGCACCTGTTAGAATGCAGCGGATTCGAGGGCGCAGTCGCCCAAGGCGACCGCGCTCTCCTCTCGCCAGGAGGCTGTCGCCGCCTGTAGGCAGGCAGACTGCTTCTACCAAAGGCGGATGCGCCCGGGCGGTCGGCCATCTGGCCGCCTCTGGGGGGAAGGCATGGGAAGCCGAATACCAATGGGAGAGCGGCCGTGAAGGAAGCCCGCGGTACCTTGGGAAAGATCAACGTTGCCATCATCGGGGTGGGCAACTGCGCCTCTTCTCTGGTGCAGGGCGTCCACTTCTACCGCGATGCCAACGAGAAAACCATCGTTCCCGGCCTTATGCACGCTAACCTGGGCGGCTACCACGTGGGCGACATCAACTTCGTGGCCGCCTTCGACATCGACTCCAACAAGGTGGGCAAGGACCTGGCCGAGGCCATATACACACCTCCGAACAACACCTATCGCTTCGCCGACGTGCCCCCTTTGGGCATCCGCGTCTCCCGCGGCATGACCCACGACGGCCTGGGCAAGTATCTCTCGCAGATTATCACCAAGGCCCCAGGCCCCACCGAAGACATCGTCGGCATCCTGAAGGCCACCGAGACCCACGTGGTGGTCAACTTCCTTCCCGTGGGGGCAGAAGAGGCCGCCAAGTGGTACGTAGAGCAGGTACTAACAGCGGGCTGCGGCTTCGTCAACTGCATCCCGGTCTTCATCGCCCGGGAGCAGTACTGGCAGCGACGCTTCGAGGAGCGGGGGCTACCTATCATCGGCGATGACATCAAGTCGCAGGTAGGGGCCACCATCGTCCACCGGGTACTGACCCGACTCTTCCGCGACCGCGGTGTCCGCCTGGACCGCACCTACCAGATCAACTTTGGCGGCAACACCGACTTCCTCAACATGCTGGAAAGGGAAAGGCTGGAGTCGAAGAAGATCTCCAAGACCAGCGCCGTCACCTCCCAGTTGGACTACGAGCTGCCCGCCGGCGACGTCCACGTGGGCCCCAGCGACTACATCCCCTGGTTGCTGGACCGCAAGTGGTGCCACATCCGTATGGAGGGGACCACCTTCGGCAATGTGCCCTTGAACGTGGAGGTGAAGCTAGAGGTATGGGACAGCCCCAACTCGGCGGGGGTGGTCATCGACGCCATCCGCTGCTGCAAGCTGGCCCTGGACCGGGGCACCGCCGGCGCTCTCATCGCCCCCTCCGCCTACTTCATGAAGTCGCCGCCCCAGCAGTTCACCGACGACCAGGCCCGCGTCATGGTCGAGAAGTTCATCGCCAAGGGGTAGCGTGCTCATCCAGCGCGTCGTCTACTGGATCTTCCGGCTTATCATTTTCATCGGCCGCCCTTTCCCCACGCGGGTGGGCTACTTCGTGGCCCCCATCATCGCCGACATCTGCTACATCTTCTACGGAGGCGGGCGCCGCGCCCTCCACCAGAACCTCTCCCGCGTGCTGGGCACCAGCGACCGGCGGGTGCTGGGCCGGGTGGCTCGGCGCTCCCTTCGCAACTTCTCCAAGTACGTGGTGGACTTCATCCACTTCTACACCATGTCGCCTGAGGACATCCGGCGTCGCATCGTCTTTGACGACTTCGATCGTTTCAACGCTGCCGTGGCCGAGGGCAAGGGGATCATTTTCGTCACCCTTCACTTTGGCAACTGGGACATGGGGGCCGCCGGCCTCGCCGCCTACGGCTACCCCGTGGACGCCATCGCCGAGACCTTTGAGCTGCCCCAGATGAACGACCTGGTGCAGGGCTACCGGCGTCATCTGGGGGTGAACATCATACCCATGGAGCGCGTGGGGCCCCGCGTGCTGCGAGCCCTGCGGCGGGGCGACATCCTGGCCCTGCTCATCGATGTGCCGGCGCCGGGGCCCAGCGTGGCAGTGGACTTCTTCGGCGCCCTCGCCGAAGTGCCGGTGGGGCCCGCCCGCCTCGCTCTTCGCACGGGCGCCCGCGTTATCCCCGCCGTCCTGGCTCGGGAGCCCGGCAACGACGAACTGATCCGGCCCATCCTGGACTTCGACGTGCACCTCCAGCCCAGCGGGGACGAGGAGCAGGACGTCCGAGAGCTCACCCAGCAGATCATGTCGTCCCTGGAGCGCTTCATCCGCCAGTACCCCGACCAATGGTTCATGTTCCGGCCCATGTGGCCAGCGTCCCAACCGGCACAAGAGCCTGAGCAGGTGCTCGCCCGGAAGGCTTAGGTTGCCACCCGCCAGCCGACGGGCAGGCCCGAGTACGGCGTGCCCATGTGGAAGTACATCGCCCTCCTAGTCGTGTACAAGACCCTCGCTTGGCTTCCCACGCGGGCCGCCTACGCTATCGCCAGGGCCGTTGCCGACTTGTCATACCCGTTCCAGGGCCGCTCACGCCGCCACGTCAAGGACAACATGCGCCACGTCCTGGGGCCCGACGCGAGCGAGAAGGAGGTGTCCCGGGCAGCCCGCGAGGTCTTCCGCAACGTCACCCGCTACTACGCCGACCTCATCCGCCTGCCCCGCACTGACCCCCAGCGCTTGCTAGAGCATGACTTGAACGTTCACGGGCTGGAGAATCTGCAGAATGCCCTTGCCCAGGGCAAGGGCGTGGTGGTGGTCAGCGCCCACTACGGCAACACGGAGCTGACCGTGCAGGCCCTGGCGGCCGCCGACATCTACGCCTACGTGCTCACGGAGCCCCTTCAACCCCGGCAGCTCTCAGACCTCACCCACCGTCTTCGCTCCACCCACGGGCACATCTACCGACCGGTGAGCATGTCGTCTGTCAAAGGGGCCCTCCGCCACCTGCGTCAGGGCGGGCTCGTGGCCATTCTCTGCGACCGCGACATACAGAAGACGGGCCAGTTGCTGCCGCTGTGCGGGCGCCCAGCCCGCTTTCCTGTCGGCGCCGCCATGCTGGCAGTACACACCGGCGCTCAGGTCGTGCCGGCCTTCAGCCACAGACGGGGGCCCGGCCGCAACGAGGTCTGGGTCGAGCCGCCGCTGTCTCTGGAGCGCACCGGCGACGAGGAGCACGACGTGCGTGCCATCACGGAGAAGATCCTGGCCCGCTTTGAGGAGTATCTGCGCCGAGACCCCGGCCAGTGGACGGTCCTGGAGCCCGTCTGGGAGCAAGAGTGCACCAACGGCTGAGAGGTGTGCCCGCCAGGACACCCGCCGGTGCCTCGCTTGCGGTACAATGAGGGCGCCAGGGATAGTTAACTCTCCGCTTCCGGACGGCGTTGAGTTAGGAAACGATAAGCCTTGGGCAAAGCCGATCTGCACATCCACACCGCCCGCGGCGACGGCATGGCCGACCTGCCGGAACTCCTGGATCACGTCCAGCAGAACACGGACCTGACGGTCATCGCCGTCACCGAGCACGACGACCTGCGACCGGGCCTGGAGGCCCGAGAGATGTGCGCTCGCGGCAGCTATCGCTTTGAGGTGGTGCCGGGCGCCGAGGTGACAACCCTGGAGGGACACCTGCTGGCTCTCTACCTGGAGGAGCCCATCGAGAGCCTGCGGCCCCTGGCCGAGACCCTGGAGGCCGTGCACAGGCAGGGCGGGCTCTGCATCATCCCTCACCCCATGAGCTGGCTCACGCGCAGCATCGGCCAGCGCAAGATCGAGCGCATCCTCGGCGATGGGCGGGACGGCGTCTACTTCGACGGCATCGAGGTAGCGGACCTGAGCGCCGGCGCGCGTGTCAGCATCGGGAAGGCGCGGCGTCTCAACGAAGAGCGCTACCACCTGGCGACGGTGGGTGGCAGCGACGCCCACTTCCTGGCCGTGGTCGGCAGCGCCTACACCCTCTTCGAGGGGCAAGCCGCCGAAGACCTGCGGCGGGCCATCCTGGCCCGCACCACTCAAGGCGTCGACGGCCGTCACCCCAGCCTAATAGAGATCGGGCTGCGGCAGGTGGCGCGGCAGCAGGTGCGGGGCTTCCTGGTAACGCCCCGCAAGATGGGCTGGCGGCGCACCGTCGCCAGCTTCGTCAGACGGTTTCTGCCGACATGAAGATTGGCCTTATCTCACCGTACGACTTCGCGGTGCCGGGAGGCGTCAACTCCCACATCCAGCACCTGGCCGGGAACTTTGAAGGCCTGGGCCACGAGGTGCGCATTGTAGCGCCCTGCTCACGGCCCCGGGCGCCCAACCTGGGCGAGAACGTTATCTGCATCGGGCGGCCCAT
>Ga0315277_10008047_pt1 | contig 13604 bp, 10 predicted proteins | sample YL17G05_15_MG_FD_203695 | JGI IMG/M metagenome (GOLD analysis project Ga0315277, IMG submission 203695) | Sediment microbial communities from Yellowstone Lake, YNP, Wyoming, USA - YL17G05_15 | ecosystem: Environmental > Aquatic > Freshwater > Lake > Sediment | place: USA: Wyoming | collected...
TGAGTTCAGGTACAGCCCGAGCGCCTGCAGGTTGGACTGGCGCCGGCGGTTGCCGCGGCCCATCCGCTGCAGCAGCGACGAGACATTGAACGGCGGCCGCACGAGCACCACTGCGTCAATGTCGCCGATGTCGATTCCCAGTTCGAGCGTGGACGTGCAGCAGAGCAGCCCGGTCTTCTCCCGGTTCATCGTCGCCTCGACGCCCTCTCGCGCCTCGCGGGTAAGGCTGGCGTGATGCACCCAGACCCGGTTTGTGAATGGCGGGCGGTTGAGCAGCTTCGCGTACTCCTCCGCGTACGAACGCGCGTTGAAGAAACAGAGCACCTTTCGGCAGTCGCGCTTCTGGAGTTCCTTTACGACACGCTCGGGCCAGCCGTCGCCCATTGGCATCAACTCACTGTCAATATCGCGTCTGCCCGGCACCTGAACAACCACCGGCTCGGGGAAATAGCGCTGACCGATGTCGAGGTCGTCAATCGTCGCCGACAGGGCATAGTATTGGATGTCGGCGTTGATCAGCCGCAGCCGTTCGAGCAGCACCCGCAATTGGTCTCCCCGCGGCGTGTTGTCCAGCAGGTGCAGCTCGTCGAGTATCACCACGGAGAGTTGCTTGAATATCCGCGTGTGCCGGCAGAGCAGCGAATCGAATGACTCAGGAGTCGTGATCAGCATGAAAGGGAGCTTTGACTCGTCGATTGCCGGGTGGTCACCGGTCTTGCGGGCAAGAGCCAGGTCAAGGTATTCAAGCGGCTCTGACAGTCGGCGAAACAGGTCGTTGACCAGGGCGCGGGTCGGCGAAACGTAGAGGATCGAGAACCGGTCGCGCCGGTCTGGCAACAACCGCTCGACTGCCGGCGCCACAACGGCTTCGGTCTTGCCGGACGCGGCCGGCGATATGACGACGACGTTCCGCCCTTCAAGGACCATTGGAATCGTCCGGACCTGGACTTCGGTCAGCCGTCCGAACCGTGAGAAGAACGGCGTCCAAGTTCGCTTCAGGGCGACGCGAATCTCGCGCTCGTCAGCCACGCCCGTGCCGGTCTGTGTCCGTCCGTGCCCGTCCGTGGTCGTCTGTGTCAGTTCTCTGCCGCCGGCAGCACGCCCTGCGCCCGGAGTCGCGTCACGTCGAGCGCCTCGATTGAGAACTTGATGAAGGCTCGCACACCTTCGATGTTCCGGCGGGAGGCCTCGCGCAGCAGCCTTTTCTGGTCGAGGTCCGAGACCGTGAAGCCGGGATACGCCCTCCGGTAGATCATCACCATCGTCGAGAAAGCATCACAGAGCGCCTTGTCTTCGAGCGGCTCGAGCTCGACCCGATGCTTGATACGGTTCGCCAGCTTGATGTACGCGTAGTCATAGGGGCTGGGCGTGGTCGCAAAGACGAGGAGCAGCGACGGGTCCCGGTAGATGTACGGCACCGGGCGCACCTGGTTGTGGACCATCCGGTCGTTGATGCGCTTCAAGTCCGGGTCGTTCTGCGCGGTCCGCACCAGGCCGTCCATGAAGTTCACGCTCTTGGCAAGATACATGATGTCCCAGAGATGCGTCACCGTCTCGGCCTCATCCACCAGGAGCACCAGCCCTTTCATCCCCAGTTCCCGGGCCATCCAGCTCAGGCCGGCGAGGATATTGCAGTAGAGGTCGGCGGCGGTCGAGAAATCGTACAGCGCCGGTATCCGCTGGCCGCCCTTCACCCGGAACGGGCTCTTCTGCTCGGTCGCGTACTCCTTGGTGCTCTCGCCCTCTATCCACTGCCAGAAGACCTCGCTCTGCTGATGGCCGGCGTCAATCCGGCGGAGCTTTGCCAGCACCGGCCCGAGGAACACGTGGTCATTCATGTCCAGCGCGGTGCCGCTCCGCAGCAGATCGCGGAACCCGTGCTCGGTCGCATCCTTGATGTAACGCAGATTGTGCACGATTTCCCGGTACACTCGTTTGGGCCGGTGGGGGCTCACCTCCGCCGGGTCGAACTGGACCAGGCTCGTTGCCATCCCCGAAGCCAATGCCCGGTGATGAACGTATTCCAGCAGGTGGGTCTTGCCCGCGCCGTACTCTCCCTCGACCATGAACACGTCGCCTTGTCCGCGCCCGAGATTCGCCAACGCCCCGTCCAACACCGCAATCGGTTTCTCGCGGCCGAAGGTGAATGATTCGACGTCTTGGTGCGGGACGATGCCGAGCCGGAAGGCCTCAATCATCCGGCGCGCCTGGATCGTGTCGATCTCGACCAGCGCGGGCTGCGCTTCGCCCGGCGCGATGTCGCCGATATTCGAGAGCAGCCGGACCCGCTGAGTCGGGAGCCACAGCCGCAGCCCGCTCTGGAACTGGACCAGCAGCTCGGTTCCGTGCCAACGGCTGTCGAGTATCTCCCCGTCGCCGAATACCGGGTGCGACACCAGTCGCCGCCGGCGTCCGGGTACCGGCTCTGCCAGGCTCGTACTTCTGACTTCTGCCTTCTGAATTCTGACTTCTGCCTTCGGCTGTGCTTAGAACTCTTCCTTCTCGACCTGTTCCTTGTCGGTCTGCTCGAGCCGCTGGGTGGTGACCCGCAGCAACTTCTCGGCCTCCTTCCGCCCGAACTCGAGCGCCGGCGTTGCCCGGAGTTGGTGGAACGCGTCCAGCACGCTGACCACGAAGAGCCGCCGGTACCCGACGTCGAACGCAAAGGCGGAAACCGCGAGGTCGGCCAGCGCGCGCACGATGGCGTCGCGCTTCGCCTCGCCGAGCTTCATCTCGTAGGCCGCCTCGAACAGGTCGGCCAGTCGGGCGCCCAGCCGTTTCAGGAACTCGGTCGGCTCGATCCCCAGTTCCTCGAGGTTGATGCGCACGCCGACCGGGTTGGTTTCGTTGAAGGCCGAACGCAGCCGCTGCTTCAACGCTTCGTACACGCCGCCCGTACCCTCGAGCAGCAGGTTCTCGTCCGGCACCGCGTAGAAGACCATCGCCCCGGGCAGCCGCGAATTCCCGCATTCGTCCACCAATTGACGCAAGTTGTCAAGGGCGCGGCGCTTGTCGCGCGACGACGAGATGGACATGCCGCGTTCGGCCTCGTCAAAGAGCAATATCAGCCCGGTATAGCCGATAGCGTGGACCCACTGGATGAGCGAGCGCAGCACCCGGAACGCGGTCGCTTTGTCGATCCGCTCGGAAATCCGGTGCTGGACCCGCACCTCCTTCGACACGTCCTCACCCTTGAGCCATTGGACAACGTCGCTGAACCCCTCCCCGTCCTCGGCCAGAAGGCTCGCGAACGCTCCCCGCGCCGCGTTGCTGAAACTCGTGCTCTCGGTTGTCGGCAGGGTCTCCAGGTACTTGCGCAGGCTGTCGGTGCGGTCGTGCAGCTTGCGCTGGTCGTCGTGCCACTTCCGCACGACCGACTCGATGCCCTTGTCCCAGACCGCGGTCGGCGCATCGGCCGGTCGCGGGGCAATCAGGCTGGCGGCGATGCCCTTGTAGACGAGTTCCAGTTTGTCGAAAGGACATTCGGTCGGGTTGAGGCTCACATACGCGACACAGTAGTTGTGCCGGAACGCGAGGTCCCGGACCGTGTAGAGGAAATGGGTCTTGCCGCCGCCGTAGTTGCCGATTATCAGCTTGAAGCTCGAAAGGTTGTACTTCAGGATACCGTCGAAGTACTCGTCCTCGATGACTTTCAGATAGGGTTCGAGCCCGACCGTGAAGTGCTCGATGCCGAACTCGGGCGGGGTGCCGGTTGAGCCGAGCTTGTTGATTATCGCCCGGGCCAGTTGCCTATCCACTTCTGTCCTTTGTCATTGGGGTGAAGGACATGTACGAGTAGTGCGTGCCGTCGCCTTCTTCGCTGTCCGGCACCCACAACGCCTTGGCCTTCTCGGTCGTGGCGTCGAAGTTCGCCACGTGCAACTTCAGCTGCACTTCGCCGACAGTGAACGCCCCGGCCTGCTTCAACCGGAACAGGTCGTAGCTGAATCGGACGCGCGGGTACTCGACGAACTTCTCCTTGGCCGGGTTCAATCGGAAGCTCTCCGGCTGCATCATCAGGACAAGCTCGGACAGAAGGTCGAGCAGGAACACCCGCGTCCCTTCGTTCAACCCGCCGAGACCGCAGAGCCGGCGGTAAGCCGCTTGCAGCCTCGCCGCCAGTTTCGCCGGCTCAACCGACTTCTTCCTCAGCCGCTCGTTCCACTTCTTGAGCGTAGCCGCCAGCTCCGCTGGCGCGAGCGCGAGGCCGGACTTGAGCTTCTCAATCTCCGGCCCCCAGAAGATGGTCGCGCTGCCAGCCTCAAAGTCCGCCCTCACCGTGAACAGGCCGACTCTCAGCAACGGCAACTGCCCCTTTACGGTCATGCCTGAACCTTCGAGCCCGGCCACGAGCTGCCGGCCGAATTCAAACCGGAACTCGGCCCGACTCTGCTCAATCGCCGCCGACTCGTCTCGGCACCACTCGGCCAGCTTCTGCCGGACCTCCGAGTCGGGGAAGGCCTGGATCGCGCAACTCAACTCGGCGATGGCCCTGGCCCGCGCGTGGACATTGTCAACCGGGTCGGAGAGGAGGTCGCGATAAGCAACAAGCCGCCGAACCAGTTTGTGCGACTGGCCGCTCAGGGACTGCAACAGTTCAACAAGCCCTTCCATAGCCTTTGAGTATAAGCCAGGCGGGGTCCAAGTCAATCGGTCTGGCCAAGCGCCCGATTCTCCCCGCCTTCGAACCGGATAGGCACCTCCACCCGGCGTCTGAATTCGCTTGACGTGCAACGGGCAAAGTATGTATAATAGACCTTGATGCGGGATTCTCCCCGTCAGGTCATAACTCCGGGTAACTGCCGGCATACCGCCGGCAGCGCGTCCAGTCGTAAAGGAGGCATCTGTGCCTGTAGATAAGCAGAACCCATCTCCGAGTGACAGCGAATCCGGCGCTGCTCTGGCGCAGCGCTACGGTGTACCTTTTGTCGACCTGGCCAACTTCAAGATCGACTCCGAGGTGCTGCAGATGTTCCCGGAGCAGTTCATGCGCACGAAGCAGGTCATCCCGCTCTTCCGCGCCGGCAACACCCTGGCGGCCGCATTCGTCGACCCGGGGGACATTTTCAACGTTGATGAAGTGCGCCGCATGACCGGCATGGAAGTCGAACCGATGGTCTGCCGCGACCTCGAGTTGCAGGAAGCGCTCAACCAGTACTATTCCTCGTCCCAATCGGCCGACCTGCCGGACGAACCGGAATCGATGAGCCTCGACGACCTGCCCGAGGAGGAAGAACAGGAAACCACCGCCCAGCTCGAGCAGTCGGCCGAGCCGCGCAAGCTCGAAGAGCTGGCTTCCGAAGCGCCGGTCGTCCGCTGGGTGAACCAGATGATCATCCGCGCGGTGCGCGAGCGCGCGTCCGACATCCATATCGAACCGACTCGCGAAGGACTGACGGTGCGGTACCGCATCGACGGTATCCTCCACCCCATTGTTTCTCCGAAGAAGGCACTGCAGCTGGCGGTCGTTTCCCGTATCAAGATCATGTCGCGGATGAACATCGCCGAGAAGCGCATCCCGCAGGACGGCCGCTACGGCGCCCTGGTCGACGGCCGCGAGATTGACTTCCGTGTCTCGACTTTCCCGACCACCTACGGTGAGACCGTGGTCATGCGTATCCTCGACCGGATGCGCCTGCTCTCGCTCGACGAGCTCGGCCTGTCGGGTGAATCGGCGGCGCTCATGCGGGAGATGATTGCCAAGCCCCACGGCGTGATCCTGATCACCGGCCCGACCGGCTCGGGCAAGTCCACGACCGTGTACGCCATCCTCGGCGAGATCCGTTCCGGCGACAAGAACATCATCACCATCGAAGACCCGGTCGAGTACGACATGGACAAGATTTGCCAGTCCCAGGTAAACGAGAGGGCCGGCTACACCTACCTGGTCGGACTCCGGCACATCCTGCGTCAGGACCCGGACGTCATCTTCGTCGGTGAAATCCGCGACGGTGAAACCGCGATGGTCGCCATCCGCGCTTCGCTGACCGGTCAGCTCGTGTTCTCGACCATCCACACCAACGATGCGCCCGGTACCGTCACCCGTCTGATCGACATGAACATCGAGCCGTTCCTGGTCGCGTCGGCCATGGAAGGCACCGTCGCGCAGCGGCTGGTGCGGCAGATCTGCCCGAAGTGCAAGGAGGACTACGACCCGCCGGGCACACTGCTCGAGGAGCTGGGATTGCCGCCGGGCACCAAGTTCTACCGGGGCAAGGGCTGCGAGCGCTGCCGCAACACCGGGTACAAGGGCCGTATCGGCATCTTCGAAGTAATGAAAGTAAACGACCGCCTCCGCGAGCTGATCGTCACTCGGCCGCCGACCAGCGCCATCCGCATGCTGGCCCGCGAGTACGGGATGAAGACACTCTGGGAAGACGGCATCAGCAAGGTCGTCGCCGGCACCACCACCATCGAAGAGGTGATGGATGAGGCCGAAAAGTTTGACTAACTAAGGAGCGGAGAGCAATGCCACTATTCCGTTACAAGGTCCGCGACAAGGAAGGCAAAGTCGTATCCGGCAGCCTCGAGAGCCCCGACCTCAACACTATCGTCGAGCGCCTCGACTCTTTCGGCTACATCCCCATCACCATCCGCGAGGAGAAGCGGTCGGCCGCGGTCGGCGTCGACATCGGCCGGTTCTTCGAACGGACCAAGCCGGTCGACCTCATCAACTTCACTCGGCAGTTCGTCACCCTGCACCGCGCCGGCCTGCCGATGCTCTCGGCCATCGGCGCTCTGCAGGCCCAGACCAAGGCCAAACCGCTGGCCCGCGCGCTCGACGCCATCCGCAAAGATCTGATGGGCGGCACCGCGCTCTCGGCGGCCATGTCCAAGTTCCCCCGGGTCTTCAGCGAACTCTACGTCAACTCCATCTGGGCCGGCGAGACGGGCGGCGTGCTGGACGACATCCTCGACCGGTTGGTGCTGTTGCTCGAGCACGAGCGCAAACTGAGGTCTGACGTCGGTTCGGCAATGCGCTACCCGATAATCCTCGCCTGCGGCTTCACCGTCGCCATCATCGTCCTCGCGACATTCGTGCTGCCGAAGTTCACCATGCTGCTGACCACCGTGGGCGGCAAGATGCCGCTGCCGACGATGATACTGATCACGTTCACCAACTTCATGGCCAAGTTCTGGTACATAATCTTCCTGCTCATCATCGGCGTCGTGGTCCTCTTCTACCTGTTCATCCGCACGCCGGCCGGGCGACTCTGGTGGGACCGGCTGAAGCTCCGGCTGCCGATATTCGGACCGATTCTCTACAAGATGGCGCTCTCGCGCTTCGCCCGCATGTTCGAAACCCTGGACCGCACCGGCCTGCCCATCCTGCGCAGCCTGGGCCTGGTCGCCAAGACCGTCGGCAACGTCTATATCGGCGGAGCGGTCGACAAGCTGGCCGAGTCGGTGCGCCGCGGCCGCGGTTTGGCCGCGCCGATGCGGGAACTCGGCGTCTTCCCGGTGATGGTGGTTCAGATGGTCGCGACCGGCGAGGAATCCGGAGCATTGGACGAGATGCTCAAACAGGTATCGGACTACTACGACTCGGAGGTCGAGTACGCGGTCAAGAACCTGACCGCGATGATCGAGCCGATCATGATCTTGATCATGGGCTGCGGCGCCATCTTCCTGATCATCTCGATCATCATGCCGTACATGTCCATCCTGAGCAGCTTCGGCTCGGGCGGCGGCTACAACTCGAGGTAGCTAGAAAGACCGCAGACTCTTACTGACCGCCTCATCGAGGTTCTCGATGATGGCGGTCAGAAGTTTTACGGTCGCATCGTAGTCCGCGGCCGAGACGATGCCGGTGTGGGCGTGGACATAGCGCGTCGGCCAGCCGATGGCAAGCGACGGCACGCCTGAGCGGTGGATGTGAATGACGCCGGTGTCGTACCCCCCCCCGAACTGTCGTCAGGTGGTACTTGATGCGCTTCTTCTCGGCCAGGTCGATTACCCAGTCGCGCAGCCGGGTGTTGGGAATCATCGTACTGTCGTGGACAAGGATGGCGGCGCCGTTGCCCAGCCGCTCCGCCACGCTCTTGTTCGCCTTGTCCGGGTGTTCGTAGCTGAGCGAAACATCGAGCGCGAGCGCCACGTCCGGCTGCGCCACCTCGGCCGCGGTCCGCGCTCCACGCAGGCCCACCTCCTCCTGCACGCTGCCCACGAAGAAGACGGTGTTCGGGTGCTTCTTCCCCGTGAGTGCCCGGGCGGCCTCAATCACGATTCCGCATCCGCCGCGGTCATCCCAGGCCTTTGCCATCATCAGGTTCCGACCCATCTCGACGAACGAAGACACCGGCACGATCGGGTCTCCCAGCCGCACGCCGAGCCGCGTCTTGACATTGAACCCCTCGGCGCAGCCCAGGTCGATGAACATCTTGTCGATGTCCGGCAACTGCTTCTTCTCCTCCTCGGTCAGCTCGTGCGGCGGCTTTGAGCCGATGACACCGGGGAAGTCACCCTTGCGCGTCCGAATCAGCACGCGCTGGCCGAGCAGCACTCGCGGCGACCAGCCGCCGATCGGCAGGAATCTGATGTACCCGTCGGCCGTTATGGACTTGACCATGAACCCGACCTCGTCCATGTGCGCCGACACCATGATGCGCGGCCGCTCGGACCCGCCCGCGACCTTGCAGATCACGCTGCCCAGCCCGTCGCGGGCGACCTTGCCCGCGCTGGCCAGTTCCCGCGCCATGATGTTCGCCGATTCGGTCTCGAAACCCGACGGCCCGAACGCCTCGGTCAGTTCACGCAGAAGCTTCCTGTCGGCCACGTCTTCCTCCTGGTTTGCAGGTTATCCTGTCCCTCGCACATTGGTCTCACGGTTATGGGTTTCAATGACGAATTTCGAAGCTCTAATGACGAATCAATTCCCAATGTCCAATGACCAAAGGCTTGTTCGGCATTGGCTCTTGGTCATTTCCTGATTGATTAGGAATTGGCAATTAGGAATTAGTCATTCCCCCGGGCTCCTGGCCCGGGTCCGCTACACGTCCAGGTTCTCGACATGCGCCGCGTTCTTCTCAATGAACTCGCGGCGCGGCTCGACTTCGTCGCCCATCAGCATACGGAAAACGGCATCGGCCTCGGTCGCGTCCTCCATTGCCACGCGCTTGAGCGTCCGCTTGTCCGGGTTCATCGTCGTCTCCCAGAGCTGCTCCGGATTCATCTCGCCGAGACCCTTGTAACGCTGGATGTCGAACTGCGTGCCCTTGCTCTTGCCGGATAGACTCACCAGCTCCTCGTCGCTGTACAGGTAGCTCTCGGTCTTGCCCTGCTTCACCTTGTAGAGCGGCGGCTGGGCGATGTAGACGTAGCCCGCCTCAATCAGCGGCTGCATGAACCGGTAGAAGAACGTCAGGAGCAGAACCCGGATGTGGGAGCCGTCGACGTCCGCGTCGGTCATGATGACAATCTTGTGGTACCGTGCCTTCTGCGCGTCGAAGTCCTCCTCGCCTATCCCTGCGCCGACCGCTGAGATGAGCGTGCGGATTTCATTGTTCGAGAGTATCTTGTTCAGGTTCGACTTCTCGACGTTCAGAATCTTGCCCCGCAGCGGCAGCACCGCCTGGAATTCTCGGTTCCGGCCCTGCTTGGCCGAGCCGCCGGCTGAGTCGCCCTCGACGATGTAGAGCTCGCTATCGGCCGGGTCCTCGGAGGCGCAGTCCGCGAGCTTCCCTGGCAGGCTGTCGGATTCGAGCAGCGACCGCCGCCGCGTCAGCTCGCGCGCCTTCCGCGCCGCCATCCGCGCCTTGGCCGCGGTCAGGACCTTCTCGACAATCCGATTCGCATGGCGCGGGTTCTCCTCGAAATACTGGGAGAGCTTCTCATTCACCACGGTCTCGACCACGCTCTTCGCCTCACCGTTGCCGAGCTTGGTCTTGGTCTGACCCTCGAACTGCGGGTCGCCGATCTTGAGCGACACTACCGCGGTCAGCCCCTCGCGGGTGTCCTCGCCGGTCAGCTCGTCCCCTTCCTTCAGGGCATTGGACTTGCGCGCGTACTCGCCGAGCGTTCGGGTGAGCGCCGCCTTGAACCCGGAAAGGTGGGTGCCGCCCTCGTGGGTGTTGATGGTGTTGGCGAACGAGAAGATCGACTCGACGTACCCGTCGTTATACTCGAACGCCACGTCAACGTGCATTCCGTTCCGGTCCTCTTCAATCATCACCGGCTTGTGCAGCGCGGTCCGACCGGTGTCGAGGAACTTCACAAAATCGGACAGCCCGTTCGGGAAGTGGAAGGTCTCACTCGTACCCGTCCGCTCATCCTTCAGGTTGATCTTGAGGTCCTTGTTCAGGTAGGCGAGCTCCCGCATCCGCGCCATGATAATCTCGCCCTTGAACTCAACCGTCTTGAAAATCTGCTTATCCGGCTTGAACCGGATGAGGGTTCCGCGCAGCTTCGTCTTGCCGGTGACCTTCAGGTCGCCCTGCGCCTTACCGCGCTCGAAGTCCATCCGGTACGCCTTGCCGTCCCGGTAGACCTCGGCGGTCAGGTGCTCGGAGAGCGCGTTCACTACCGACACACCCACGCCGTGCAGCCCGCCCGAAATCTGGTAAACCTTGTGCTCGAACTTCGCCCCGGAATGGAGGACCGTGAGGACGACGTCGAGCGCGGACCGCTTCTCGGTCGGATGGATGTCGACCGGTATGCCTCGACCGTTGTCCAGAACCGACACCTCGTCGTCCGAGTGGATTGTTACCGTTATCTCGTCGCAGACCCCGGCCAGCGCCTCGTCAACCGAGTTGTCCACCACCTCGTAAATCAAGTGATGCAGGCCCCGAACCCCGATGTCGCCGATGTACATCGCGGGCCGGTGCCGAACCGCTTCGAGACCTTTTAAGACATGGATTTGCGCTGCATTGTAGGCTTCTGCCATTGGGCCTTATGATACCCTAGGTGGTTGGATAATCAAGCTCAATCTCGCCTCTGGGGACCGGGAAATGAACCGCCAGGGTTCGGGACGGAGTATCCGCAGATTTCGCAGATTACACAGACGGTTCGGACTCGGGCAGGTCAGAAGCCAGAGACCAGAATGCAGAACCCCAGAGTCGGCGAGAAGAACCGCAGATTACGCAGATGACGCAGATTCTTGTTTCACAATTCTCAATTCACTCTTCACTATTTCCTCTCCCCTGTCCCAGCACAAACCTCAGGTCTGTGATCAGCCCTTTCCCGACGCGCGCGTCAATCTTCTTGAGCAGTTGCGGCTTCAGGAACCGGAGCTGAGCAATCCACGGCGGGCTGTCGACCACGACGACCAGGGTTCTACCGTCGACCTCAACCGCCCGCGTGTGCTCGGCGGTCTTCGGCCCGGCAATCTGCGGCCACAGGTCCACTGCCGGCTGCGCGGCCAGCACCTTGTCGAGCTTCAGCCCCTTCAGCACGCGCGGCAGCACGCTGCCGACGCTACGAAACTTCCGATACCTTCCCTGCCTCGACATGGAATTCCTTTCCGAGGAGAGGGTTCTGGGGTTCCGGGGTCCCGGGGTTCTGGGACGCAGACCGGTCGTGGACGGAATCTTCGGAACCTGAACCCTCGAACCCTCGAACCCCTGAGCCCCTTATTCTGCGCGCCGCTGCATACACCATTTGCCCGCGCTCCGCCACCATAGCAAGCACCATCCGGCTCCGCTGCACATCCAGCTCCGACGCGACCTCGTCCAGCAGGAATACCGGCCGCTGTCTGCCCGCGCTCAGTATCATGTCCGCCTCGGCCAGCCGCAGCGCAATGCCGGCCAGCCGCTGCTCCCCCACCGAGCCGAACTTCCGCAACTCCCTGTCGCCCCGTGAAATCCTGATGTCATCCCGATGCGGCCCGACCACGGCGTGGCCAAGATAGCACGCCCGCTCACGCGTCGCCGCCAACCGCTGCCGGAATGCATCCGCGAGTTCCAAGGGACATGACCCAAATCCGCCTTGGGATTTGGGATCGTGTCCCGACCCTCGTGTCCCCTCAGACGCAACGCTCGACCGGTAACTGAACACCGCCCCATGACCGGCCAGCCGCTCATAATGCCTTGCTGCGTTTTCAAGCAACCCGCCCACCTTCGCCAGCCTTGCCTCATACACAGGCACGCCCGACAGCACCAACTCCTCCTCCCACGCCGCAACCTCGTCCCCCGTCCCTCGTCCCTCGTCCCTCGTCCCACGCTCCAACAGTCGATTGTACTGCCCAACCGCCCGGCGGTATCGCCCCATCAGACCTATGTATCCCTGTTCCTCACCTGTAGCTTCTAGCTTCTGGCTTCTCGCTTCTGACTTCGCCTGACCGCCGCTTTGTGTCTTTGTGTCTTTGTGGTAGGACTCCGCACCATCCTCGGTCTTGGCCTTTGGCTCTTGGCTTTTGGCTCTTGGCTTCACGCCGCCTTCGGATTTCGCTATCGCCACATCCAGAAAGTTGCGCCTGATTCCCGGTGCGCCCTTCACCAGCTCGATATCCTCCAGTAGCAGCACCACGACCGGCAGCCAGCCAAAGTACTCGGATAGCTTCTCCACCGGGATGTTGTTCCTGAGTATCCGCTTCTCGCGGCCGTCGAACCTGATCTCCGCCGTGTCGCCGCTCTCATCGGTGCCGGAAACAGCCAGCACGTCTTTGCCGAACCCGAGCATCTCTGCATCGGGACATCGCCGGAAAGACCTGCCGATTGCCAGGTAGTGGATTGCCTCAAGCAGATTCGTCTTCCCCGCGCCGTTCGGCCCGAATAGGTAGTTCGAGCCCACGGCAAAGTCGACGGATGTTGGTTCGAGATTCCTGAAACCGCGCAGGCTGATGCTCTTCAGCGCCACGCCTCAATCTACCCGAAACCGCCTATCAATCAAGCCGGGCCGGAGAGGATTAACCGCAGATTACGCAGATGACGCAGATTCATACGCGGCCCGAGCCTAGGAACCCGGGAGCCCTGTCGCCAAGCGTTGCGGTCCATCCAACCACTGATAAACACTGATGAACGCGGATGCCGGCTTTCCTCCCTCTCCTCTTCGAGGAGAGGGTCGGGGTGAGGAGCAGAAATCTCTGCAGACCGGCGTCGAAACGAAGCCGCGCTTGTGTCTCGCGAAGTATCCAGCGATGTTCGCTGGGAAGTACCGGCAGAAGTGTCCTGAGCCGTGTGCTCGCTTGTGTCGGGACGCGTGTCTGTGCTTGTATCTCTACCTTTATCTTAACCTGAACCCTGGGTTGTTTGCGGAGTTGAATCGCGAGAAGTTCGAGAAGTCGTTCCACAAGAAGTACCAGAAGTCGTTCGCGATGTTGTTCCGCAAGTTGTTCAAGTTGAAGTACCGGCAGTTCTAGGGTTAGTCGTACCTCGTGCTGTATCGGCAGACCCTGCCCGGGGGGCGGTCCCTGGGCCGCCCACTCCACGGCAGAATTGTGGCTGGGCATCGACGCACTACTACATATAGGTGGCAGTCAGCGCTTTGGGCTGCGGCAGCGAGGCTGCCGCTTTCCCGAGGAGACGCGGGGCACGAGGTGAGACAACACATGGGACGGAAGCAGACGCTCGAGCCGGTATCATGCGCTGCTCGCAGGAGTTACGAGCGTGAAGAACTGCGGGGCAAAGCACTCGCACCGGAACTGCGGCGTTCGCTTCCGTACTCAGTGC
>Ga0315277_10008048_pt1 | contig 13603 bp, 10 predicted proteins | sample YL17G05_15_MG_FD_203695 | JGI IMG/M metagenome (GOLD analysis project Ga0315277, IMG submission 203695) | Sediment microbial communities from Yellowstone Lake, YNP, Wyoming, USA - YL17G05_15 | ecosystem: Environmental > Aquatic > Freshwater > Lake > Sediment | place: USA: Wyoming | collected...
AGATCAACCTTCCTCCAGAGGACCAGCCAGTACCCATTGCGGAATCTAACCTTTTTACTTTGAGGGTAGATTCGGAAGGGAAGATGTACTGGAATATGGGAGTGGAAAAGCCGGAACCTATGCCTGCTGATTCTTTAAGGCCTATCCTTCTAAGAAAGAATCAGGAAAAGCCCAAGCTGGTGACCCTTATCAAGATCAGCAAAGATGCCAAATATTATAAAATGATAGATATAGTAGACGATATTCAATTAGTGGAAAAGCAGATGAAAGAGAAAAACCCTAACTTCAGTTACCGTTTCAGCTTCGCCCCTTACACGGATGAAGATCAAGGGCTTATCACTGGTAAGCTTCAGCCGAAAGGAGGGAAGAAAGAATGAGAATCGCAACGCCTTATGGAGCTTTTGAGCTTAAGAGGGTCTATCAGAGAAACTTTAGCATTGCAGTAATTATCTCTGCCCTGGTGTACCTGGTCTTAATCGGTTCATTTATGCTTTTCACTCATATCGCAGCTCAGAAGCCAGTGGCTAAAAGGGTGATAACTATTAAATCCCCTATAGACTTAGGAGCGCCTCCTTCTCTGACCCAGAATGTGGCTCATCAGATAGCAGTAGCTGCACCAGCCGCGGCTGCAGCGCCGTCAGTTGGAGTTCCTAAAGCGGTTCCAGATGATCAGGTTAAGGAAACAGTGACCCTGGCCAGCCAGGCTGAATTAGGGGTCTTACAGAACCCCACCCTTGCCACTGAAGGAACAGGCAAAGAATCCTTATCTATCCAGATTCCTCAGGAAGAATATCTGCCTGCCCCAGGAGAGTTCGTGCCCTACGAGGAAGCTCCAGTCCCTATTAAATGGATTAAGCCGGCCTATCCGGAGTTGGCCAGAAAATCGGGTGTCGAAGGGAAAATCTTCGTTGAGGCATTGGTGGATAAACAAGGCAAAGTCAGAGAGGCTAGATGCGTTAAAGAGGGAAGCGTGAATCTGGATATCTTCTGCGAGTCGGCTGTTCAAGCCGCATTGAAAAATGAGTACAAGCCGGCTATAGCTAATCATCAGCCGATCGCTGTCCGGGTGTTGTACAAAATCGACTTTAATTTGAAATAAGGGAGAGGGAATAATAGGAGGCTCTTTAATATAAAAGGTTCATAAGGAGAACAAATCATCACAGAATTCCATCCGAAAGGAGGGATGAAAGATGAAAGTTGCCATACCTTATGGAGCTTTCGAGCTCAAGAGAGCTTACCAGGTTAACCTGGGCATAGCTGTACTGATAGCTGGAATACTGAATGTCTTGTTTGTGGCCTTTCTTATGTTCTTGACTCCTGCTAAATCTCAAAAGCCAGAGCCAAAAGTAAAACCACCAGTAAATGAAGAAGTGACACCACAACCACCTCCATCTGTAGCCAAGGATCTAACCCCTCAGACGGTATTGAAAACGCGACCTAAAGTCGTTCCACCTTCTGTTGGTGTTCCCAAGGCAATTCTGGACAACCAGGTTATGGGAACAGAAGACTTTCCCACTCAGAAAGATATGCAAAGTGGTCTGCAGAGTCCAGGTTTTGAAGGTGCAGGACCATACGGCGATGGGTCGACAGGCATCCAGGTGCCTGAAGAGCGCATTCCTCCCTCAGACTCGTTCATTCCCTTTGATGAGGCTCCGGTGCTGGTCAAAGAGGTAAAGCCCGGCTATCCGGATTTAGCGCGGAGGTCAGGGGTGGAAGGAAGGGTCTTCGTGGAGGCGTGGGTAGATAAACATGGAAAGGTCAAGAAGGCTCAATGTCTGAAAGAGAGAAGCATAAATCCGGATATTTTCTGTGAGGCAACAATTCAGGCGGCTCTGCAGAATGAGTATAAGCCGGCTATCAGCAATAAGGTTCCGGTACCTTGCTGGGTTACGTATAAGGTCGATTTCGTTTTGAGATAAGGGAGAGGAAACAGTAACGGGATGTTCTAAAATACGGAAAATCAATAAGGCAGTTTTCTTAAAACTGCCTTTTTTTATCTGGAGATTTTTTTTTAGGGAGGAGAAATGCCGAAGTGTTTCAATTTTAAAGCATCAATTTTTTTATCCACTTTCTTTTTAGCTTCACTTCCGGTCAAGCTTTTTGCCGGGGAGGAGAATGTCCTTTTGCCTCCTTTTGACCGAACGGTCAACCTGGCTTTGTATTTCGTTTTGCTCTCAGCCATCTTAGGATTAGCCTACGGGCTTTATTTGGCATTCAAGGTGATAAAAAAGGATCAAGGTACTCCTAAGATGATTGAGGTGGCAAAGGCTATTCAGGAAGGGGCAAAAGCCTACCTTACCCGCCAGTTCAGGGTTCTATTTTTCTTCATCATACTTCTGACTATTGTGCTGTTTTTTGTCTACAAAAATATCTATATCCTTCCAGACGGAACCCCGGACTGGAAAATGGTCTGGGGGATCGCGCTGGCTTTTTTAGCCGGCTCCACTTTATCGGCGATGACCGGGCTTATAGGGATGTCAGTTGCTGTCCGGGGTAACGTCAGAGTCGCTCATGCAGCTAGGACCTCATTTAAAAATGCCCTGGAAACTGCTTTTCAATCTGGCACAGTGACCGGTATGTTCACCATTGGAATGGGTTTAGTCGGGGCAACAGTCATCTTCATGCTTTTTAAGGAAAAGGCGATGATGGTCCTGATTGGCTTCGGTTTCGGCGGAAGCCTGGTAGCCTTATTTATGAGGGTGGGCGGAGGAATCTATACCAAGGCAGCAGACGTCGGAGCAGATCTGGTCGGCAAAGTCGAAGCAGGGATTCCGGAGGACGATCCCAGAAATGCGGCAGTGATTGCGGATCTTGTAGGGGACAACGTGGGAGATTGCGCGGGAATGGCAGCAGACCTTTTCGAATCTTATGAGGTCACCTTAGTTGCCGCTATGATCTTGGGAGCTTCCTATGCGGTCTTCAACCCCACCCCCGCTGGCAAGGATCTGGCTTTAAAACTGATTGTCTTCCCGCTTTTAGTCAGGGCAGTTGGGGTGTTCGCTTCTATCCTGGGCACCTGGAGAGTGAAAGGTAAGGACAAAAAGGATTTTAACCCGATGAGGCCTATCCAGAACGGGTTTGTAATAGCTGCACTGTCGTCCACTATCGGATTCGGGTTGATAAACTATTTCTATATAAAGACCCCTTCAGGCGCTCCGGATATGAGGTTTTTCTGGGCAACTTTTTCCGGAATCGTGCTGGCTGTTTTGATAAGTTACCTGACAGAATATTATACTGCAGTGGAATATAGCCCGGTCAAAGAGACTGCGCGCGCCACCAAGACCGGTGCAGCAACTACCATCTTAGCTGGGTTTTCTGAAGGGATGGAGTCGACCGTTTTAGCCATCATCGTTATCGGTGCCTCGATATTGGTTTCTAATCTTATCTTCGGTGGTGATTTAGCCTTGGCCGCTTATGGAATAGCTTTATGCGGAATGGGGATGCTCACTACTACCGGGTTTATAGTATCAATGGATTCCTATGGCCCGGTATCGGATAATGCTAATGGTATCTTCGAGATGTCAAAAGTTTTAGAGGAGGATAAAAATCCGGATGCTCATCTGATCGTGCACAAATTGGATGCTGTAGGAAATACCACTAAAGCAGTGACCAAAGGTTTTGCCATCGCCTCAGCCGTGGTGGCAGCGGTTTCTTTATTCAGGTCTTACGGTTCTGATATAAATCTGCTTGACCCAGCCTATAAATTTTTCGAGAGGGGTATTCAGATCAATCTGCCTAATGTCTTTGCGGGTCTTCTGATCGGAGGGGCGATGCCCTTTCTTTTCAGCTCCTTAGCCATAAGAGCAGTAGGTAGAGCTGCCTTTCAGGTGGTGGAAGAGGTGAGAAGGCAGTTCAAAGAAATCCCCGGTTTGATGGAGGGAAAAGCCAAACCGGAATATTACAAATGTGTCAACATCTCCACAGTGGCTGCTCAAAAAGAGCTGATAACCCCCGGGCTTCTGGCTATACTTTCACCCTTGATAGTCGGATTTCTTTTAGGTGTGGATGGTTTAGGCGGATTCTTAGCCGGGACTATACTTACTGGTCAGCTCTTAGCAGTTATGCTTTCCAATGCAGGCGGAACCTGGGATAATGCCAAAAAGACGATCGAGGCAGGGCTGTACGGAGGCAAAGGTTCAGAAGCTCATAAGGCTAGCGTGATCGGGGATACGGTGGGCGATCCGTTTAAGGATACTGCTGGGCCCTCTCTTAATCCCCTGATCAAGGTGATGAACTTAGTCTCCATCCTGATCCTGCCATTGCTTATCGGAAAAAGCCAGCTTCCTCCCGGACTCAAAGCCCCACTGGCAATTGTGGCTGTCATAGTGCTCCTGAGCGCGTTGTTGATCAGTAAAAGAAGAAAGTAACGTATTTAGAAGCAGAGATTTTGATAATATTACCTCTGGGTGTCCACAGAACGCTCTTTCGTCATTGGTGAGGACACCAACTTAGTGCAGTCAGGTGTTACCACCTGACTGCTTGATTTTTTTTACTATTCTGTAAACACCGAGCAGAAAAACCACACCACGAACTTTGTCCGAAAAAGTCTTGTTCGGAGCCACTTTAGTGGCGTGTTAGCGGGACCCGGCTAAAGTCGGTTAGAACTGACCATTAAGAGTAAGAACAAACGTCGGGCATAAAGCCCGACGCTACGAACTCCTATCATGTGGCTGTCGGGTCCCCTGACCCGACAAAAAGCGCAAAATAAGATTCTGCTCGTCGAGGATGTTATCATCCTCGACAATAATTCTAATTCCCGGCGGATGGTAACATCCGCCAGGAGCATTAAACTACTAGGCTACAAGCTGTTTTTGCCAAAATCCATTTTTTTTTTGCAAAACAATTTATGTAGAGACAGGGCTTGTTCCTGCTACTACCTCGATATACTATACCTCTTAGGTCATAATTTTAACCCCCTTTTTAGATTGATTTTTGAAACTTTTTTGGTTTTATTACGTTAAAATAAAGTGAAATGTCATTTTTTTAAACGGAGGTAAAATGGAACAGGAATTAAAACCCGTCGAGACTCAAGAACAGAGGATGGGTTTTTTTGCCAGGATTTCCGGGATCTTTTTTGAGCCTAAGAAAGTTTTCAATTTTCTAAACTCTAAACCTTCCTGGTTTTTTGCTTTTCTCCTTATTCTTTTGATTGGGGTAGTCATCGCAGAGATAACCCTGCCTCAGAATCTTCTACTGCAGAAGGAGATCGTTTCACAAAGCCCAAAGATATCCTCTACCCCTGAGGTCCTGGACAAGATGACTGAGATCACCACTGGTAAAAGGATAAGCACAGTAATAAGTGAGATCATCAAGGTCTTTATCGGACTTATGCTTTGGACCTCTTTTGTTTACTTTTTATGCAATATCATCCTGGGTGGCGATAGCAGTTATAAAAGGGTCTTATCAATTGTTACCTATACTTCCTTTGTGCCGACTTTGGGAGCGATCCTTAAAACCCCTTTGATTTTAGCCAAGAATTCAGCCAACATCCAGACCAGTCTGGCTTTGCTGATGCCAGAGGGAGATTTCACCAAGATCAGATATATGCTCCTGGGCGCCTTAGAAATATTCTCGATCTGGCAGATAATCCTGATAGCATTAGGGATCACGGTTCTATATAAGTTCTCCACTACCAAAGCCTTTATCGCGACTCTCATAGGTTGGGCTATTCTGGTATTTATTGGCATAGGTCTGGGAATGTCTGTTTCAGGAATACCGGTTACCTGGTAAAAACTTTTTAAAGGAGTCAAAATGAGAAAGAAAACAGTCTTTTCGGTTCTTTTAGCGGTTCTCCTGTGGTTCTATTCAGCTCAGGCACAGGAAATTCAAAAAAGAGTTCTAACCGTTGATGACTGCGTGAATATAGCTTTGAAGAGTAGTTTTCCGGCTCGTTCTGCCCAGGAGAATTATCAGTCAGCTCGGTGGAACTTCTTAGGCGGCTGGTCAGGCCTTCTGCCCAGGCTGGATGTTTCCTCCATCTGGTTCAGGTATAGCCGGGATATCTTAAGTTTCAGACTGGGTCAAGTAATAAGCTCTCGGGATCGGTACAGCTTCAATTTAGGACTTACTCAACCCGTTTTCGATGGTGGGGCGAATTTCGCAACATATAATTTAAAAAGATCTACTAAAAAAGCAGCCTGGGATGATTTGAAATTGGCAGAGAAGTCAGTGGCTTTAAACGTTAAACAAGGATGCTATGATCTTTTAAAAGCACAGGCGTTATATGATGTTCAAATAGATGCAGTGGGAAAAAGCATCGAACAGCTTAAGATGGCAAAAGCAAGATATGATCTGGGCGCTGCTTCGCTCTCCGATTATCTTAAAGCTAAAGTCCAATTGGGGAACGATTCTCTGAGTTTAATCACCTATCAGAATAACGTGAAAATAGCTGAAGCCACCCTGAACAGCTTATTAGGTCTGAATGTCAACACTCCTTTAGAGGTCGATGCCCGGCTGGAATATAAAAAGTTAGAAGCTGATTTAGAGGAAGAAACCAGAAAGGCTCTGGAGAAACATCCACAGATCGATAAAGCTATACAGGAGGAAAACCAAGCCCATTCCAGTTTGACTATTGCAAGAAGTGGAAATTTCCCTGACATATCTTTCCAAGGAAATTATTCCTGGAGCGATATTAAACTTCCTGAAATAAAAAATTTTAGAAGAGACTGGGACCTGTATGATTCCTGGGACATTGGGATAAGGGTGAGTATGAATATTTTCGATGGTTTTTTAACCACCTCCAAGGTGAGAAGTGCCAAGGCTCAGCTTAGCTTGACTAAAGAGAGCTTAGAGCAGAGTAAAAGAGATTTAGAGCTGGAGATAAAGAAGGCGTATCTTTTGGTAAAAGGAGCTGAACAGAAAATTCAGTTGACTGAAGATGCTTTAAAATCAGCCGAGGAGGATTTGAAACTTACCCAGGAAAAATATAACTTAGGTGCGGCGTCGATCTTAGAGCTTTTAGATGCCAACGTCTCCTATAAAACCGCCAAAAGTAATCAGGTTCAAGCCCTGTATGATTATAATTTAGCCATAGCGCAATTCGAAAAAGCCATAGGCAGATGAGCAGTTAAAAAAGAGTTAGAGGAGGTATTATGAAAAAAAGAAATAAAATCATAATCGGAGCAGCAGTATTAGTTTTAATCGTGGTAATAGTCCTGCTCAATTTGTCACGTTCTGGTGAAAAAGTCTATAAGGTGGAAGCAGACAAGGTCAAAAAAGGAGATATCGTCTCTGTGGTTACGGGAAGCGGGAAAGTCCAGGCAAAAAAGGATGTGAAGATTTCCGCCACTGTTCCCGGAGTGATCATAAGTTTGCCGGTAAAAGATGGGGATATGGTAAAAAAAGGGCAACTTTTAGTGCAAATAGACCCTTCTGAGTATAAATCTACTGTAGCTCAAGCCACAGCCCAGTTAAATTCAGCCAAAGCCAATTTAGAGCAGGCTAAACTGCTCCATGAGAGACAGCAAAAGCTTTTTGAGAAGAGCCTTACCTCCAAAGAGCAGTATGATGCCTCTTTGACCCAGTATGATGTTACTAAGGCACAGTATGATCAAAGTCAGGCATCGCTCAGACAGGCTGAGGACCTTTTAGCCAAGACCACCATCACTGCTCCGATGGGCGGGAAGATCACCGAGCTTTTGAAAAAAGAAGGGGAGATGGTGACCGGTGCCACCTATAATCCCACTGAGATCATGACCATCTCGGACCTGTCTGCATTCGAGGTGGAGGTAGAGGTGGATGAGACCGATATCGCTGAGACGAAATTGGGTCAGGAAGCCAAAATTAAAATAGATGCTTTTCCTGACACCACTTTTAAAGGAGAGGTCTCTGAGATAGGTAATACCGCTAAGATCACCGGTTATAGCACCCAGGATCAGGTGGTGAACTTTTTGGTCAAGGTTCTGCTTTTAGATGAAGTTAGCGGGATAAAGCCGGGTATGTCCGCCTCTGTGGATATCACCACTGCTTCCCATAAAGACGTTCTTAATATCCCGATTGCCGCAGTGGTCTTACGAGAGGAGAAAAAGGATACCCTGAATACCAAGCTCAAAGAAGGTAAAGCCGAAGCCCTAGCTTCTTCTGAAAAAGAAGATAAAGATAAAAAGAAGAAAAAAGAGTTAGAGGGGGTCTTTTTAGTGGAAAAAGGAAGGGCAAAATTCGTTCCGATCAAGAGCGACATTGCGGACCAGCAGAATATAGAGATAGTCTCAGGCTTAAAGGAGAAAGATCAGATAATCACCGGCAGTTATAAGATCTTAAGAACCCTGAAAGATGGGGATAAGATTAAAATAGAGAAAAAAGTGAGTATAGAGAAGAAAGAGGGAAGTTAAATTGCTGATAAAAACTGAAAATCTCTGGAAGATATACGAGATCGGAAACGAAAAGGTCCAGGTTCAAGCCCTACGAGGGGTTGATCTGGAAGTAGAAAAAGGGGAGTACCTGGCTATTATGGGACCCTCAGGCTCAGGCAAATCAACCCTGATGAATATGATCGGCTGTCTGGATACACCCACCCAGGGGAAATATTATCTTAACAGCAGGCTGGTGAGCCAGATGAACGATGATGAATTAGCTTTTATCCGCAATAAGGAAATTGGGTTTGTTTTCCAGACCTTTAACCTCTTACCCCGGGCAACTGCACTGCACAATGTGGAGCTTCCCTTAATCTATAATGGGACAGAGTCAAAAGAAAGGCTGGAGAAGGCAAAAAAAGCTCTGAAGATAGTCGATTTAGAAGGGAGGGTTACTCATAAGCCGAATGAGCTTTCCGGTGGGGAAAGGCAAAGGGTGGCAATAGCCCGGGCGATAGTGAACAATCCTTCACTGATCTTAGCAGATGAGCCAACCGGTAACTTAGATACAGTTACCGGGGCAGAAATTATGAAACTCTTTGACCGGCTTCATTCTGAGGGGAATACAGTGGTCATCGTCACTCACGAGCCGGACATTGCCAAGTATGCAGACCGGATCGTGCATATCCGGGATGGGAAGATCGAAAAGGATGAAAGATTAAAATAGCCATATTCTTTCTGGTGGAGGAATTAAGTTGCAGTTCTTAGAGAGTATTGGTGTAGCCCTCAGATCCCTTGTTTCCAATAAGCTCAGATCAATTCTCACCCTGGTAGGGGTGATAATCGGGGTTATGACTGTGATCGCGGTGGTCTCGATCATAGCCGGGATGAACAAATACGTAGCTGACCAGATCAACGCTTTAGGCTCATCCACATTCTTTGTGAACAAGTTCGGCATAACTATGAGCGAAGAAGACTATTTAAAAGCGCTGAAAAGAAAAAACTTTGCCCTGCAGGATATGGAGGCGATAAAGGAAAGATGCCCTTTGTGCTGGAAGGTTGGGGCCAGGATGGTTGCCTTTAAAAAGGTTAAATATAGAGAGAAATATGTTAGTGACATAGCTATAGCTGGAGCTACTGCTAACATAACTGAGATCTCAGACATAAATTTGAGCAGTGGAAGGTACCCTTCTGAATTTGAAAATGAGCATAATAGAAGGGTAGTTCTTATCGGATGGGAGATTGCGGACAATCTATTTCCAGGCCAGGACCCTTTGGATAAAAATATAAAGATAGGTAATTATTATTTCAGAGTTGTAGGGGTGGCTACGAAAAGAGGGACCTTCCTGGGACAGAATCAGGACGATTTCGTCTTAATCCCCATTACAACCTTCAATAAACTTTTCGGAACCAAAAGGTATATGTCTATCTTTGTCAAGGTGGAGAATTTTGGCTCAATGCAGGAAGCTCAAGATCAGGTCCGCTTAGTTCTCAGAGCCAGAAGAAATGTCCCCTATGATAAGCCGGATGATTTCGCCATTATGACCTCTGATACCTTTATGGATTTATATCGCACTTTCACCTCCACTGCCTTCTTAGTTATGATCGGGGTCTCCTCTATCGCCCTAGTAGTTGGAGGAATAGTTATAATGAACATTATGCTGGTCTCAGTCACGGAGAGGACCAGGGAGATCGGTATCCGTAAGGCAGTGGGCGCTAAAAAGAAGAATATCCTCTGGCAGTTTTTGGTTGAAGCGGTGACCTTAGCTTTAGTTGGTGGTTTAATCGGGATTATCTTAGGAAGTGTTATCGCAAAAATAGTTGCAGCCACGACTCCTCTGCCTGCCGCGATTGAAGCCTGGTCAGTTATCACCGGACTTGTCATCGCCACCTCCGTGGGTCTTTTCTTCGGAATCTTTCCAGCGGTGAAGGCTGCCAAGTTAGACCCCATAGTTTGCCTGAGGTATGAATAAAAAAGAAATGGAAGAAGGAAAAAGGAAAAATAAAAAAAAGAATGGAAAACCCTGGAGTATAAACCTTTAGGTTTATCAAAAGACAAAACTTTCACCGTGTGAAACTAAAACAGAGGCAAAGCTGAAGCTTTGCACTCCAAACTTTGAAATAAAATGAATCTATTTGAGATAAGAGAAGGTATTTTGATGGCCTGGGCTTCGCTGAAGGCCAATAAAATGCGTTCCTTTTTAACTATCCTGGGTGTTCTTATCGGGGTGACTGCGGTTATAGGAATGGTCTCAATTATCCAGGGTTTGAATAACAGTATGGCTCAACAGATAGAATCATTAGGCTCAAATGTCATTTATGTTACTAAAGAGAAGATTGGAATCCGTATGGGTCGTATCCCTGAGGAGGAAAGGAATCGCAAGCCAATCACTTTTGAGGATGCTATGGCTGTAAGGGAATACTGTCCTTCGATAAGCGAGGTCTCTCCTCAGAATTGGGGGCCGGGACCCAAAATTATAAAATTCGGGAAAGAAGAGGTAACCAGTTTCGAGCTGACCGGAGTTATGCCGGAATATGAGGTGGTCAATAACAATTTTATAGCTGAGGGAAGATTTTTCACTGATTCGGATGTAAAATATAAAGCTGACGTAATTGTCTTAGGGCCAGACGTGAAAGAGAAACTATTTCCTTTTCAAGACCCGATTGGTAAAGAGATATTAATGGGAGGGGCAAACTTTTCACCTAAGAAGTTTACAGTCGTAGGAGTGATGGAGAAAAGACCTAACCTTTTAGGTGGAAGCATGAACAATTTTGTTCTTCTACCTTATTGGACTTACAAAGAACTTTATCCAGAGGAGAAGGAGCTACTCTTAGTTGCCAGGCCTAAATCACCTGAGCTTATGTCTAAGGCGATTGATGAGATAACTGAACTGATGAGAAGAAGAAGAGCTGTCCCTCCCGATAAACCGAATGATTTCGCCGTCTCCACTCAGGATGACCTGATGAATATCTATAACCAGATCACCAGTGCCATCTATTTAGTGATGGTGGTGATTTCCTCCATCGGCTTGTTAGTTGGAGGGGTGGGAGTGATGAACATAATGTTAGTCTCAGTTACAGAGAGAACCAGGGAGATAGGGATAAGAAAAGCGATTGGAGCAAAAAAGAGAGACATAGTCTGGCAGTTCCTGATCGAGGCTATGACCTTAAGCGGGACAGGAGGGGTCTTGGGCATAGTTGTGGGAGTGGTTTTGAGCCAGTTAATCGCCTTAACCACCCCCTTGCCCGCCAGCGTCTCCGTACCCTGGGTGATCATAGGCTTCTCAGTGGCAGTTAGCGTGGGACTGATCTTCGGGATCTATCCGGCTTACCGGGCAGCAAAGGTCGATCCCATTATCTCCCTCAGGTACGAATAAAAGTATAAGTCCAAACGGGAAAAGGGAAGTAAGTGTAATTATAATGTGAGGTCCAGATTAAATTTCTATGGATATTTCTATGGGATTTATTTATAATAACCAGAGAGAAAAATGAAAAGAAAAATTGCGTTTCTCTTCCCGATTTTGTTTTTATTTTTTCTCCCGTTAGCCTTTTCGCAAACTGATTTCGGATACCAGGAGGAGCCGGAGGGGCAGGACGTTTTCGTGGATTACGCCTATTTCAGCGAAGGAAATAGCTGGAGGTTAGAGGTCTACTATAAAATCTTCAATAACAAAATGACCTTTGTAAAGGATCAAGGCAAGTTCAAAGCAAGCCATGAGATCGAGTTGGTCCTTTTTAATAAAGGTAAACAGTATACTGCCAGCTCACATGAGGAAGAATTTGCAGTTGATAACTATCAGGAGACCCGGTCCGCTGCTGCCTTCCTGATAAACCGGGTCGATCTGTTCGCACCAGCCGGGGAGTATAAACTGAGTTTCACGCTTAATGACCATAATTCTAATCGGGTGTCAAAGTTTGAGCAGATGGTCACCCTGCCTGCAATCAAGATTGGTGAACCCCTCTTCAGCGGTTTGGAATTAGCGCGCAGCGTAGAGGAAGACAAGGACTCCTCCAAATTTGTCAAAAGAGGTAAAAAAGTCGTTCCCAGCGTATCTGATCTGTTTGGAGATCCAGAAGGTTTTTTCTGGATCTATTTTGAGCTTTACGGCATCCTTCCTGCACTTAGAGCAGAAGATTACCGGTTGGGCTATGAGCTGGAAGGAAGCAATAAAGCCATAATTTTAAGGGATACCTCCAGTGCCGCACTTTTGCCAGCTTTTGATCAGACCCTCTATGGTTTTAAAAAAATTGACTTGAGCTCAGTGCCAGATCAGGCTTGTACTATTCGTCTTAAGCTTTTTGACCGGGGAGGTAATCTTATAGCCAAGGCTCAAAAGGATCTAAAGGTAGAGTGGTCTCCTCTTTATCAGGTGAACACGAATTGGGTCCGGGCAGTGGATCTTTTACGGTACGTGGCTTCGGATAAAGAGCTAAAGGAATTGAGAGAGACCAAAGGAAAAGAGGAAAGGATCAAGAAATGGAGGGGCTTCTGGAAATCCAAGGACCCTACCCCTGACACCCCGGAGAACGAATTGATGGAGGAATATTATAAAAGGATAAAATATGCCAATGAGCACTTCGGCATTTACGATAAGGAGGGATATAAAACGGATATGGGGTTAGTATTTGTTAAATTTGGTCCTCCGGATGAAATAGACAGGCACCCCTTTGAACTGGATGTCCGGGCTTACCAGGTCTGGTATTATTATCGCCTTAATCGTAAATTCCTGTTCGTGGATGTCAATGGATATGGAGAATATGAGGTTCAGTATCCTTATGACGGCAGGAGATGAAAAAAAGAATTGAAGGCCCTTATATTTTTTTAATAAATCATTGAACGGAGGTAGAGATGAAGAAACAATCAAAAATCAAGGCAGATTTAGCCTTTGTCTTATTTCTGGCTCTGGCTCTGTGGTTCCCTCAGAGGGAGGCTCTCTCTGCTGATTCGCTAAGAATAGATTTAGATTATGCGGTTTTCAAGTATCTGCCGGACATAGACAAAAGCTATCTGGAAATCTATTATTCCCTGGAGCAGAAAGAGCTGGAATATCTGCAGCAACCTAAAGGGTTCGGAGCAGTCATATCCCTCGAACTTACCTTAAAAGATCAGAAGGGTGGCACAGTCAAAGAGAAAAGCTGGCAGATAGGAAACCTGGTCGAGGACACGGCGAAAGTCTTAAGCTCAGATGCCCAGTTGATAGATGTCTTGGGCGATACACTGCCAGCCGGGACTTATTCTTTAGAGCTAAAGACTTTAGACCTCAATTCCAATAAGGCTGGGATAAAAAAAGCTCAGCTTTTTATCCCTGATT
>Ga0315277_10008050_pt1 | contig 13603 bp, 8 predicted proteins | sample YL17G05_15_MG_FD_203695 | JGI IMG/M metagenome (GOLD analysis project Ga0315277, IMG submission 203695) | Sediment microbial communities from Yellowstone Lake, YNP, Wyoming, USA - YL17G05_15 | ecosystem: Environmental > Aquatic > Freshwater > Lake > Sediment | place: USA: Wyoming | collected...
CGCCCGAGGCTTACTTGGCGCCGCAACGGTAAGCGTTTCGACAGAGAGCGCGTTGTCCGCCCCTGCGCGCCAACTTCCATCAACGGACAGCAGCCTCCAGGCGAAGGCCCGAAATCCCAAGTGGGCGGTGCCCATCGAAAGGCCGGGGCTGCCGAACTTCTTCAAGGTCAGCGACGACCTCTATCGCGGCGCGCAGCCGACGGCTGAAGGCTTTCGCGAGCTCGAGAAAATGGGCGTGAAGACCGACGTGAACCTGCGCTCTTTCCACTCGGACAGCAGCCTCTTGGAGGGCACGAAACTCGGCTACGAGAACATAAACGTCAAGGCATGGCACGCGGAGGACGAGGACCTCGTGCGGTTCCTCAAGATCGTGACGGACAAGAAGAACACGCCCGTCTTCGTTCACTGCCAGTACGGCGCCGACCGCACGGGGATGGTGGTCGCGGTTTACAGGATGGCCGTACAGGGCTGGACCAAGGACGAGGCGATAGAGGAGATGACCCAGGGCGGTTTCGGCTTTCACAAGACCTGGGAAAACCTCGTCACGTACCTGCGGAAGCTCGACGTCGACGCCCTCAAACGCGCCGCGGGCCTTGGCGGCGCCCATCCAAAGAATAACTAAGAGAAAGCCCTTTCACCACCAAGCGCACCAAGAACACCAAGAAAAACCGGCCAGAAGGCCTTAAGGAGAGGCGCTAATGGGCATAGGGAACGATAGAGCGTCCATTGATCCAATCCCCCCGGAAACGGACGACATTGCACGGGAGGTCGTCGACGCTGCGTTCGCGGTGCACAAGGCGCTCGGTCCGGGACTCATGGAGAACGTCTACGAAGCATGCCTGGTTCACGAACTTGCGCAAAGGCGGCTCACCGCCGAGAGACAGGTGTCGTTGCCGGTCGCCTACAGGGGCATCAGGCTCGACGCGGGATTACGCCTGGACCTTCTGGTTGCTAACCGGGTAGTGGTTGAGTTGAAGGCAACCGAGTCAGTTCTGCCCCTGCACAGGGCACAGGTCCTGACTTACCTCAAACTCTCAGGATACAGGCTGGGCCTCCTAATCAACTTCAACGTTCTCCGGATCAAAGACGGGATAGAGAGGATTGCACTGTGACCGCTTCTCTCGGCGAGTCCATCCCACCCGAACTTCCCCTGAGCTTTGTGTGGCCTTCCCCTAAAGAAGGTTTTCTTGGCGTCCTTGGTGCGCTTGGTGGTTAACCATCTCTTTTCTCGTCTAAAGACTCACGCAAGCGTGACAGAAAGCTTCTGCCCCGCGTCGATCCACACGGGGTCATCGAAGACGATTGCGGCGCCCGAGGCGGTCTTCACGACGCGCGCGCGGACGCGGTCGCCGGCGAGGTCGGCGGCGACCGTCTTCGGCAGCGCCGCGCCGGGTTTCACGTCGAGTTCCTTCAGGGCGAGCGACCCGTATTTCGCCTCGACCGAGAAGGTCCACCTGCGCGCGGCGGCCTTTTGCGCGTAAACGCCCCAGCCTGACCCGACGCTCCAGAACGCGCGGAAGTCATTTGCACAAACCCGCGGCGCAAAGCCCATGCGCCCCTCGGCCGCGTTATAGGAGAAACCCGATAGCGCCAATAGGAGCGCGTAACTCGCCATCGACCTCGAGTAGTGGTGGCCGCACTCGAACTCGTCCCACGGGTTTCTTCTCGCCCCGCGGTGACGTTCGCGCGCGCCGAGCGCTACCGCAAGCCCCTCATCGGTGAGCCCCTCGTAAATGAGGTGGCTTGCGACCTGGTACTCGATGCCGCACCAGACCTCGTCCGCATAGTAGGCCAGCGGAAAGCCCGGCCGCCCCCCTTTCGGCCACGTGCACACTATGAGCCCCGCTTCGTCGCGCATGGCGTAGAGACGGAGCGAACAGGCGTGGTCCGTTAGGTCGCGTCGCCAGTTGTACCTGAAGATCGACTGAAGCGCTCTTCTCACCTTCTTCGCGTCATAGAGATTCCCGAGGCCGAGCATCGACGCGTACCACTGTCCGATCATCTGGTCGGAGAGACAGCCCTTGCCGTATTGCCACTTCGGCCAAGGGAACTTGTCGTCGAGGCCGTGGTCCGTGGTGAGTTTCCTGTACGGCTCGGGGAGGTTCTTCGCCGCGTCGGGGAGGACCTTCTGCTCGTAGTATTCGCCGTTAAAGAGGTTCGAGTCGGCCCACTTCGAGCCTTTCTCGAAAAGCTGCCGGTAAGCGGCCGCGGCTGCCGCGTCGCCGACGATCTTCGCCATCCGCTCGGCGGCAAGAAGCGCGCCCAGGTACAGACTCCCGCAGAGCGTGTTCGGGCCGTAAAACTCGATGTCGTAGGTATTGTGCTGAACGCCTTCCATCACTCCGTCGCGGTCGGCGTCCCAGAACTGCCAGGCGAACTCGAGGCTTTTCTTCGCCGCGGGCCAGATGCCTTTGAGCCAGTCGGTATCGCCCGAGATGAGCCATTCGCGGTAGACCTGCATCACGCCGCCCATCTGGCCGTCCGCGGCCGGGTGATACGCAAAGGTGGGCTTCGTCCCGAGCGGCAGCGGGATTCGAAACTGTTCGAAGCCGTCTTCGCGTTGGCTGTAACGGTACTCGGCCTCGCGCTGCGAGCGCTTCAGGGCCGGGAAGAGGTAGGCAAGCGCCTGCTCGTAGTTCCAGACGTGCGTGCACGAACCCTGGCAGCAGCCCTCGGTGTCGCCGGTGCCTTCAAAGCCGTAGAACGTCCCGTCCGTGAGGCGCAGGCACGTGGGCGTCTTGAGAATCGAGACGTTGGCGCTTACGGCGTCGAGGACGTGCGCCGGAAGCGTCGAAGAGAAGAGCGCATCATGGAAGAGGCGCGTCTCGTATGTGAGCCTTTCGAGGTGCGCGACGACGTACGCCGCGACGTCCCACGCGTCCCTCCAAACCGTCGCGTACCAGTTTTTCCACGTCGCGGGGCGGCAGTCACAGCCTGGAGAATCACACGTGGGCTTTTCCCAGTGCTCGAAGTTCGGGAAGTGCCACGCGACAAGAAACGTGACCGCGACGGATTTTCCCGCAGGGATGCGCGCGGCGGCGGCGACCGTGCCCGTGCCGCCGACGGCCGCCTTCTCCGGCGGGAAGTGCGGCGAAACCGCGATGCCGTCCCAGATGTGGTCGGTGTCCTCTATCGGCCACGCGGGCGCGATGGAGACTTCGCCGCCCAAGGCCGCGAGGGCCATCGAGCCGAACTTGGGAGAGTCCGGCGGCACCTCGGCATTCGAAAGGTAGAGCCCGGATATCGCCGGCTCGCGCCGGGCCTCGTTCACGCGCCCCTCTTTCGCGTCGGCGACGCCGACGGGGTTTCCAAGCGTGCCGAAGAGCGTCACGTCCACGGGGCGCTTCGTTACGTTCTTCACCGTGTACGTGAATATCGCGACGGGGACGCTCGAGTCCTGGTCGTTCAAGGGTATGAAGGGGTTAAACGCCTCGAGCGTGACGCGCACCGGCATGGTTCGGTCGGACAGCTCGACCCACGCGAACGGGTACTCGCCGCGGAAGGTGCATTTGCGGAAGTGCGGCAGGCCTTCGCCGGTGAGCCGCCTCATGCCGCTGCCGCTTTCGACGAAATCTCCCTCGACCGGGCCCTGGAGGACGCGCGTCACGTCGGACTTTCCCCGGCGCGCGCGAATGGCGAAGAACGAGTTCGCGACGAACTTGCCCTTCGCGGGGCGGTTGAAGATCTCCCAGTCGCGAAGCTGCCCCCAGCCGCCGAGCGTAATCATCCCCGTCCCGATGCCGCCCAGGGGAAACGCGATCTCGCTGAGATTCGCGCCGGAGTAAGTGATTTGCGGTCCGCGCCTGTAAAGCGCCGCCTTGGGATAACCAACCTTCGTCGCCGCCATCCCACCCCTTCCTCTCGGACGTTTTACGTTTCGTCAGTGGCCTCAAATGCATGCGAGATTATCCAAAAGTAGGGGGTTAGTTCCACGGTATGCAAATGTAAAGACTTAAAGCCGCCGCCGTCGCCAAGGGGAAATCGGCTTGTCTGCCGGTAATATAGGGAGTGGCAGTTCCCCGAAACGTTGTTCGGACTTGACGGAGTCGGTATTGATGCGATAAGATAGTACAGTGCTATTTACCACAATGCCGAGGGTGTGGCTGTGATATGTCCTTCATGTGAAGTAGGTGTCCGACTCGACGTCGACGACGCGAGTGAAGCATACCCCCAGCAAGATCCCGCCATCAAGAACTACGGATTTGATGTCGCTCACGGGTTCTGTCCGGAGTGCGGCGCATTGATAGTGCTGTTGAGGCACGGGAGATACTCGATCGAAGAGTCCGGGGAGCGAAATCTTGTCGAAGTCTTGGAGGAGCAAATCATCCACCCCCAACACAAGGGCAAAAGGCGAGTGGCTCCAGAGGTCCCCGTCAACTACAGGCAGGATTTCCAGGAAGCAAATGCTGTGCTGCCTGTAAGCCCGAAGGCAAGCGCCGCCATCAGTAGGCGCCTCTTGCAGCACGTCCTACACGAAGATTTCAAGATCAATCACGGGGACCTGAGCAACGAGATCGAGGAGTTTATTCACCGCGCAGGAGTGCCATCCGCTTTGTCTGGAGCAGTGGACGCGGTGAGAAACGTGGGCAACTTTGCGTCGCACCCCGTCAAGAACACGAGCACTGGCGAGATTGTGGATGTCGAACCCGGCGAGGCGGAGTGGCTTCTCGACGTCCTTGAGGCCCTCTTTGATTTCGCCTTCGTGCAACCGAGAAGGTTGGAGGCGAGAAAAAGCGCATTAAACAAGAAACTGGCGGACTCCGGGAAGCCGCCGATGAAGGCGTAGGTTCCAGCTTGGGCGAATACAAGGTTCACGCCTACGAGTATACCACTAACTCGCAGGGGGCAGACCACTTGTCCGGCGGTTCTGCATTTTCGAAGAACGTGAATCCGTTAGATCCGGGCATTCGCAGCAGGCGCTCTATCCGCATCAAAGATTTCGACTATTCCGCCCCCGGCGCGTATTTTGTGACAATTTGCGCTGAGCGGCGCGAGTGCCTATTTGGCCAAGTGCGTGACGCAGCGGTGCGGCTCACCGATGCGGGAGAGATGATTGCCGCCGAATGGCGTGAACTGCCCCGGCGGTTTCCTTTCGTCGAGCTGGATGTATTTCAAGTGATGCCGAACCATGTCCACGGCGTGTTGTTTCTGGGGTGTAGGGGCGAATCTTGTATTCGCCCAAAAGAGTCGGGCGAACACGAGGTTCGCCCCTACGGAACCTTGCCTGGGTCGCTGGCGCGCGTAATCCAGGCGTTCAAATCCATCACTACGAGCAGATACATCGCAGGCGTGCGCTCGAGAGGCTGGGAGCCTTTCGTGCGAAAGGTCTGGCAGCGCAACTATTACGAGCATGTCATTCGCAATGAAAGCGATTTGGCGGATATCCGCGACTACATAGGCGAAAACCCTGCACGCTGGGCGGAGGACGAATACAACCCCGCCAAGTAGGGGCACATTTCGCTCGCGTGTGAAGAATCTTGTATTGGCCGAAAAAAGGCGGGCGAACACGAGGTTCGCCCCTGCGATCAACGCGAAACGAAGACGGTCGCGCCACATGCTGATTGTGGCCCGCGTGATTACTTCGCTCGCCCGGTTTCTTCGCAAAGCCATTTGAGGTAAGCCGTACTTCCGGCGACTATAGGCAGTGCGATGATTTCGGGGGTTTCGTATGGGTGCAGGGCCTTGATGGCCTTCTCAACCTTCTTGTACAGGCTTCTGCGGGTCTTGATGACGCACATGTATTCCCGCGCGGTTTCGATCTTCCCCTTCCACCAGTAGGTGCTCTTAATGGGGCCGACGATTTGCGCACAGGCCGCGAGGCGCTTCTTGACGAGGGCCGACGCGATGCGCTCGGCATCGGCCCGCTTTTCGGTCGTCGTACGAATCTCAATGTAAGCGGACGGCATATGCCCCCCGACAAGAGGGACGCGAACACTCCGTTGAGAACCCCAAATGCCGCCACCACTCAAGAAACGAAAAGGGGCGGGCAACCGGCCCGCCCCTTGGCGTTGCGCTACTTTCTCAGGTCGTCGATTGCGGCGGCCATTTTCGCGCGGAAGTCGTTCCAGTCGCCAATCCCGAAGAGAGGGTCGTGCTCGCGCTGGCCGAGTTTGAACGCGGCGAGGCGCGTCTTGATGAGGTCGTCGGCCTTGGCCGCAGCGGGCGTTCCCTTTTTCTCTTTCGTCAGGCGCGCGGCGGTGAGCATCATTCTGTAATCGTCGACGCCGGCGCGGAGCCTCTCGAAGTGTACCGCGGGTATGAGTTCGCCGTTGGGCGACGTATTGCACCACGCGTAATCGTCCTCGCGGCAATCGAGCGCATAGTAGGGGTCGCCGGCGACGTTATTCCAGTGCCAGGACAGGCGGAACTTCATGCCGAACTGCTTGACGGCCTTGTACATGTAGACGCCGTAGGTCCAGCGGTTGCCGCCGTTGTAAAACGCCCAGTCGGTCCCGGCCTTGTGCATCGCGTCGATGGCGCCCTCGTCGTGGCCGTTAACGTCCGCAACGTGGAGCGACGTTGCCAGCGCGAGGTGCTCCTCGTAGCCGTCCATGCCTGTCGTGACGCTCGTCGCGGCGGCAAAGAACGGCGGCCCGGAGGGGAAGGCCTTCCTGTATGCGCGGGCGTTCTCGGCGCTTCTCGTCAAGTTCTCGCCGACCGGCTCGTCGCCGAGGTTCCAGTAAACGGTGAGCCAGTTGGCCTCGTCGGCGTGCTTCTCTATGGCCGAGAAGACGGCCTTTACGAACGCACTGTAGTCCGTGAAGCCGGCGGCCTTCATCGCGGCCGTGTCCTCGAAGTAGAGGTTGAGGCCGCCGAAGGTCGTGTAGTTCGTGACCGGCATCGTGAAGCCGGCGGCGCGCGCGAGTTTCATCTGCGCGTCGGCCCGTGCGTAATTGAACACGGGCTTGCCGTCCTTGAAACCCTGGTAGTACATGTCCGGAATGCCGCTGAACGACGTGAAGCCGTACTCGCGCATCTTGGCGAGGTCCTTGGCCGCCAACTCGTCGTTCCACTTGAGCGTCGCCGGCTCGTCGTACCACGGCAGGTCTATCGTGTAGCCCCAGGGGCCGGCGGGGACGTCGAGCGCGTCAAGCGTTCCCCTGTGCACTGCAAACTCCAGGGGTATCTCGACCTTGCCGCCCTTTTCGGCCGAGAACGTTATCGCGCCCTTGTACAGGCCCGCGGCGGCAGTGGCGGGCACCCTTACCGTGAGCCACCACCAGCGGGTGACGCCCTCCGGCATCGCGATGGAGTTGCCCTTCATGAGAAGCCGCGGCGAGATGGTGTAGACGCTGCCCTCCATCGTGACGCGCGAGAGACGGTTCGAGACATAGGTCACGCCGACATTCGAGGCGGCGATTTTGTCGTTGCCCGAGACGAGGTCGGTCACCGCGACGGTCGCCTTGCCAAGGTCCTGTAGCGGCATCACGGCGAAGGTTACCGGCTCATACTGGCCGGGGAAAGCCGCGCCGGACAGTTTCGTGCAGGCCTCGCCCTTTCGCGGCTTGTCGTTGTAATACACGTCTTCCATGCAATCGCGCGAGAAGAGGATGAAGCCTTTCTGTTTGTCGGCCTGCGTCGGCTCGTCGCCACCGCCGGAAGGCTTGTGGAGGATGCGCTTGAAGTAGTTGTCGAAGTAGAAACGGCGTTTCGCGACGACGTAATCGAGGAACTTCCTGCCCTGGGCGCTTTTTTCCGCGGGGTAGATGATAATCGCGGAGACGCTCGCGGCCCAGGCGTCGCCCTTGAACTCGAGATACAGTTGCCCGTTCTTCACGTCGACGTCGAACTCTTTCTCCTTGTAGTACGGGATCTGGTACTTGTCGAACGTGTTGTCTGCGGGGGAATCCTCGACGTTCCAGTATCGGTAGTACTTGGCCTTGAACGATTGGAGGTCCATCGCGTCCTTGACGACCTCGACGCCGTTGGCCGTTATCGTGCGCTCTCGGTACCTCTGGTACTCGCCCCAGTAGCCGGACGGGTTGTCCATGTTCACGAACACGTGGTACTTCCCGTTCGGGAGGTCGACGGCGAAGCCGCCCGACTCGATGCAGATGAAGTCCTCGTAAAGCGGATCGGGCTGGAGCACGTCGTCCGCGCGCCAGACCTTGGCGTCTTTAAGTCCGTAGCCGCGCCCCTTGGTGTAAAGCGTCGCGGGCGCCACCTTCGTGAAGCCCTCCATGAGCGGGCTTGTGTCCTTGCCGAGGTCGAACGACCAGAGCCCGTCGAACTTCGCCTCCTCGGCGGAGGTGTCATGCTCGAGCCTGACGTTGTCGATGAAAAGCGGCGCGGGGGCGTCATCCGGGATGCCGAAGACAAGCCGCGTGATGTCGGCCTTGTCGAGCATCCGCCCGGGGCGCGACTTTTCGCCGACGTAAATCGCGGTCGGAACTATGAGGGTGCTCTTGCCGGGAGGGGCGATCGTGACGTAGTTGACGCGCTCCCAGTAGCCGGTCGACTTCGTGTCGCGTATCTCGACGGTGAGTTCCATCGGCGAGTCGGCGTCAGTGTAGAGGTCCGCCTTGAGGTAGTCGTAGCCGGTCCAATCCTGGTTGGCGTCCATCGAGGTGTAGCCCTTGTCGAGCTTCAGGGCCTTGGTGCCGTCGGTCGCGTGTTCGGATACGACCGTGCCTGGAGAGAAGGGAGATTTACCGTCTTCGAAGGAGGTAATGACCTTCACCTTGGCGGCCCCGGCCGACGTTTTCGAGGACGACGCGGCGGCAAGAAGCGTCCCGCAGGCGTAGCACCGGCCCCACTCGGGCATGTTCTTATAGCCGCACTCGGGGCAGCGGACGGCCTTTCCCTCGACGACGTCCGCGGGAGGGGCTATCGGCGCCTCTTCTTTGCCGAGAACGGGCTCAGGCGTGAGGGCCACGTCCGTGCCGACCTTCGCCATCGAAACGTCGTCTATCCAGAAGAACCCCGGCGCCATGAGGCCGAAAGAGGGGCCTTCGACCTTCTTCTTCTCCGTGACGTCCGCGACGTAGGTGAGGGGCGTCCAGCCGAAGGTGCCGCTCTTCTTCAACTGAATGTACTTGCCGTCGAACATGAACTCGGTCGTCATGTTCCATTGGCCCACGCCGACGTCGAGGCCGCGGATGAAGGCCTTAACCATGTATCTGCCGGGCTCGAGTTCCTGCTCGATCGCGCGAACGCGGATTTTGGGGAGGTTGCCGCCGAAAAGCAGGCACGAGGTCTTGCCCGAATGGGCGACTTGGCCCACGCGGAACTCCGCCTCGCCCTCGTATTTCCAGCCGCCCCATTTCTGGAAAACCAGGCCGTTCTGGTCCTTGTCCTTCGTGAGTTCGAAGGACGGGTCGGCAATGAGGTTCTTCTGCTCGGCCGCGGCGGCGGCGCTCAAGACCAGTGCAAACAGGAACAGAACACCCAATAGCCTCTTCATCCGCACAGCCCTCGCTTCCTCTTAGAAAGGTGGAAGGATAAGTGTATGCCGGGGCGGGCGGCCCTCGAGCCGATTGGCCGTCCCCGTGTCGGCTGAATCGCCCGCCGATGTGTTTGACGCGTTGCCAAGCATGAAAGAACACTATAATCCCGCCGTACCGACGCGCAATAGCGAGTCGATGGGCGGGGACATCGGTCCACGTCGCCCGGGCGAGGGCGGCGCCGCTTGACAGGGGCTCGCGCCCGTCGGAAGATAGCCGCGGCCCTCGCGGCGCACAGTTACCGCGAGGGCGGTACCAAACGGCCTGGCGGGGCGAAACCCAATGGCGCCAATCCCGGCATGATGACCGAAAACCGGCAGGAACGCACCCTTGAGGGGCGGGAGGGTGATGAAGCCGCGTCAGGCGCGCGGGGCGAGGACTCAACGGGCCAGCGCGCCTACTGGCGGCTTATCGAGAGGCACTACCGCTGGAACGTGGGCGTGTCTCTGGCCCAGGGGTGGTTCGCCCTCTTTTCGATGGGACTGCTCCTGCCGGAGACGGTGCTGGCGGCGTACCTTACGACGCTCACGAAAAGCAAACTCCTCATCGGCCTGCCGTGGGCGTTCTCGCTTGCGTACTGGTCGCTTCCGAGCGTCTTCTACAGTTACTACCTCCAGCGGCAGCGCCAACGGCGGCGGGCGCTCATCGTCCTGAGCGTCCTCGTGCGCGCCGCGTTCGCCATGATGCCCGTCTCGGCGTGGGTGGCGGTGGTTTGGGGAGCCCGCGCGGCGCTAATAGTGTTTCTTGCCGCCGAGGGGCTCCTCTTTGTCACGGCGGCAGGCGCGGGGCTTGCGTGGCATGACTTCATGGGAAGGGTCCTGCCGCCGTCGCGGCGGGGGTTCTTCATGGGCCTTAGAGAGGCGGTCGGGCAGTTCGGCGCATTCCTTGCGGCGGCGCTCCTTTTCGTCTACCTGCCCAAGGGGCACGCGTCGCCGGGCGACTATATCCTCCCCTTTGCGGTAGGCGCTTTTGCGTACGTCATATCGATGGTGCTTTTCGCCTTCGTGCGCGAACCGCGCTGGCCGGGAGAAGTGGTCGAAAAGGGGACTTGGCGGCCTTACTATACCTCGATGTTTTCCATCCTCAAGGGGGACAGGAACTTCCGGACGTACATTTTCGTTCGGTGCCTCCTGGCCGTCACGTGCATCTTCAACTTCGGCCTCTTCGCTTCGTACGCCATCACGGACTTCGGCATCTCGGAGGCGTCGGTCGCGGGCCTCTTTTCGGCGACGGAGCTCTTGGGCGCGGTTGCCGCGGCGGCGATCGCGGGAAGGGTCGGCGACCGGCTCGGCTACAAGGTATCGCTTCTTGGCGGGCTGGCGATGACCACGCTTGTACTCGCCGCGGGGCTTGCCCTCAAGTGGATGGGCGCATTCGCATTTGCCGGGTTCCTCGCCATTTACTTTCTCTACGGCGGCCAGTCGTCGGCCACGTGGGTCGCTAACTTCAACCTACTGCTTGACTTCGGGCGCGTCGAGGACCGGCCTCGGTACATATCGCTTGCCTCCCTCTTCGTGGCGCCGGTTGCCCTCGCGGCGGCGATAATGTCCGGGTATCTCGCCGATATCCTCGGCTACCGGACCGTGATGTTTGTCGCCCTGGTGGTGTCGGTGACGGTCTGGATAACGGTGTACCTCGTTTTCCACGAGCCGCGCGTTCACAGGGCGCGCCCATTGCCGGCGGCGCCCGCCGAAGGCGCTTAGCCGCCTTGAGAGCCCCGTGCCGCCAAATCGCCATTCAAAGCCGGCCGCGCCCTCCCGAAATGCCCCGTGAAAGAGTTTGACACTGCCGGCGGTTTGGCGTACAATATGTCCCTTTCCCCGAGATACTTTACCCTTTTAGAGTTACGGGTTCTGTGACAGTAGAGATTGACAACAAAGGCTTCCAGGCCGCGCGGGAGCGCTACGAGGCGCTAAGGAGGTCTCTTTGACCTCGACGCGAAACGCGCCCGCAAGGCCGCGATAGAAGCCCAGCTTGCCGCGCCCGGCTTCTGGGGCAACCGCGAGGCGGCGACGGCCGTCATGGCCGAACTCAAGTCCATTAATCACCTCTTGAAGCCCATCGAGCACCTCGACGCGGAACTCAAAGAGATCGACGTCCTTTTCGAACTCGCGGCCGAGGACCGGGAATTGGCGCGGGAACTGGCCCGCCGCGTCGAACGCTTCACCCAGGACGTGGACGACCTCGAACTGCGCCTGATGCTTTCCGGCCCGCACGACCATGCGAACGCGTACCTTTCCATCCACGCCGGCGCCGGCGGCACCGAGTCCTGCGATTGGGTGGTGATGCTCGCGCGCATGTACACGATGTACCTCCAGAACCACGGCTACGAGGTGAAGGTCCTCGACGAGGTGCCGGGCGAAGAGGCGGGCGCGAGGAAGATCACCATGGAGGTCGACGGCGACGACGCCTTCGGCTACCTCAAGGGCGAAATCGGCGTCCACCGCCTCGTGCGCCTGTCGCCCTTTGACTCCGCGCACCGCCGCCACACGACGTTCGCCTCCGTCGACGTCGTCCCCGTCATCGAAGAGGAAGGGGAAATCGAGATACTTCCCGAGGACATCCGCGTCGACACGTACCGCGCGGGCGGCGCGGGCGGCCAGCACGTCAACAAGACCTCTTCCGCCGTCCGCATCACGCACATCCCCACGGGGATAGTCGTCCAGTGCCAGAACGAGCGCTCCCAGCATTCAAACCGCCGCACCGCGATGTCGCTCTTGCGCGCGAGGCTCTATCTCCTGCGCGAGCGCGAGCGCGAGGCGGAGCTCGCGAAGATCTACAGCGAAAAGGGCGAAATAGCCTTCGGCAGCCAGATACGCTCCTACGTGCTTCACCCCTACCAGATGGTCAAAGACCATCGCACCGACTACGAGACGGGCAACGCGCAGGCGGTTCTCGACGGGCGGCTCGAGGGGTTCATCGCCGCTTTCTTAAGGTCCGCGCTCAAGGGAGGAGGCCGCTGAGGCGGCCTGCGAAGAGACGTAATCCACCCGCGTTTGTTTTCCGGCAAAAAAGGACACGAGTCCGTCGGACTTGACTCGTTGAATGGAGGTGCACCATCAACTTCGCACACTTGAAGAAAAGCGATCCCGTTATGTTCAAGGTCATAATGCGGGAGATACGCAGGCAGGAGGACGAGATAGTCCTCATCGCCAGCGAAAACTACGTGTCCATTTCCGTGCTCGAGGCGACCGGTTCGGTGTTCACCAACAAGTACGCCGAAGGCTACCCCGGCCGCCGTTATTACAAGGGCTGCCAGGAGATCGACACGTCCGAGTTGATAGCCATCGAGCGGGCCAAGAAACTCTTCGGCGCCGAGTACGCAAACGTCCAGCCCCACGCCGGTTCACAGGCCAACCTCGAGGTGTACCTCGCCATGCTCGAGCCGGGCGACACCATCCTCGCGATGAACCTGTCCCACGGCGGCCACCTGACCCACGGTTCCAAGGCCAACATCTCCGGCAAACTATACAACATCGCCCACTACGGCGTCGACCCCAAGACCGAGCAGCTCGATTACGACGTGATCGCCAGGCTGGCCAGGGAGCACAGGCCGAAACTCCTGCTCTCCGGCGCGTCGGCGTATTCGCGCACTATCGACTTCACGAAACTCGCGGAAATCGCTTCGAGCGTAGGGGCGATGTCCATGGCGGACATTGCCCACATCGCGGGGCTCGTCGTCGCGGGCGAACACCCCGACCCCGTGCCTACGCACGATTTCGTCACGGGCACGACGCACAAGACACTGCGGGGCCCGCGCGGCGGTTTCATCCTCGCCAAGGCCAAGTACGCGGAGGCCATCGACAGGGGCGTCTTCCCGGGGATGCAGGGCGGGCCGCTCGAACACGTGATCGCCGGTAAGGCGGTGAGTTTCGAAGAGGCGATGGCGCCGGGTTTCAAGGCCTACGCCAGGCAGATAGTCACCAACGCCAAGACGCTGTGCGACGAGCTCGCGCGCCGCGGCTATCGGATCGTTTCGGGCGGGACCGACAACCACCTCTTCCTCATCGACCTGGCGTCAACCGGCATGACCGGCGCCGAGGCCGCCGAGACGCTTCACGAGGTCAACGTCACCGTCAATATGAACCTCATCCCCTTCGACAAGAGAAAGGTCAACCAGACGTCCGGCATCCGAGTCGGCACGCCCTCGGTGACCACGC
>Ga0315277_10008052_pt1 | contig 13602 bp, 10 predicted proteins | sample YL17G05_15_MG_FD_203695 | JGI IMG/M metagenome (GOLD analysis project Ga0315277, IMG submission 203695) | Sediment microbial communities from Yellowstone Lake, YNP, Wyoming, USA - YL17G05_15 | ecosystem: Environmental > Aquatic > Freshwater > Lake > Sediment | place: USA: Wyoming | collected...
CCGCTCATCCAAGAGCGGCCAGAGGCAGACAAATTTCCGCTGGAGATGAGTGAGCGTTTTCATGCCACGGAATCACACTCGCCCCCATGCCATTTTGCAACCCTTATTTATTTACACCTCCTTACGGACGGCGGCAGCGGTCGGAGCGTTCATGGCACGCCTCCTTCGCCAGAGTGTGGGGCCCTGCGGTACTTGACCGCGTGGCCTCTCGCCATCCTTGGCACGGTGTCTCGGGCCGCATCCTTTCGACCCTCGTTGCGATTGTAATCAACTTCATATGTCCTCGACGCTCCGCTGTCAAGAAAAAAACCACTTGTTCTTACAACGAGCGGGTTTTGAAAGGAAGCGCCGAGGGCCCTCGCCGGCCATCAGGCGGCCGGCGGGCAGAACGACGGCGGGCAATCCGCGCCGCGCGAGTTCGCCGCGAATGGCGTCAACGGGAGGCTCGATCGAGCCGCTTGTCGGCGCGATTCCCTCGAAGACGGCCACGCGCGGACCGGCGTCGCTCGCCGGAACGCTGCTCCGCGCGCCCGGCATCCACACGAACAACGCGGCGAGCTGGAGAATCACGCCGGGCCATGCCTTCGCAATCGTCTCGTCCATGCGGCCTCATCCTCGCCGGCGCATCAAACGATGCCGCGTTGCCACTTTTCGGATGTTGTTCTCTCCCCGCGTCGGGGACGATCAGTTGGAAACGTTGTTCACCCGTATGCGATAGAAATACTGGTTCGGGGGGCTGTAGGGCGGCGTGTTGCCCCGGATGACAAAAGAACGACCTTTTGCGTCATACTGGAGCCCACCATAGAAGCGGATCTCGCCGGCGTTCAATTTGGCCGCCACGGGCCTCTCTGTTGTTTCGCCCAGCGGGAGGAAGGTCAATGTATATGCATGCCGGGTTCCGGTAGCGGGAGAATCGGGGGAGAGGTAGGCCAAGTGGGGACCGTCCGGCACGATGCAGAAGTCAAGGTAGCGCGGCGCTTCGAGGAGTTTCTCAACGGTCTTCGAGGCAAAATCAACCCGACAAACGCCATACTGGGGTGTCTGCTTTATGAATTGGACAGGGCAGTAGGCCAATCCCCGAAATACCCAGAACGTTCCCATTGACACGACTTCCGGCGGGAGGACATCACTCATTGAAAGGGTGTGGCTGCTTTCGAGATCGCCACGCCCGACCGGAATCGTGCCCATTGACAAGAGCACGCGACCTGGCGTGTCGAGGCGTCTTAAAACGTACAATCGGTCGTTGTAGAGATCAATCCCGAGAACATTCCTTTGTTGCGGTCCTATCAGCGTGCGCCCTTTGCCCGATCTCAGATCGTACTCCCGAACCCGGTAAGAGACGGAGACCGGCTTGCTTGTGGTGAGTCCCGTCTCGATCGTATAGAGGAGATCCCCCGAACGCACGGTTCTCAATACGTCATCTTCAGCAACGACCGTCTGAGATGTGCCGTCGGCGTGGAGTACCGTTAAAATCGTGAAGAATCCCTCCCGTGGCCTGCTGGTTCGAGACTTCACGCTCTGCAGGATTGTGTCCGTTCCAGAAAAGCTGATATCCATAGTGCCTTGCGGAAAATCCATTCGTTCAACGGAAGCCGTGAGCGGCGACAGCGATGGCGAATCTTGAGATTCCGCAGAATTCAAAGAACCGAGAAGAATCCCAGAAACGAGCAGGAGCAGGTTCCTGCCTGTACCCCATCTTTGCGATCTCATGTACCTCCCCCTCTTGGGAGCACGGACCTCGCCAGGCTCCCAGTGAAATCCATCTTATTTTGACGCGGCGGCCACAACGGCGCGGCCACGGCGAGCGACGAATTTCTTCAGGGCCTTCTCGACCGCCGGCGCGTTCTTCTCGTAGTTTTTCTTCTCGCACAGGAACTCGGCAACATAGACGTGCTGGCGCTTCCAAAAAAACCCGCGGCTTCCCTCGGTGGCGAAGAGCACCATCAGGTAGTCGTAGGGAACGCTGTTGATGGAGATTTCGGCGAGGAAGCGATGGCCGGCGAGGCCGGCGTCGGTCTTGAACTCGCCTTCGCTGACCGGCGTATAGCCGCGCTCCTCGACGAAGTTGTTGCGGACGGTGTCGCTCCAGAACTTGAGGGGCTGGCGGTCGGGCACGACGAAATGCCGGACGAGCAGTTTGTCCTCCTGGGGCGTGAGGGCGCCCAGGCGCTCGGTCGAGGATTTGACCTTGGCGAAATTCTCGGGCGTCGGCACGCGAAACGTCGCGCAACCCATGAGCGCCATCAGGCCGCAAAGGCAGGCGACGATTGCGGCGGCCACCGGTGTCGTCGGGCAATGCCGGCGCGGATGCGCGCGGTGCGAATCAGAAGTTGCGGGGGACATTTTCGGCTCCGATCTGGTTGATCCATGTGAAGTAGCTTTGCGTTCGGCGCGGCCGGGGCTGTTTGACCTCGGCGGCCTTGGCGGTAAAGTCCACGGTGATGGTCGAGTAGGCAATCTGGTCGGCCATGGTGCGGAGTTCGGCCTTCAGGCGCTCGAGTTCTTCGGTCAGGCGGCGAATCTCGTTCTCGATCTTGATCAGGTCTTCGGTTCTTTGCGCTTTTTCGAGGAGCGTCATGAGGCGCTTGAGGGAGGTTTCGGCGACCTGGATTCGAAGTTGAAGGTCGGTGAAGCGGCGCGTGACGTCCTCGGCCTGGATTTGCTTGTTTGTGACAACGCCCATCTGCGAGATGTCCTGGACGACGCGGTCGAAAGAGGCCGCCGGGATGCGAAACGTTACGCGCCGGAGATCGGCCGTCTGGACGTAGCCGTTCCACTGGTCAATCTTCTTGAGAAGTTCCTTCATCGAATCCTCGACGTTGCCGACGAGAATCGAGAACTGAGCCGTGTAAATGACCAGGCGCTTCTTGGCCGAAACGTCGGTGGCGGGCGGAGGGGGCAGCGTTTCCTTCTCGCCGCCGCCGGGCACGGCAGGACTTGGCGGCGGCACGGCAAATCTCTCCGCCGAGTCCACCGTAACTTCTCTCCCGAACGCCGCGGCAGCGGCCGTCGCCCCACGCCGTGCTGGCTCGGTGAGTAAAGTCGGGCCTGCAACTACCGGTCCCTCGGGAAGGTACAAATCACTCGCGGCGCGCTTCGGACGAGAAATATCCCACCAATGCTGTCGAGGTGTGCTCTGCATCCGCTTGCAGGACACGCATGCAGACGAGAGCGCCAGCAGCGCGCACATGACGGAACACGACACACCCACGCGAAACCACCACGCGCTGATTCTTCGCGATTGTCTCATGGTTCTCCTCTGCTGTCGTTCGATAGGGACAACGTCAGAATCGAGCCGAGCACCAAAGAGGCCGCCGTGTCAAGGCAAACTATAAGCTTCAGAGCCTGTACTCCGAACAAAAACCCTCCGCAAATCCCGAAAGGAAAAGGGCGCACGCCACGGATGACACCCGACGTGCGCCCTTTATGCTCATGGTGCCGGAGGGGGGAGTCGAACCCCCACGAGTATCGCTACCCGCCGGATTTTGAGTCCGGTGCGTCTGCCAGTTCCGCCACTCCGGCGCGTCCGCCAACGCAGAGGCGGGCAAAATCGCCGCCGCCCGACCCCGCAACCATCGTTCGGCGCAAGACTGACAAACTCGCCCGACCCAGTTCAAGTCCAAACTGGCGGACGCGCGTTGCGGCTATCTGAGCGCGACATGAACGGCGTCGGCGTTGAGCGCCTTGATGCCGATCCGTTTGCCGCCGGCGGCGTCAAGGACCGCAAGGGTGCGCGTCTCGCCGGGCGCCATGTCGAAAAAGTTGTCTTCGAACACGGCTCCGCCGGCGCCTTCGCTTTCCAAAACGACCTGGCGCGCGAAAACGTCCGTGGCGATTTCGATTTTGCCGCCGCCGGCAATGCGCGCCGCCAGCCGGGCGCGCGGCAGGTGCAGGTAGCGCTCGCCGGACAGGAGCTGCGTGGCTTCCCTTCCGGCGAAGCTGGCCTGGAGGAACTCCTCGCGCAGAGAGATCGGCCCGAAATCCGTCAGATCGAGGCAGCGTCGGGCTTCGCCTGCTTTGACCTCGATGTGCGCCTCCATTTCGCCGCGGACGGTTCCATTGAAGCGCATTCGTTTCACTTTCAGAGTGCCGGCGACGGTGCCGGAAGAATCATTGACCACCCAGACGCAAATCTTGTCCGCCGCGCGCTCGAAGCAAACCAGTACGGGGTCGTACGAGCGGCGCAGGAAGTAGTAGGGAATCTTGGGCTCCAGGTAGTAGTCTATCACGCTCCAATAGAGAATCGGCCACGAGTCGTTGAGCCGCCAGACCATGTTGCCCCAACAACGGCGATGGCCGTCGGGTGCGCCGTCGGGCACGCCGCGCCGCTCGCGCTCGACGCGCTGCCGCAAATACTCGCCGTGCGCCGTGCCGAGTGTGCGAATGAGGTCTTCCGCCGATGCCGGGTCGCAGTACTGCTCGACCGCGCCGACCTTGTCCCACGAGCCGTCCACCGAACGATATTGCCACATCGGAGGCCAGGCGGGGCGGCCCGGCGCGCGCACGGCCGCATCGTATCCTTTGGGCCAGAGTTCTTCGTCGCTCATGAAGCGCCGCATGCTCGACAGCGAGGGCGCGCTCACGCGCCCGACCTCGGAGGCATAACACGGCACCGATGCTTCGGGCGAGAACGTGAGCGTCGTGTAGTCGTGCCAGTCGCCTTCGAGCGGCCAGTTGGGCGCGCGCCCGCCATAGGGCGAGCTGGGATGAAACAGGCGCGTTCCGTCGAGCCTGGCAACGGCCTCGGGCATGATCCGGTCGAAGATGGGATGGCCGCCGGCGAGTTTGCCGCCGGCAAAATCCACGCCCATGTGGTTCTCGTTGCCGCCCACCCAGAGCAGAAGGCACGGATGGTTGCGCAGGTTGCGGATCATGCCCTCGATTTCGAGGCGGCAGTTCTCCAGAAACGCCGCGTTGCCGGCGGGATGCATGCCGTAGCCGAACATGAAATCCTGCCAGATGAAAATCCCGCGCCGGTCGCACTCATCGTAGAATTCCTGCGGCGGAATGTTGCCTTCGCCCCAGACGCGAATGACGTTCATCCGGCCATGTTCGACCAGATCGAGCAGGCGGGTGGCGCGGTCGCGGTTCCAGCAATGCGACATTCCTTCGAGCGGGGCCCAATCGGCGCCGCGCATGAAGATCGGCCGGCCGTTGACGTCGAAGCGGAAACGCTTCTCGCCCGTCGCCGGGTCGGCAAGCACGGGTTTCACGTCGCGGATGCCAAACGTCACCGTGCGGCGGTCGAACGTCCGGCCGTCGCGCTGGAGACGGACTGCGAGATGATAGAGGTTCGGCGCGCCATGCGTTCGCGGCCACCAGAGTTGGGGGTTCTTCACAGCGATCTCAAAGGCCAGGCCGTCGGCGCGGGCCGGCTTCGTTCCGTGAGACACCTCTGTGCCGGATGGGTCCGCCAGCGACCAATCCAGAGACGCTTCAGCGCCGGACACTTCGACGCGAACCCGCACCGTTGCCCGCTTGAGATTCCGCGCCAGCTCCGTTCGGACCCAGACGTCCTCGATCCACGAGGGTCCCGGCGCGTCGAGAACGACGTCGCGGAAGATGCCCACTTTGACCGAATGGGGCCGCGCGCCGAGATAGGAACCGAAATCGCTGTGGCACTTTCGCAGGTACTTGAACATCGGCATGCCCTTGCCCGCCTCGCCGGGCTTGACCTGCTTGATGAAACGCAGCGGCGACGAGAAGATGATCAGGAGAACGTTGTCCTGGCCGGGCGGGGCAAGCTGGTCGCGCACGCTGACGGCATACTCCCGATACATGTTGTCGAAACGGCCGATGGGCTGGCCGTTGAGGTAGGCGGCGGCGAGTGTGTCGAGACCGCCAAAGCGAAGAAAGACCGGCCCGCTGGTGGCACGGACATCCTGGCTGTGTGCTTTTCCCTCGGGACTGGCGAATTTGCAGACATAAGCCCAATCCTTCTCGCCCACCCAGGCGGATTGGGCGGCGTTCTTGCCGACGCGCGGATCGGGGATCAGACCGTGCTGAAAGAGGACGTCGTGGACTTGCGCGGGCATTCGCACCGAAAGCCACGACTTGTCGGGCGAAGCCGCCTCGCGCATCAGCGCGGCAACGTCGGGTTTGTCCGTTTCGAGCGGCTTGACGCACCACCCATCAACCAACGCCCGCTGAGTTCTCACAATCGTTTCTTCGCTCCGGGTCTCTGCGGCCAGAAGGACCAGTGCCAGAGCCGCCAGCGTCGTCAAGGCGCGCACGCGCCATTGGCGGTCTCGACCCAATCCACCTGTCATCGCCCGATATCCAGCGGCCATGAGAGTCCCCCTGTCTGAGAAGATGAATCGCCTGTTTCTTGCGACGATCTTCACTTGAAACCAAGTCCAAGAACTCATCATCCACGAAGGACACGAAGAGACACGAAACCAGTTTCCATTCGTGTCACTTCGTGTGCTTCGTGGATGGGTGCTTCCGTTTTCAATCCGCGAAACAACGGACCACGACCGCCGGCAATCCGCAATTGAAAATGCTCGGCGCTCGAACGACGCGGCGGACCGTGCGGTATTCGAATTATGGTTTTTGGGTTGCAAACGGCGTGGCGGTGGGCCATGAACGGCACTGTCAATCGCGAAGGGGAGGCGGGGGCGATTCGATCACACGCAAAAAGTGGAGAGGCATGCGAGAACGGACGTTGGTTCTGATCAAGCCGGACGCCGTGAGGCGGCGGTTGGTCGGTGAAATCATTCGGCGACTCGAGGCCAAGGGTCTCGATGTGATCGCCGCGAAGATGTTGAAGTTCGACAAAGCGCTCACGCGCGCGCACTACGGCCAGTATGCCGACAAGCCGTTCTATGCGGGCCTCAGCCGGTTCATCCGGTCGGGGCCGTGCGTGGCGATGGTCGTCGAAGGCGAGGATGCGATTGCGCAGGTGCGCAAGATGATGGGCGGCACGCGGCCCGCCGACGCCGAACCGGGAACGATCCGGGGCGATTTGGCGAGCGACACGACGGCCAACGTCGTTCACGGGTCGGATTCGCCGAAGACGGCGAAGCGCGAAATTCGGCTGTTTTTTCGGAAAGCCGAGATGTTTGGAGCCGATAGAACTGGGAGATCAGGCCCTCGTGGCCGTCGGCCGGCAAGAAACGAACGGGCATAAAGATCTAGCCTACCCTCTCGCACAGGCTCTTAGAGACTTGCCACCATGGGCTACCTCGTCTGGGTCGAAGGGGAGAAGGCGGGCGAGACCATCCCGCTGCGGAGCCACCGAACGGCGTTCGGGCGGTCGCCCGACAGCGACGTCGTTCTGACGGACAAGAAATCCTCGCGGTTTCACGCTCAGATACTCCTGACCGGCGGCCTGGTCACGCTCGTGGACATGGGCAGCTCGAACGGCACGCAGGTCAACAGCCTGCCCGTGCACAAGACATTCCTCAACAGCGGCGACCGGATTGACATGGGCGAGAACGCCTTCGTCTATTACGACGGGCAGCCCGAGGTCGAGGCCGACCGGCGCGCGTCCGCTGCCGCCGCGCTCGACCTCGCCACGATCAACCAGAGCGACCGGCAGGACGAGTTGCGCACGGAGTTGCGCGGCAGCGAGGACCGCGCCACGCTGTTCTCGGCGCTCGAGGCCATTTACATACAGTTGCGGACGTTGTTCACGCTCAGCCGCGAGCTGCCGCGGGCGGCCGGCTCGAGCGCCGCCTTTGCGCTGCTGGCCGAATCGCTCCACCTGGCCATTGGGTCCACGCGGGTGCTGCTGTGGCTGCGCGAGCGCGACGCACTGCCGCCGCTTCCAACCTTCGTCGAGACGGCGGGCGAGGAGGTCAAGTCGCCCCCGGTCGAAGAGTTTCCGCGCGCCATCCTCGAATGGGTCGAGCAGCAGCGGCGCCCCTTGATGCTGGCGCCGGGCGTCGGCCCGCTGAACGCCGAGACGCTGCCGAACTATCCGGTGATGGCGCTTCCCGTCGAGGCCGGCCCGACGCGCCTCGGGGTCGCCGTGATCGAGCGAATCGGCCAGAGCGAAAGTTTCCTGAAGCGCGACCTGGACTTCGCGGTCGCCGCTTGCGGCTACATGGGGCTGGTGCTTTCGCAAACGTTGGAACACGCGGCCTCGCCGGCGGGCGGTCCGGCCATCGAGGGCGAGCGGTTCGGCAACATCATCATCGGCCAGAGCCAGGCCATGCGCGACCTGATGGCCGAGACGGTTCGGGTGGCCGAGGCCAATTCGTCGGTCCTGATTCGGGGCGAAAGCGGGACAGGCAAGGAGTTGATTGCGCGCTCGATTCACCAGCTCGGCCGGCGGTCGCGCGGACCGTTTGTCGCGGTCAACTGTGGGGCGATTGCGCCGACGCTCGTCGAGAGCGAATTGTTCGGCTATGAGAAAGGGGCCTTCACGGGAGCGCTCGCGCGCAAGGCCGGCCAGTTCGAGGCCGCCGACGGCGGGACGATCTTCCTCGACGAGGTCAGCGAGTTGCCGCCCGACGCGCAGGTCAAGTTCCTGCGCGTGCTCCAGGAGGGCGAGTTCTATCGGGTCGGCGGCAACCGGACCGTGCGCGTGGACGTGCGGGTGATCGCGGCGACCAACCGCGACCTCGAGAAGATGATCGCCGACAGCCTCTTTCGCGAGGACCTGTATTTCCGCCTCAACGTCGTCGAGCTGAAGATTGCCGCACTGCGCGACCGCCGCGAGGACATCGCGCCGCTGGCCGAGTACCTTTTCCGCGAGCTGCGGCGCCAGATTCCCACCGCGATCGAGCGCATCTCGCCCCAGGCCATGAACGCGCTCACCCAATACGACTGGCCCGGAAATGTCCGGCAACTGCGCAACGCGATCGAGCACGCGCTGGTCATGGGGATGGGAAAAGTGCTCAGCCTCAACCACCTGCCCGAGTACGTCACGGTGCCCGCGACGGTCGAGCGGAAGTCCGCGACGTCGCCGGCGTCGCCGCTGCCGGCCGATCACGGCCCGCTGACGCTGGCCGAGGTCGAGCGAAAGCAGATCGAGACGATCCTGCGGGCGTGCGAAGGCAACAAACAGCGCGCGGCGGCGCAGCTGGGCATCAGCCGCTCGACCCTCTACGAGAAGATGCGTTCCTACGGACTGGACTAAGAGCAAGACCGGACCGCGTTGATGCCCCGCCTCGAGGCAATGGCCCCCCAGCCACTAACCACCCGCCACCTTCCGGGCTTTTCCCTTGCGCCAAGGCGGACCGGCCACTAGATTATTGCACTTATGAGACGCCACCGGCCAGACCGGCGGCAAGAGCGATTGGAAAGGGGAACGCGGTGATCGCTCCGGTACTTCAAACAGCAAGGGAAATCGGCTACGCGGCCACGCTCGGCTATGCGGTGGCCTCGTTTGCCTACGTGCGTCATTTCATCCGGCACGGAAAAGGCATCGGGCTGTTTCCGACGTTTGCGCTCTGCGTGGCGCTGGCGGCCCACACGGCCTGGCTGGTCGTCGAGCGCGTCGGGTTAGGCCATTTGCCGATCGCGCGCCCGCACGAGGCGCTGTCGTTCGTGGCCTGGGGGATCGCGCTGGCGTACGTCCTGATCGAACTGGGGCTGGGTCAGAAGGTGTTCGGGGCGTTTGTGGTGCCCGTGGTCTTTCTCGTCCAGGGCGTGGCGGCGGGGTTTCAGATGGCTTCGCCGTGGCCGCAGCCGCTGCCGGCGATTCTCCAGAGCATCTGGTTCGAACTCCATGTCGGGACGGCGCTGTTTTCGTATTGCGCGTTTGCGATCGCGTTTGCGGCGGGCGTGATGCATCTTCTGCTGTTCCACGAGTTGCGGCTGAAGCACCTGGGGTTTTTCTTCGCGCGCATGCCGTCGCTGGGCGTGCTCGAGCGGATCAACTACGACGCGGTGGCGCTGGGCTTTCTGTTCCTGACCATCGGAATCGGCTCCGGGGTCGTCTGGAGCGTCCACGCGCGGGCGGGATCGGCGCTGCTGAGTCCCAAGGAAATCTCGGCGTTCATCGTCTGGTTGCTCTATGCGGCCAACGTCCACATGCGGACGCGCATGGGGTGGCGGGGCCAGCGGGTGGCGGTGTTCTCGGTCGTCAATTTCATTTTGCTCTTCGTGGTGTTTTGCCTGACCAGCTTTGTGCTCGGGTCCCACCAATTCTGAGAGCGGCGGAAAGAGACGCATGGAGCTGGTGTTTGTCGGCTTGAATCATCGCACCGCGCCCATCGAGATGCGCGATCGCCTGGCGATTGTGCCGGCGCGGCTGCCGGCCGCGCTGACGGCGGCGGCGGACCAGCCCGGCCTGAACGAAGTCGTTCTGCTCTCGACGTGCAATCGCGCCGAGGTCTGGGCGGTGGCCGACGAGACGCGCGTCGGGGCGGCGGCCATCCTGGCGTTTCTGCGCGACCACCACGGCGTGACGATCGAGGAGATCGAGCCGCACCTCTACACGCACGTCGAGCGCGACGCCATCCGCCACATGTTCCGCGTCGTGTCGGGGCTTGATTCGATGGTGCTCGGAGAGCCGCAGGTGGCCGGCCAGGTCAAGGAGGCGTTCGAGGCGGCGCGCACCGCGCGAACGTCGGGCTTTCTGCTCGAGCGCCTCTATCAGCACGCGCTGCGGACGCACAAGCGGATTCGAAACGAGACGCGCATCGGCGAGGGCGCGGTCTCGGTCAGCTACGTGGCCGTCGAGCTGGCCCGAAAAATCTTCGGCGACCTCTCGAACCGGCGCGTGCTCGTTTTGGGCGCGGGCGAAATGAGCGAGCAGGCCCTGCTGTGTCTCGAAGGCGCCGGCGCGCGCACGATCCGCGTCTCCAACCGCACCCATCACAAGGCGGTCGAACTGGCCGAGCGCCATAATTGGGAAGCGGTTCCGTGGGAGGGATTTCCGGCGGCGCTGGCCGAAGCCGACATCGTGATCAGTTCGACGGGCGCGCCTCACCCGGTCGTTCACGCGTCCATGGTGCGCGAGGCGATGGCGCGCCGGCACAACGAGGATTTGTTTCTGATAGACATAGCCGCGCCGCGCGACGTCGAGCCCGAGGTCGGGAAACTGTACAACGTGTTTCTCTTCAACCTCGACGACCTCAACGCCATCGCCGAGGACAACCGCCGCCAACGCCGGGCCGAGGCCGAGGCCGCCGAGCAAATCGTCGAAGCCGAAGCCGAGGCGTTCATGAACTGGCTGGCCTCGCTCGACGTCAAAAGCATCATCGTCGAGTTGCGAAGCGGTTTCGACGAAATCCGCCGCCAGGAACTCGAGTGGCTGCGGTCGAAGGCGGGCGGTCTTTCGGAGGGCGACTGGCAGCACGTCGAACAATTCTCCAATCGGTTGATGAACAAGCTCCTGCACCGTCCGGTGGCCACGCTGCGCGAAACGGCCGTCGAGGAAGAGGCGGTGGGGCTGGCCGAGGCCATCCGGCGGCTGTTCGGCCTGGGGAAGAAGCCGGAGAAGAAAGAACGCGGAACGGCCAATGATGAATGACGGACGGCAACAGCCGGTCAGGATCGGAACGCGCGGGAGCGTTCTGGCGCGGTGGCAGGCCGATTGGGTCGAGCGGGCGCTGCGGCGCGCGTTTCCGAAACGGGAGTTCATCCAGGTGATCGTCAAGACGACGGGCGACATCATGCCCGACAAGCCGCTGGAGCACCTGGGCGGCCGTGGGGCCTTCACGCGCGAACTCGACGCCGCGCTCCGCGACGACCGCATTGATCTTGCGGTTCACAGCGCCAAGGATTATCCGACCGACGCGCAGGAGGACCTCGTCGAGGCAGCGTTTCCCTGCCGCTGGGCCGTGAACGATTCGCTGGTCGGGCGGCGCGGCGAGCGGCTTGGCGATCTGCCACCGGGCGCGTTGGTGGGCACGGGCAGTTTGCGGCGGTCGGCCCAGATTCGTTCGCTTCGGGGCGATCTGCGGTTCGGCGAGATTCGCGGCAACATCGAGACGCGGCTTCGCAAGCTCGACAGCGGCCTGTACGACGCCGTCATCATCGCCGAGGCGGCGCTGCGGCGGTTGGGCCTGAAGGATCGCCCGCGCGAAGCGCTGCCGGTCGCGCGATTGGTTCCCGACGCCGGGCAGGGAGCGCTGCTGGTGGTCTGCCGCCGCGGCGACCGGCGCGTCCGGCAAATGACGGCGCGGATCAACGACGCGCGCGTGGCGGCATGCGTTCGGGCCGAGCGCGCGGTGCTGGCGGGGCTGGGCGGCGGGTGCCGCCTGCCCCTTGGCGTGTATGCGAGGATCGTCGGCGGGCGGATGCGGCTTCGCGCGGTGGTGATCTCGCCGGACGCGGCGCGGAAGGTTTCGCGCGTGGCCGAGGGAGCGGCGGGAGAAGGCCCGCGACTGGCCCGCGAGATGGTTCGGTATCTGTTGGCGCACGGCGCGGGAGAGATTCTCGATCATGTGGCGAGAGGGACGGAACCGTGAGTCGCAAGACAAAGACATCCGGCGTGGTTTACATCGTCGGGGCGGGGCCGGGCGATCCGGGACTGATCACGGTGCGGGGACTGGAATGCCTTCGCGCGTGCGACGTGGTGGTGTATGACCACCTCGCGCAGCCGTCGCTGCTCGAAGCGGTGCCGGATTCGGCCGCGCGAATCTACGTCGGCAAACAGGCGGGCCGGCATACGCTCAAGCAAGGCGAGATCAACCGGCTGCTGGTGGCGCGCGCCCGCGCGGGACTTCGCGTCGTCCGCCTCAAGGGGGGCGACCCGTTCATCTTTGGCCGGGGCGGCGAGGAGGCCGAGGAGTTGGTGGCCGCCGGCGTACCGTTCGAGGTGGTTCCCGGCGTTACGGCCGCCATCGGCGCGGGCGCCTATGCGGGAATGCCGCTCACGCACCGCGACTTCGCCTCGTCGGTTACGTTCGTCACGGGCCACGAGGACCCCACGCAATCGAAATCGGACATTCCGTGGGACCTGTTGGGGCGCGGCGGCGGAACGCTCGTGTTCTTCATGGGCGTCGGCAGGCTCGAAGCGCTGACCGGCCAACTGATGGCCCACGGTCGGCCGGCGCGGACCCCGGCGGCCGTCGTCGAGTGGGCCACCACGCCGCGGCAGCGAACCGTGACGGCAACGGTCGGCACGATCGCCGACCGCGCGCGGCAGGCCGGTGTCAAGCCGCCGGCCCTGCTCATCGTAGGCGGCATCGTCCGGCTGCGCCGACAACTGGCGTGGTTCGAGCGGCGGCCGCTGTTTGGCCGGCGCATCGTCGTCACGCGCAGCCGCCTCCAGGCCAGCGACCTTCGCCGCCGCCTCGAAGAACTGGGCGCCGAAGTGATCGAGTTCCCAACGATCCGCCTCGAACCGCCTCGCAGCGAAAGGCCGTTGCGCAACGCGGCGCGGCACCTGGGCCGATATGACTGGATCGTGTTCACGAGCGCCAACGCCGTCGAACGGTTCGTCGAGGTCGTGCTCGAAGAAAACGGCGGCGAGATTCGCGCCTTTGGCCGCGCCCGAATTGCCGCCATCGGCCCGGCCACGCGCGAAGCGGTCGAGCGCTACCATCTGGCCGTCGCACTCCAGCCCGCGCGCTACGTCGCCGAAGAGGTCGTGGCGGCCCTGGCGCGGGTCGGCGATCTCGATGGGGCGCGAGTCCTCGTGCCGCGCGCCGAGCAGGCCCGCGAAGTCCTCCCCGAAGGATTGCGCAAGGAGGGCGCGCGCGT